>JABUBO010000274.1_pt1 | contig 16182 bp, 36 predicted proteins | sample 7240361 | NCBI WGS metagenome assembly JABUBO01 (sample SAMN07256346, study PRJNA390944) | subsurface metagenome | isolation source: Methane hydrate marine sediment | place: Pacific Ocean: Eastern North Pacific, ODP site
TCCCACTGTAAGAGGCACACGAGAATTGCCTCGTCTTTTCAAAGCTTCTAAAATCAATCTCTCTATCCTACCCAATCCCTTGCTCATGTTCTCCCTCAGAACGCTGTTTAACTCCAGCCAAATCCTCCCTTCACTAGAGCATCCTTTATGAGTTGTTTCAAGAAAGCTGTAGCGTGGATGGGATCGATAGAGACGATGGCGCCACCAAGCTCCTCAAAACCAAAAGGATGCTGATTGTTCTCAGGTTTAATCTTAAAATTTACACCGTATTTGGACTCTCGTTTTATGATCTTGTATCTTTTCAGCATACACCTCACTCCTAGCGTTCTGCCTCGGAACGCTTACATATGCATAGTTACGCCAATCGCAGGTAATTGGTTTTGATGCAGTTTAGCTAACTTGATACAGGTTTTACACCCATTGCCCCAAGGAACATTGCTTGTTAATCTCCAGCTACCACGCTTTAAGCAATCACGCCCACATAATGCTCTCGTAGATACAGAATTTTCAGGATACTCCTCCACTAGATGTAATCTCTGTCCTATGTATTCCTGTGCATATCTCATTTAGGTTACCTCCTCAACCAGTATCCTGTCTGTTTCCTGTCTATTGGGTACGCCATCTCTTTCCTCCTAGCGTTCTCGATAAGAACGAACTATCATCTTCCTTTCAGCAATCCAGAACCAAGTCCTTCAGCACTCGCTTCTGGAAGTCGTTCCCCCAGGTCTTGGTCAGCCTAATGATAATCTCCTGCGCCTCATCCCTGGAGAACATCTCGCCGTCAATGTAGACGACCTTCCCGTTGCCTAACCGTATAATCTCAAACACCTTTACCTCCTATTCCGGCATCTTCACTAGCCGTATCTCATAGGCAGATTTGAGCTTCTCCAGCTCCTCTTTCGTTGCCTCGGCGACGAGGATAGAGATGTTGTCTGCGGTGCCCAAAACCTCAATGCCGGCCATTATAATGCGTGGCCCGAGATCAACCGAGACATTGGTTACCTTATCCACCGGACCCGTGATTTCATTACTCACTTCATCCCCCTCGCCTTGCATATCACCTCGTAGGCGTTAGAGAGGCGCTTAAACTTATTGGGGTCCCCGCCCCGATCTGGATGATAGAAAAAGGCCTTCCTCTTGTAGACATCCTTTATCAACTCTAAGGGGTCATCAGGGCTTGCTCCCAGGATACCGTAGGCATCCATCAGGTCATCACGGGCCTTCATCTCGGGGGTAGCCCGCACCATCTCCGTGGTAGAGGCTAAGCCGGCATAGGAGACCCCCTGCTGCTCTGCAATCCGCAGCCTATCGAGGAGAAGAAAGCACTGGCGGAGATTTATGTCCTTTCGTGGGAAGGCAAAGCACTCAACATGTTGCCACCGGTTAGCCCGGAAGTAATTAACTACCATCCCAGCCCCACGGTAGCCCCTGTCTACCTTCTCCTTTGGTATCGCCTCATGCAAATCAATGTCCCATTTACGAAAGCAATCTCTTAAATCAGTTAATGTCCTATCAATGGGTACTATCTTGGTTATTGGCATTATCCCTTACCCCTTTCTACTATTGCGATTGCTGTTGGCTTTTCACCCTGGACTTGAGTTACGAGCTCCATGAGGCAGCGTATCGACCGTCTCGCTTGGTCCCGACCGATATTCTCCTTAGCCGCGATAAACATGGCCAGAATCTCATAGGCATCCAGGTCTCCCCGGCGAAGCACCGACATGATCTTAGTTACCGCGGTCTTGGATACCCCTGCCCTGGACGCCACGATGCTAGCCACATCTTCCCGTCTTAGCCCGAGCTTACTCAAAGCCTCAGAGGCAGCGTTAATGTGCTCGGCAGCTAGGGCTAGTTTCTGTTGCGTTTCATATATACCTCGTAGGAACTCAACCATTTCATCAGATAAAGTAACCTTAACTTCAGCCATTTCTACCTCCTCTCTGGTGGCTGATAAGGCAGCCCGAGTGCATTAAATATTGATTCCTCGCTATCGCCAGCGATTCTCTCACCCTTCCCATTAAACAGCCCATCGCCGCTGGCAGCCAGGCGCCACCCCCTTTTCTTGGCCAAGGAGGCTAGCCTTATGTTATTCTCTACGCTGCCGGTCCTGATGAGCAAAAGGGTGGCAAAGGTTTCCTCTGTGGCGAAGTAGATATCAAGAGGAATACTGTCCATCTCAATCCTGGCTATTTTCAACCCCGCCATTTTATAGGTGCCCATCTCCATCAATGCATTCTCGAGGTTCTCCCGGTCGCGGGGGATTACCACCAAGTCAATATCTCTCACCATAGGCTTTTGGCGCCGTATACTGCCGGCGACCACAATCTTCTCGCAGTATGGTCTGAGTCGTTTAACCACTTTTCCAGCAATAACCTTAGCTTCCTCTAGTTCCATGACCATTCCTCCTTGTTGTATTAGGTGGGGTGCTGAGCCCCCGATTACTACATGCAGGGGGGGCTCTGCATGCACCTACTTAGTAGGACCCGGACTACCAAGTAGGGGTCAAGGCACCACACGGGACGGGAAAGGAGTTGAGGGATGAATACCCCAAGCCTTGATTTCCCGTGCCTGCTATTACTAACAGACCTGGCTACCTCAGCACCCCGGTATCTCTATTTCATCGTCTCTTACCACTCCTCCCTTGGGACAGCCTCTATTGCTTTTGCAGCTGTGATACGCCCAAATGCTGCATCCGATGGGGCATCCCTCAGTATCTTCTCCCTCACCTCTTGATACTGCCCCTGGTACTCAGGAATCTGCTCCGCATTCTCGTCAAACACCAGAACATTGTCACCAACCCTCAACACGCTCTTAATCACTCTTTTCACCTCCTTCCAGTCTCTTTATCTCACCCAACCAGCGCCTTAAGTTCAATAATGGTAAGGGGTGCCCCCGTCCTGCTTACATCGACATTAACTTGGCCAATTTCCACATGCTCTACATCGTCATCGGCAACCAGGTCGGCAGCGATAATGGCATCCAGCCCGGGCTTAAACATGGCTATCAGGTTATCCCTGTCCCGTCGTCGGTGCTGAGGGTAGACAAAGGTGAGCTCAATGCGAACCCTATTAAATGGCTGCCACTCACCAATGGCCATCAGCCGATTCCTGGCATCGACACACTCATAGAACACGGCCTCCTGGTAGATTCTGGCTGCCTGGTGCCGCTGCGCCCAATGTCCCCTCCAGTTAGGCGAGCACTCAGGGGGCGGCAGCTGATTTACCTCGATCCTCATTGGTATCCCTCCCTCATGCACTTCAGGCAATAGGTGGTGGTCCTTATTTCCAGGCTGGGGTCATCCCTTTTGGCGCTGGGATGGTAGGTTATCTCGATACCCCTCATGAAATTCAGGGTCACTGGATTTTCCGTTATACCCCACCTTCATTCATTAAATTTTTCCACTCGATATCCCACGTAATATCTTGGTCGGTTAGCTTAATTGACCCGTCAGGCTGAGGAAGAGTCTTATAATACCTCTCCTGACCGTCTACCCTATACACCGTCAGAAACCGGAGCCCGATGCCGATTGTAATAACAGTAGCCGGGTCGTCACCATAGCCGATGACCTCCAAAACCCTCTCCACATTTAATGGCTCTAACACGTTATCCTCGACCCCCCTGTAACGCTTTTTCCGTTACATCTAGGGTATCTTCTTGAGTTTGCGATAGCTCTCACCTTTTAATCCGATAACCTTTCCTCGACACATTCCGTACAGTCTATCCACTGTATCTTTTCCCATGAGGTCTTCGAGAGACCCCTGGCCAGTGAGGGGTAATCTTGAGTTGATTACCACTGGCAGGCCAGCTTTGACCCTCTCATCGATAATGTACCAGTAGAGCTCCTGTGTGAAGCGGTAAGACCGGGGCTGCTCTTTACCTACATCATCGAGTATGAGGAGCTTCACGCCCCGCAGCTCACGGTACACATCTTCCTCCCGCTCATGGTAGCGAGCCTCTTCAGGAAGATTAAAGGTAGCTCGTATCCGCTGCACCAGGCGTGGGCCTGTCTCGAAGTTTATCGGACACCTTTCACCCACAGGGTCACCTTTCCAGTTATTGATAACATGAGTTCCCACAAGTGAGCAGAGGAGTGTCTTGCCGACACCAGGCCCGGGTGAAAATAAGACCAGTGATGGAGAGCTCCCTGGGGCAGCAGTGTCAAATTTCTCGGCCCACTGCCGGCATAGTTTCTGTGCTTTCCCCTGGTAATCCGGGTCAAGGTCTTCCCAGGCCATGCCCTGAAACTGGGAAGGGATGCCACAGATTCTTATCCACTGTTTGCGTAGAGCCGCCCGCAGAGTCTCAAGCTCCCTTTCCTCCTCTGCCTTTTCTTTGGCCTCTCGGATAGCTCGACAGGCTGGACACTCGCTCGGCCGGAACTCCTTGGGTGGTCGCAACCATAGGTAGGTGATTACCTTCCCTTGAAACTTGTTGCCACAGGTCTTACACTGACACTCATCGATCCTCGTTTCCTGCCTCGGTGGTCCCTGGTTCGCCCTCTCCGAGAATCTCCCAGCCCTGTTCCCGGTAGCTCGCGAGAGGATCTCGCTGATCGGCTCCAAGCCGTTCCCTCTCGCCTCCTGGTTCTCTTCTGTCTGCATGTGGCCCTCCCTTCTCTTGCCAGCTATAAAGTATCGCCTCGACATATTGCCAGCGGCGGTTCTTATATTTCACCGCCTCGGCAAAGGCTTCTTTAATCCAATCGACCTGCCCGCGGTAGTTTTCTACAAAATCCTTAAACTTTTCTGCTAAATTCGGTGTAATTATTCCAAAATATTGTTCATACAATTTTGAGATTTCGGCTAAGGCAGCTACGGCTGTAACGGATTTGCCGTTACATGTAACGAGTTTTTTGCCGTTACTCTCTGCCTCTGCCTCTGTATCTATATCTTTAGTAATAGGGGGGTATGGGGGGGAAGAGGGCAAGCCTTCTTGTAACGGATTTCCCGTTACACCTACTTTCCTTTCCCGGTGGAGCCTAACCCTTTCTCTTACAGCTTCGGGTGTCGCTGATGATGTCTTAGCCTGACGCTCGGCGAAGTGAGTGACAACCAAGGCTTTAGAGTCCCAATGTAGGCTGCTCTGGTCAGTCATCTTTTGGACCATGGAGTCAAAAACCCTTCTGTCGGCCTTAGTTTTGATTCTGATGGCGTCGGCGATCTCATCCAGGGATAATGGAGCCCCATTCCCCTTAACTAATAAACCATCGGCAGCGCACTTTTTAGTGAGGGTCACCAGTCTCCACCAAGCAGCCTGCTCGGCCAGGCTCAGGCTTAGCATCTTGGGGTCGTCAATCCACTCGACCCACATCTTTAGCCAGGGCTGAAATTTAGCCATCTATAGCCCTTCTGTAACGGATTTGCCGTTACATAGCAACTTCTCTCTGGGGATAGGGCTGTGATTTCTCCCAAAGGGTAGCTGTTTTGCTACCCTTTCTTTATTCTTTTTGGTTACCTTACTCCAAAGGTTTATGCTGGTCCTTGTAGACGTCCCAGAGGCGCAGGAATAACTGCCAGGCTGTCTCTACCCCCGCCTCCTCGAAGTTGTTTCTTGAGGTGTAATTCGCCTCAGACCATACCCGCTCTGGAGCCCACCCGAAACACTGTTCCATAACAGTTTCGAGGGCCTCAACGTCGGGCACGTCCTTTTGTTTGACGCCGGCGGGATCCCGCCGCTGCGCCTTCACCAGCTCGCCCAGGGCACGGGTTGCATCATCGAGTGACCGGCCGCTGGAAAGCCAGTCCTTCATACTGGAAACTTTCAACATACTGTGGACCCGGGCACTGTCTGGGGTACCGCTCTCAGTGACTAAACCAAGTGCCCTGACCTCACCCCAGAACTTAGTCCACCGGGGGCTGGCGTCATCGATGGGTTGCTCTTTCCCCTTCTTGCCGCCGGCTTTCCACTGACTCTTCTTCGGGTCAAATAGCTCTCGCAGTGTTGAAGACACCCCTGGGAGGGATTCGGCACCGTCCACCTCAGCTCTCTTCGAGGCCTGCTTAATGACGACGTTAAGGAGCTCGCCGCGGTCGGGGTTGGGGATGCGGTATTTCTTGACCCCCTCCTCCACTCTGGTTCTCAGAGAGGTGGCGGTGTCATCGGTGTATCCCCAGAGCCCTATCTCTCCCTCTTTAATCCACCGGTACTTGTGCTTTGACTCCTCGTTGGAGCTGGCACCGATGCCGCTGCCGACCTCGGCGCCGGTGTGCCTTTGAATGAGAGGTACCTCCACAATGATAGAGATCTTGGGGCCGTCTTCGATGTGGGAGATAATCCGCCTATGGCTAGGGAAGACATTGAAGCCGCCGAAGATCTGATTTGCCCCCGGATCCCACAGGAATTGAGGCGTGCCGGGGACTCTCCCGTAGTCTCTCCCTTCCACCAAGATATCCTTGACCATATCCTGCAGCAGAGCCAGGGACCGCTTCTGCTGGTCAACATACTCTCTGGTGATCACCAGCGGCTCGGCCTTCGCTGGCGATATTGGCGCCACCGCCGTTTCTTTAACGGCGACCACTGCCGTTTCTTGAACCATCTTGACCTCCTCTGCGTGGAACGTAGGTTATACGCTTAGCGCTTCTTCGTTTTAGCTACTGGCTGGATTTAATAGCCTCCAACTCGCTAAACCATGCCTCATTAGGTGCGTCCCCTGCAGTGTAGCTCTCAAGGTAGTGCCCCTCGCAATGTACAACACACTTTATCTCCTCGACTTTGATTGAGGCGGGAACTTCTTTATCACTACAGATGCACTCTATTACCTGCAAGGCCCACTCCTCGTATGTGTTAGCCATGCCTTCCTCCTTTCACAGTATGCGACTACTGTATAACTTCTAGGTCCTCGCGGTTACTAAAGTGAACCAAAGTCACCTTTTTGCCTATTTTGCGTCCAATGCCTTGAGCTATCGACCGTAGGGAATTGACTCTTGCCATATCAGCCCCTACCAGCGGCAGCCAGATTCGTTGGTCACCCTTCCCCTCCATGCTCTGGATGGCTAAAACACCTTCATCATTGGGACTGGTGTCCTCTACGACGAAGGCATACATCTCTGTTATTCTTGGCATCTTTGTTGCCTCCTAACTTGGTAGCGGCGGTTGGATTCGAACCAACGACCTTCGGGTTATGACCCCGATGAGCTGACCACTGCTCCACGCCGCTCCCCTGCTACCTTCTACAATTCTGTCAATTTTTTGGTCAATTTTTTTCTTGATTTGGTCAGCAGAATTCTACAAATCTGTAATTGTTGGCGATTGTCAACAATTAACATGGTGTTAACTTTCTGTTGATGAGTTAGCAGCCCTATGAAATTCATATCTGCGAATTTATCTCCATGACTTTATTTTTCAGTGGTATATCATAGTTCAGCTTCTGGGCAATGATTTGGAAGCCATAACTAACAGTAGAATGGTCTCGTCCCCCAAGCCCAAGGCCTATCTCCTCTGTTGTGAACCTATTTGTCATCGAGAGAACATACATCGCTACTTGTCTGGCTAAGGCTACTCTGCTGGTTCGCTTGCTGCCTTTCAAAAAAATGGGGTCAAGCTCAAAGGCCTCAGCTACAATCCCCACGATTTTATCCAAAGAGGGGGGTTGCTCCTCTTTGGCTTTAGCCTCTTCACCTTCTCCATCGTTGCCTCGGGGGAAAATATACTGCTGAGCTTCTCTAAGCACCCATAGGGCGTCTCGGTTCCGCAGTCCTTGTAAAGCCTTGAGAACCTTGCCGAGAATGATTATCCTTTCCCTTATTAGCTCATCGCTAGGGTCAGAGGGGTAGCCAATCTTTGCTCTTGTTTCCTCATCTAAAGACTCTATCGGTAAACCTTGAACCATCGTCAACACCCCGTTAACTGTTGACAAATGCCAACAGATATAGAATTTAACATTTTGTTAAATTTCTCCTTCATTTCGTGACTAGCTCCTCCCCAAAATTCATCATTTTGTTAACTCCGTGTTAACCTTTTAACTGTTAACTTTTGACAACAGTTTTCCTTTCAATTCCCCTAAACCACCATCTTCTTATTAGGAAAGCTACAGCTGTTCCAATGGTTGCCCCACCAGCTACTGAGAGGGCTGCACCTACCCAGATATTGTCGGTTAGGACAAGACCGACCAGTGCTACCCAGCCATAAACAGAAATGAGTGCTATCCCAAGCACTGCACCTGCACCTTTTAGCTTTATCATCTCGCTCTCCTTTCCCCAATCTGGTCAATTAGTATGCCATCGAGGTGATTTAACTCATGCTGGAAAATCTGGGCAAGAAGGTCACGGCCGCGAAAAGACCTCACCTCACCCCCCAGGGTAACTCCCCGTATCTTGACAATCTTGGCCCGGCGCACGATGAACATTTTACCAGGGATACTGAGGCAGGTCTCATAAATTAGATGGTAGCCCTTCTGGTAGACCAGCTCGGGGTTAATGAGCACCTGGATATCTTCCTCTTTGGACATTGGATTTCGGCTGAAGGCAATTACCCTGACCAGCTCCCCCAGCTGACAGGCAGACAGACCTACAGGTCTGAACTTATTGCCTTGGCGAAGACGCATGAACTCTACCATATCTTTGGCCAGTGACTTAACTGAGGCAACCCCTTTTATTAGCTTTGACCTCTGCCTCAGAAGCTCGCTCGGCACTTTAACTAATTCCCTCACTGAGCCTCCTCTACGATTTTTGCCAACTCCTCCAGCCCTTCTCTTAGAGACATATCGTTAAACTGGGGGAGGATAATCAACGGAATCATAGCCGCTGACATTATCTCCTCCTCCCCGGCCATGTCACCATTTTCATTGTCCAGAATCTTTAAGGCTTGCCTGAAGATGTTAGCCATCTACCACCTCAGTTTGCCCAGCTCGAGACCGGTGAGAAAACAAAGGATAAAGAATATACTTAACCCGAGTGCCAGCATCAGTCTACCCCCTTCCTTCTCTTACTCTCTTTGCGGTCGCACTCATCGTTACGAGGTATCTTACCAATCTGGCAGCCGTAGACCGGTTTGCCCCTTTTATCCCGGTACAAGAGAACCCACAGCTGGCAGCCGGGGCAGATATCCCTTGTGTGGTCCTGAAGATATCGGTCTTTAAGAGTCATGGTCTTTGTCTCCATCTGGTATTGGCACCGGCGTTATGCCTCGTTTCTCCAGTTGCTCCCGCTTCTCATCGGTGAGCTCTGACTCCCAGATTAGTTTTTCGACTTTCTTGGGGATGAAGGCACAAAAAATGCCGAGCTTCTTCTCATTGCGCTCGGTCTCCAGGAGCCTCGGCTGCTTGGTCTGTGACTCTTCGACGATAGCCATTGCCTGCTGTAAGGCTGCCTCTACTTTGACCTCGCAGGCTTTGGGGTGAGCCAGGTAGACTACTGTTTTGCCGAGCTCTAACCCCTTGGGAATGAAGGGGATACGTTTAGATATCCCCATTGCCAGAGCCTCTTTTACAAATTCCTGGGGAGTGGGGTAATTGCCAGCTCCAACCAGCATGATGTAAGCCGGCTCATCCTGAGGGTCGCAGAGGAAGCATGGGCGAAAGTTATCCTTGCAGTCCTGGTGCATACCCCAGAGCCGATAGGGATTAACTTGGGTGAAGCCTCGGCTCACTTTTATGCCCTGGCCACAGACCGGGCAAGTGGTCAATGGCCAAGGCATCCTGTCGCAGGCTTCATGGAAGGTGTATTCACCACATAAGTAGAGACCATCTATGCGGCGCCAGCCACACAAACGCTTTTGCTCAACTGCCATTGTTTCTCCTACTTTCTTGCACCTCAGAGTTGTGAAGAAGCCCCCCGGACCCGTGGTATTTAACACACACAACGTCATTATCTACTGGCACGGATTGGTCGAAAGCCATCCTACAGAAGTAAATTATGAGCGGAGGCCGGTCGAGTTTATGGAGCAAGTAAGGCACACCAAAGATTTTCTCAAACCAGTCCTCAACCTGGATTTCAACGCCGGTAGCTTTTGCCTTTGCAGTCTTCCCAGCCAGGGGGTGTGATGGTCGCCCCTTGCTTATTAACTCGAGCGACGCTGGTACAGCAGCCATAATTTGCTGATGGAATCGACGCTTCTTCTCAGCATCTTTTATGAGCTTCTCCATTTCCTCCAAATTCTGTGGTATCTCCATCGCTCAATCTCCTTCACTTGATAGATTGCCAGAAGCAGCCGTCCCAACCGTGCTTCATCACCAGGTGTTTGCTGCACTCAGCCTGCAGGCTCTCCTCAGTGGCGCCCGTCTGGCTGAACCGGGCGACGAACTCACCCTGGTGGCGCAGCTCCACAATGTGGTCGTCTGGGTGCTCCAGAGTAAATCCCCACCGGACAAATTCTCCTAGCCCCTGAATTTTGGCTTGTGTTGTCATTTCAAACTCCTTTCCAATATCACTTCAGCCTCTTTTACGACCTGGCTATTGTCAAAGAAGCTCCACTGGGCACCACGGATAGCGTCCCTCGCTGGCGAGTACTGGTGGTGCTTCTCCACTACGTCGTGCATGGCCAAGTGGACGTACTTCTGGGTGGTAGCGATATTCTTGTGGCGCATGATTCTCTGTAGGGTTGATAGGTCACCGCCATTGGCGAGGAAATTCGTAGCTAGTGAGTGACGAAGTAAATGCGATCCCCGCTTGGGTCCGGCGATGCCAGCCCGGTCTATACAGCGCCGCACAATTCTATAGACGGCAAACCGAGACAAGGGCTGCCCCTTCTGGCCAGAAAAGAGTAGCGCCTGTGGACCACTGTGGCCATCATGGTCTATCAAGATCTGGAGCAAGTGACGTACTTCGGGGCTGATAGGCACTCGAACGCGCCTGCGCCCTTTTCCCCACACCCGAATGGTGGAAGTGCTGACATCAGCGCTAACCAGCCGCCCAAACTCGCTTGCCCGCACACCCGAGTCGAGAGCTAGGGATACTATGCCCTTATCCTGGAGATTGACGGCTGCCGCTACCACCATAGCCAGTTCCTCACGTTCTAAAACCCGGGGTTCAATCTCATCGAGTTGGGGCCTCTGCACCCTGACCATGGGGTCAGGAATGTCGTACTCCCGCCAGCACCATCGGAAAAAAGACTTCCAGACCCGCCAATAAGAATCTCTCACCCAATCGTTCTGCACATTGTTGAGTGCCTCCCGGAGGGGTTCGGGCTTCTTGGGCATCTTCGGGCACTCTCGCTCAAGGTAATCCAGGGCCTGGGCGTAAAGCTCAAGGGTGCGTGGGGATAGGTCCTGTTTCGCCTGGAGAAAACTATTCTTTGCCTTCTCAACATTCATGTGTCACCTCCTAATACCCCTTAAACGCTAGATGCTTTCTAGTTCGCCCTCGTAGACTATCTCACCCCTGCCGTCTTGCTCGATGTGTCCATACCATGCCGGAGAGTGCGGGAGTCCTTCTGCATAGACTCGGCCTAAGAAAAGAAAGCCAGGCGGATTCCACCCTTCTTTTTCCACGTCAATGGCATTCTCAATAGTAATATTGGGGTTGCTGGTCCGGTACTTTCTCAAAAAGTATTTTGACTCTCCCTTGATCCTGTACGTTTCCCCTGGTTCAATGACCATGATTCAACCTCCTATCAAAGACCGCACCTGATACATTATTAGGTGCGCCCTGGGGGGATGGGACAGCGGATGCACTGTCGGTTTTCCAATCTTTTCTGCTTTTTGGAGCAAATTTAGAGGTATAATACCCCTCAAAAGCCCGGGAAGGAGGCTAGATTTCGATTCTGTGACGCCACATACATAACACCTGACGTCGGTCGCTGGGGCGTACGCCCCAGCCAGATTTTGCGGTGGAGATATGATTCTAAGTCTTATCTCATTCATCATGCTTTCTCACATCTCTAACTATTATGTCTTCACCGGCCTTACAGTACCAATAGCGCCTGCCATCCTGCTCCAGCCTAGTGCCGAGAGGAAACTGTGGCTCACGACTCGACGCGTCCACATCTTGGTGACTGACCTCCTTGAAGACCCAGAAGCATAAGAATCTCCGCACCGTGGTTGGCACTGTGGTCTGTATCCAGTAGGTTCTGCCGAAAGCTATTCTGTACCGTCCAAACTTCATGTGCCGCCTCCTGGTTCATTCTCTTTAACAAGGGTAGCCCCGATGGGTACCTCTCGGATCCAAAAGTAGTAGCCCTTCTTGACCTCAACTACGGGCCAGCCTAGAATACCTGGCTTGTCTCTGGGGTCTCCAACGGTGGCCACGACTTTGCCATAAACGATATCGGCGAATTTCTCCATCTTTTTAGAGAAGGCCAATGTGAACCTGGCCTCCTCTGAAAGGCTAGGCTCTACGAACACCCATGGTTGCAGGTCCTCGCCGGCACGTGCATAACGATAGACACTAGAATCTTCTTTCACCAACCTTGTGCCTACAGGAAGCCTCGGGTTCAGCTCTACCTGAGTTACGTCGCAGTAATTCTTATCGTCACTTATTGAGTACGCGTATACCATGCTACACCTTCTAGGCCAGGTTCCCCAGCCATAATTTGACGGAGGTTTCAGGCTGTAGTAAAATTAGGAAGGCTTTGAGGGTTCCCCAACCCCTCATCGCCCCCTTTCAAGCCGCCGAATTAAAACTCAGCGGCTTGTTGCTTTTTCAACCTTTCTATCTCCTTGCACGGCATTATCTAAAATTGCCTGGGCTATCCTGACCCAGTTTTCATCGAAATAGCGAACATGCTGGGTAACGGACCCACTTGTAACTATGTCAACATGTGTCGGTCTGGGGAAGATGCCCAGCTCGATACGACGGTCAAACTGGAAGCGACTGAGCCTCAGTCTCTTACGAGCTTGGGGAGCGGTAAGGTATTTGAAGGCTAGCTCTAACTTTGGGAACGGCATAACAGCGCAAGCCTAGCACAAATGGTGTGGCTTGTCAAGCCCCCTTTTGGGCTATTTTAGGGATTTTGGTAAAAATAATCCCCCTCTCCTTTGAAGGAGAGGGGGACACCCCCCCTCTTTAGGGGTGCGCACCCAACAACGAGGACAACTGTCCTCGTTCTTTATTAACCCTATCCCCTTTATCCCCTTCCCCTTGATAAGGGGAAGGGGGTCAGGGGGATAAGAGAGGCGTCGCCCTTTCAATCATTCTTACCAAGAACGCTGTTGTTTGGCTGACCTTAACAGATTGTTAATTTTTGGCTGACTAGCAGCTTCCGCCGGTGGCTGATTCTTAACACCCTGTTAAAAAAGACAAAAAAGGGGGTCGGGATTTGAACCCCGACCCCATAGGCATATACCAGTAGTAATTACTTACTACTTACTAGGCATCAGGAGTAAAGTAGCTCTATGGCAATATCGGCACAAAGCGACCCGAATTCTCTTAATTTCTGCCACGTAACACGAATAACTTGCCCAACGACCCGCTTACACTCTCTACATTTCCAGTGCATATTATAGTCACCTCCTTTATTTACAGAGCACAAGAAACGATGATTGGCACATGTTGCACCAATACAAAGCCCCAGCCATGGTTTTACTGCTCCGTTTCTTCCAGCCGTGACCTAATGGGCATGGCTGATACTTGGGCATATCTGGTCCACCACGCCTGGTAGAAACCAACTTCATCTCGGGGTGCCTCTCCAACCACCGTTCATCTCGGGACTTTTTAACTTGAGTCGGCGCTGGCTCTGGCGGATGACCTTTACCCATTTTTGAGCGAAATAACCCCTTCAACTTCTTCCAACACATGGCCGCCTCCTTTCTCTATTTTACTACTATAAGTCAAACAGTGCCCGGGGGATTCGACCCCCCCCTTGACATGATGGCTGATTCCTGTTAAAAATATAAGAGCAGTTTTATTGAAAGGAGAAAAGCTGGGGGCTGCACGAGGGAGGCGCTGGCAAGTGCGAATTTGCTGGGCACTGCCTGAATAATCAATAAGGCAGCCGGCGGCCCCCGGTAACCATGTCTCTCAACATTGATGACTTCATTGACCACCTTAATCGCAGGGGCACCCTGAACCCGGTAAGCGAGAACACTAGGAAGGCTTATCGCAATAGCCTGGAGCAGTTTGGGCGCTTCCTGGACGGGCGGCAGCTGACCCAGGAGCTGGCCCAAGAGTGGATACAGCAGCTCCTTGATAAGGGGAAAAAGCCGGCAACCGTGGCCTCCCACGGCTTTGCCCTCCGCCGGTACTTCTCTGACTACTTGAAGCAAAGGGATGTGGTTATCCTATTGCCATCTGCCGAGAGCCCAGGCATCCCTGACTACCTCGAGCATTACGAAATACAGAAGCTTCTCGATACCTGCCAGACTCCTATGGAGACTGCCCTGGTTACCATTTTGTGCGATACCGGGCTCAGGATATCGGAGCTACTGGTCATAACCAGTGAGGATATAGACTGGGAGCTGGGCTTCATCTTTGCCCACCGCGAGAAGACAAAAAAAGAGGGCTGGATTCCGATTAGCCGGCAGAGCCTCGATGCCCTCGAGAAGTATCTCTCCTGGAGACACACCAAGGATAAGAGGCTATTTCCCTTTGAGTATTACGATGTCTGGCTCTGGCTGAAGAAGCTCAGCAAGCGAGCTGGGATGGGCGGCCGGCTGCACTCCCACCTTTTCCGTCACACGGCAGCATCACTGCGCCGCATCGCTGGCCAGGAGATAACCGATATCGCTGATTTATTAGGCCACGTGAAGCTAGACACGACGCGAAAATACGAGGCAATAAAGCCAGTGGCATTAAAGGAGCGGCTGAAGCCAATCTTCCCGGAGAAATAGAAGTGGACGACACTGATCTGTCTTGCATCTGGAACGAATGGATCAACAGCACTGGGGGGCAGGTACCCCTTTGCCATCATCCTCTTATGAATGGATTTTGCGACTACTGCGACGTCACAGAAGATACATTTGATGAAAAACAATGCCCGTATTATCAACCTGTCGAGCCAGGACCTTCTTTGATAGAAGAAGAAGTGAGGCAATACCTTGAATATACAGAGCCGCAGCCTAAAGTCCATCTTCCCGGAGTAGAACAATGGCTGAAGTAAAAGCAAGGCGACCATGGAGAATACCGACCGGGCAATTTATCAGGGTGTTTCTCCTCGAGCATGGGGAAAGCCATCCCTCTCAGATCCATAAAGCCCTACATGAAGAATATGACAAGATTAACCAGGGCAGGAAGCGGTCGGAGAGGCTAAAGCCCCCCACCTTTCACTCCTTCCTGAATTACGTGCATCAAATGCGGCTTTTCGGTCTAGTTGAACTTTCTGGGAGAGAGGAATCAATAGAGAAATCTGAGGTGCCTTGGCTGAGCGAAGGAGTCATGCGCTACTACCGGCTAACTGATAAGGGACGAGCTGAGCCACCTCACGAGGCTTGGTTTAACTGGCGCCAGCTCTGGGAAGAAGAAGGTTACCCTGCGCTAGAATAATGGTGGCTGCCTGAGTTCTCCAAATTGCCCTGGTCGCATTTTCTGGCAGTCCGAGCATACCAGGACGCGGCGGGAGATAAAATCCTCCCAGTAGGGTGAGCTTTTAATGTGGGGGCAGGCTAAGAGCCGTAACCTCTCCAGCTCGGGACCGGTTACCAGCTCCTCAGCTGCCCGCTCTGGCTCCACCCTTCTTACGGGCGCAGGTAGGGGCTTAGCTCTAGCCTTCTCAGATGGCAGCTCAGCCAGGAAGCTTTTAAGCTGGCTGGTATCGGTCCCAGTCTTTTCCCCGGCTTCTATCAAGTCGTTTAATTCTTTCTTCGACATATGAACTTTAGCCGGCATCTTCTCACCCCCTCCATTATAACCTCTTTTCCTGGACATAGTAACGCTCATAGGCTCTGCCCATGTCAAACGCAATGTGGGGGAATAGCCTGGCGGCCTGTCGCTCCCCTACCCCCAATTTGAGCGCCTGCAGGTGAATCCTAAATTGCTTGGATAGCCAGGTGCGGTCGCTCTCCGGTGGTAACTCGATAGACTTGACGCGCTCAAAGAAGTCCAGCGTAAGCTTCAGTTCTTTTGCATCTGACTTCTTGAGAATCTCCCCCAGCTGCTTACGTAGTTTATCGTCCATAAAACACCTCCTGTTATATATATCGCCGAAAAGAGGCGATTTGTTACCTTAAAACAGCTTTGGTTGCTCTTTTTTTCGCCATTTACAAAGGTATTTGCGGTCTTTGCCGTCTACGGAGGGGTTCGGGCTTCTTGGGCATCTTCGGGCACTCTCGCTCAAGGTAATCCAGGGCCTGGGCGTAAAGCTCAAGGGTGCGTG
>JABUBO010000275.1_pt1 | contig 16165 bp, 16 predicted proteins | sample 7240361 | NCBI WGS metagenome assembly JABUBO01 (sample SAMN07256346, study PRJNA390944) | subsurface metagenome | isolation source: Methane hydrate marine sediment | place: Pacific Ocean: Eastern North Pacific, ODP site
GGAAGGCTTGCTTGAAATCAAATCTCAAAGATAAAAAATCAAAATTACAGGTCAAAACTTAAAAACTTTTGACTTTTGCTTTGCATCTTTGCCTTTTGCATTTTAATCTTTTATTTAGCTTTGCTAGGCACCAAACTTATCCAGTTTCAAGGCGTTAGCCATGGCCAGGGGCATGATATCCACGGCGGGAAAGCGACCCATGCCGCCGGCAAGGCAAGCTCGTTCTGAGAACTCAGTTACATCGTCAGGACGACACCATCTTGACCTCAGCATGAAGGGAACCGAGTGCCAGCTATGCATGGCTAAAATTGCTGGAGTGGAATGGTCTGCAGTGACAATCAGGACATCTGGGTTCTGGTTGAGCAAGTTAGGAAGAGCGTCATCAACTTCCTCAATGGCGCGAACCTTAGCCTCGAAGTCGCCATCCTCCCCTCTAGAATCAGTTGCCTTAAAGTGGATAAAGAAGAAATCGTAGTCCTTGTAATGATGATGCAAGCTTTCTAGCTGGTCTGTTATACTGCCGCCTGCTGGCAATATCTGCATTCCCACCAGCCTGGCCAAACCGCGATACATGGGATATATGGCGATAGCAGCTGGTTTTAGCTTATAGATTTCAGGTATAGAGGGGATGTCTGGACGCTGGGAAAAGCCGCGCATAAGCACCATGTTGGCAAGAGATTCATTCTTTAAGCAGGCTCTCGCCTGTGAGACAAACTCATTGGCTATTTCTGCAGTTCTCTGTGCTTGTGGTACTAGAGCCTCTATCTTTTTGGGTGCTAAGCCTACTTGCTGCGGGTCAGAATCTGTTAGCTCAGGTGATAATCCTTCGCCTCTAAGAATGAGCACAAATCTATGCTCCTTCACTGGCGTAACCAGGATTTCGACTCCATCAATGGCAATTTTATTTAGTAGCTGACATAACTCAGCATTCTTTTCTGTGGTGATTCGCCCTGCCCTCCTGTCAGTGATAATTCCTTTGCTATCAATAGTGCAAAAGTTGCCCCGAGCGGCGATATCCCCTGGCTTTAGCTCCAAGTCTATTCCCAGAGCCTCGATGATTCCCCGCCCGATATTGTATTTGACAGGGTCATAACCAAAGATTGCTAGATGTCCTGGCGCACTCCCAGGTGTAATTCCTGGGCTTACCGGGTCGATAAGACCACAAACTGACTCCTTGGCTATCTGGTCTAGATTTGGTTTTTTCGCTGACTCTAGCTCAGTCTTGCCAGTTTTGGGATGGGGCAATCCACCTACGCCATCAATTATTAGAAGTACTATCTTGGATGGAGACGTGTGGGAGAGTTTCTTCAGGTGCTCAAATCCGATCATTATATTGGCATTTTATCCCTTAAGCTCACTGTTTGACAAGCCACTGTACTCGTTTTATAGGATTAGTATCACATCGTATCCTTCCTTGTGATTGCGAGCTCCTTCGCAGTGTGTCATTCTGAGGGAGCACTTCGGCTTCGCTCAGTGTAAACTCCGCGACCGAAGAATCTCGCCCAGGGTAAATTCGGTGAAGGGGGAGCGAAGCAATCTCATTTCTCTCCTCAAATTGTGGAGCTTGTTCCGAGGGTGTTTAAAATGTAGTGCGAGGCTTTAGCCCTGTGTAGTAGCGAAGATTACTACACAGGGTAGCCTCGTGCACGACCCTAAAGGGTCGCACTACTAGAATGAGGGTGTTTAAAATGTAGTTGCCCAATTTATTGGGCTATCGTGCCTGATAAATCAGGCAACTACAAAAATCTGGGGGTGAAAGGCTTCCAAAATGCCCAAAATTGAACGGAAAATCAAAATTAAATAGCCTCGTTCCAAAAATGAGGTGGAAGATACCCTTGTACTCCGAGATGTTACCCAGCTAGCTGAATGAAATCACACTGTTTGACAAGCCACGTTGCTGACACGTAGCATAAGGGTGCATTGGTAATGCCAGAAAACAAAGAGCAAAAGCTTATCTTGGGAGTAGACCTCGGCGGCACTAAGATTGCTGCCGCCCTTGCCACTGCCCAAGGGAAGATACTTGCCCGAGGGCGTAGCTCTACCCGTGCTCAAGCTGGTCCTGATGTCGTGATTAAAAGCATTTGTGCCACTATTGACAGAACCTTAGCTGCTAAAAGATTGAAGCCATCTCAGTTTTTGGGCATAGGCATTGCTGCTGCTGGCATTATAGACAGTGATAAGGGCAAGGTTATTTCCTCTCCTAATCTTCCTGGCTGGCATGAAGTACCATTGAGAGATGCTGTTGAACAGAGATTTGGCATTCCTACCTATTTAGGCAATGATGCCACTCTGGCTGCTTTGGGAGAGTGGTGCTTTGGACTGAAGAAGGGAATTGCTAATCTCATTTATATTACCGTGAGCACTGGCATCGGGGGAGGCATCATTGCTGGTGGCAAGTTATATACCGGAGCTTGCGGAGTTGCTGGCGAAATTGGGCACATGACTATAGATGTGAATGGACCAAAGTGCAACTGTGGCAATATCGGCTGCTGGGAAACCCTAGCCTCAGGCACAGCTTTAGCTAGAGAAGCAGTGAAGCAAATCAGGGAAGGTGCCAAAACATCTATTATTGAGCTCGTGAATGGCGACATAAGCAAAATCGATGCCAAGGTTGTGGACCTAGCCGCCAAACAGGGAGATGAGTTGGCTAAGGAGCTAATTTCCCGTTTGGGCTATTATCTTGGGATAGGCTTGGTTAATTTAGTCAATATTTTCAACCCCGAACTGATATTGATAGGTGGTGGTGTAGCCAAGATGGGTGATTTATTGCTTCAGCCGGCAATAAAGATAGTCAAAGAAAGGGCCTTCAGCACACCAGCCAATGCTGTCGAAATCAAGCCAGCCTTGCTGGGAGATGATTCCGGTATATTAGGGGCAGTAGCTTTTGTTTTGGAGCGCTCTAAGAATTACAGGAGGTGATAGTTTATGTTTATTGGACATAGTAGTGCCGGGCTGATTATAGGAATAGCCAGTCTAATTTTCGGTATTATAGTGATGGTCTTTCCCAAAATCCTCAATTACTTAGTGGGCATTTATCTTATTATGGTAGGAATAATAGCGATTGTTGCTTACCTTTTCTAGCCCCAAAAGCATAGGAGCTATTTAGCAATCTGTCTGTCATTCTAAGCTCTTCACTCCTTGTCATTCTGAGCGAGTGAGCCGAAGCCCTGAACGAAGTGAAGGGGAAGAATCTCACCGCGCAGGATATGCTCCGCGAAGAACCCTTCGTCATGCTCAGGGTGACAGTCGAACGAGCCAAAAGTGTGGAGCTTTAATTTTTGGTGGTGGGCGGTAGAGGACTTGAACCTCTGACCTCCTGTGTGTAAAACAGGCGCTCTAACCACTGAGCTAACCGCCCGTCCCTCGCCAGATAAAGGTGGCACGCCTGGCGGGATTTGAACCCGCGGCCTCAGCCTCCGCAGGGCTGCGCTCTATCCAGCTGAGCTACAGGCGCATAAACACTAAAAGTGCCGAAGGAGGGATTTGAACCCTCACGTCCTTAAGGACACTACGCCCTGAACGTAGCGCGTCTGCCATTCCGCCACTTCGGCTTTTATTCCTCTGGCACAAATTCTCCCCTTGCCAGGGATACAAAGATCACTGCTAATATTCCCAAAATGCCCGATGGAAGGGCACAGATAGCCCCGGCTAGGGACAAGCCAAAACTTTTCCTTCTTATGGCTGAGGTGCCACCCACTATAGCCACTATACCCAGTACAGCAAGGACAATCCCTATGATAATAACTATAGTTAGTTCTGCGCCCCAAAAATCTCCAAACTCGGGAAAGAATGGAAAGCATGGGTGCCAAAGTGGTATGCTAAGCACCGTTAAAGCGGCTATCAGTCCTCCACCGATTACCTCAAATACCCCCACTATTATGCTTAAGATTCCGCCAGCGCTAAGTAAACCACCCCTGCCATTACTGTCAGATGCCATTTCCTTACCTCCTCATTTTATGGTGGGCAGTAGAGGATTTGGACCTCTGACCTCTTGCGTGTGAAGCAAGCGCTCTCACCACTGAGCTAACCGCCCAAATCACATTTATTTTAACCCAAAAAGCTAGCTTTGTAAACATAAAGAGTGTCAGAGTGCTTAGTAACCTTACCTTCCTGTCATTCTGAGGGTGCACTTCGGCTTCGCTCAGTGTAAACTCCGCGACCGAATAATCTAGAGACCCTTCGCTGCTACCCAGGGTGACAACTAACTGCTCTCAATATAAGCACTTGATAACTATGGCTGATATAGATATAGTAACAGCTATGTCTTACCCTAATATTGATTCCCTTCCCCAGCATGTAGCCATTATTATGGATGGCAATGGTAGGTGGGCAAGGCAACATGGCTTGCCGAGGTTAGCTGGTCATTGGGAAGGAGCAACCAATGCTCACCGTGTAGTGGAAATTCTTTTTGACCGCAGGGTCAAATATGTCACTTTATATGTTTTCTCCACCGAGAACTGGGATCGACCTAAGGAGGAGGTAGAAGGGATTTTTCAAATTTTAATGGATAGGATTGATGAGGAGGTCGAGTTTGCTCAAAGAACGAAGATAAGAATTTGCCACCTGGGGAAACTCGATGGACTCCCGCCGGAGCTAAGAAATAAGATAAATCACGCTGTGGAGTTAACCAAGAGTAATAAAGCAATGACTGTTAGTCTCGCCCTCAACTATGGAGGCCGGGATGAAATAGTAGGAGCGGTGCAGCACCTTCTGCGTGACGGCATCTCCGCTGGAAATGTAGACGAAGCTCTCTTTAGGCGATACCTTTCCACCGCGGGCATGCCTGACCCTGACCTTATTATTCGTACTGGTGGTGAAATGAGACTGAGCAATTTCCTATTATGGCAGGCAGCCTATGCTGAGTTCTATTCCACTCCGGTCTTATGGCCGGATTTTAACTGTGATGAGGTTGATAAAGCTTTTATCGCTTACAGGGAGCGCCGACGTCGCTTTGGCTCTGTGACACCATCTGATTAAAGAAATTGATTTACCTTTTATCACCAAAAGCTGTTAAAATCACTCTTGTGAGTGTTTAAAAATGTAGCACGAGGCTTTAGCCTCGTGCACGACCCTAAAGGGTCGCACTACGAAAATTTTGGGGTGAAACACCTCTGAGATGGCGGAAATCGAACGGGGAATCAAAATTAAACAGCCTGGAATTCTTATAAAGGAGGTGGAAAGATGGGTGACATTCTAGATGAAGCCACAGCACTCATCAGGTGTAAGGAATGTCCCTGGTATAAGAACTGTGTAACTCCAATGCAAGTTAGTGCCGAGGACATTGCCCAGTTTAGATTGATGATGCAGGGAGCAAATCTTCCTGAGGTAGCTAGAAACCAGATGGAGGATGTTTTAGAAAACATAGCTTCTGCCAGCCAGAATATGATTTTGCAGAGTTGCCCTGTATTTACGCAGCGTCTTAAGGACAATCCTGGGCTGGCCCAGCGAATCAAAGAGATGATGCAAAACTGGGGAAAGGAAGAAGAGAGACCTGATAAGTAGTATGGCAGAGCAAATAGGTAAAATAGAGAAGCCCTTTGCGAGCCGTTTTAGAGAGGCTAAAAAGCTTTACCTTGTCCCGCTTGTATTCCTAAACGAGGGAGCGCCGGAAGAATATAAAGAAAAATACCATCGTTATTGGCAACAAGTGGTAGACCAACTAAGCAATTTAGAAACAAAGATTGGGAAGGTAAGTCACGTTTATCATGAGTCAATCTCCTTATCTGGCGAGGAGGGGCTGAAGTTTGTAGAAAAGCTAAATCCAAATAGCTATCAAATCGCTAAAAGCAAGTGTGACAATGGGGCTATCTTTGAAGCAATTGAGGAAAATGACCTGCTTCAGGAGGTTATGGATTGGGAAAGGTGTTTGCTGTTCGGCTTTGTAACTGAAAAAGTGGCCAGTAAGGTTGCTGAATTTTATACTGAGGCTTCAAGGAAAAGAGATGAATTTATGGCCAAGAGATTGGATGAGACGCTTCAAGGTAATGAAGCAGGACTTTTATTTATCAGGGAAGGGTACAAATTGCAATTTCCCGGTGATATCGAGGTATTTAGTGTTTTTCCACCAGCGCTAGATGAGATTCATCGCTGGCTTCGCGACCGTGCTAAGAAAGAGCAAGAGAAGGCCAAGGATTAAGCTCGCTTTGTAAAGGTATGTTTATGAAGACAAGGAAACCCGTTGTTTCAGGTACATTTTATGCTGGCACCCCCGGGGAGCTCAGGGGGCAAATTGAATGGTGTTATAAGCATGAGCTTGGTCCGGGAGTCGTGCCGCAGGTAAATAATGAAGGTTTGAGGGAAATCGTCGCCCTTGTTGTTCCCCATGCGGGCTATATTTACTCTGGACCAGTGGCTGCTCATGCTTATAAGGAGCTTGCTTATGACGGAGTAGTCGATACAGCGGTAGTACTCGGTCCTAACCATAGTGGCTATGGCTCTCCCGTTTCTTTGTGGCTGGGGGGTGCCTGGGAGACGCCTTTGGGCAAGGTGAGGATAAATGAGGAGCTTGCTCACAGCCTTTTAGGAGGAGTGATTGAGGCAGATGAGCGAGCTCATATATATGAGCATAGCATAGAGGTGCAGCTACCCTGGCTTCAGTATCTTTACGGGGAATTGAAGCTCGTGCCCCTAGCCATGTTGGCTCAGGATATAGAAACGGCTAGAGAAGTTGGCAAGGCTATTTCTAGATGCGGTGATAATATCATAGTCATAGCCAGCAGTGATTTCACTCACTATGAGCCTCACTCAGTAGCCACAGAGAAAGACAAGTCTGTAATAGAGGCGATAACCAATCTCGATGAAGAAGAGCTGTATAAGAGGCGTGAACTCCTTAATTGCACCATGTGTGGCTATGGGCCAGTGGGGGCAGCGATTGTGGCAGCCAAAGAGATGAAAGCAAAAACGGCGAGTTTATTGAAATATGCCACCAGCGGAGATGCGACTGGTGATCTCTCCCGAGTGGTTGGCTATGGCTCTATTGTGATAAGACGATAAAGACACTAACTTAAATCTCAAATCCTAAATTCCAAGCTCCAAATATTTTGGTATTTGGTGCTTCTTCATTTGCTGCCTTCCTCGATTGTGAAGATGCCAAAAGAGTTTGTCGCCTTTCCCGGATTGAAGAAAAGGGCAGTAAATGCAGGGGCAAGTAAATCTATAAGCCGAGTTCTGTCCCCCGAGATAGGGTGGTGACCATCCATCTAGCCCTGATGTTACCATCAGGGTCAAGCGACCAACCCGAGGGCATTGGCCGAGCACCTTAAGCGCCCTCCTATTCGGTCTTGCTCCAGGTGGGGTTTGCCCAGCCAACTAGTCACCTAGTCACTGGTGAGCTCTTACCTCGCCATTTCACCCTTACCCATCCCCTTATTTGTCAAGGGGCGAGCGGTATGTTTCTGTGGCACTTTCCGTAGGGTTGCCCCTCCTGGGTGTTACCCAGCACCTTGCTCGGTGGAGCTCGGACTTTCCTCCCTGTATATTAAATACAGAGCGGTCACCCAGTTTACTTGCCCCAAAGGGTAGTTTATAGTTAGTAGGGTGAGAGGTCAAATCTTAGCTATTCCAGATACAATATCCTGTAGCAGTTATTGCATTGAACCAGGTCGCCAGCCCTGGCTTTTTGCCAACGGCTTATAGGCAAAGTGATACGGCATCCTTGGCACCTTCCTTGCTCCACCTTAGCTACAGCCTGCCCCTTTGTTAACTTAATCTGTTCATAAAGGTTAAGAGCTTCTGGGTTAATTTGTTGCGCCAACTCCCGATGGTTTTCATTGAGATTGGTAAGCACAGTGTCAACTTCGACTTTCCTGCGATTGAGATTTTCTTGTGTCTGTTGCCATTCCTGCTTCAGCCCTTGAAACTCTTTTGTACCAGCTTTTACCGTGGCTTCCATTTCCTCTACTTGGCTCATTAGCTCTAACACTTCGTCTTCTTTTGTGCTGAGCTTGCCTTTAAGGTTTTCAGCTTCATGCTTGATGTTGACCAGCTCCTTAGGATTCTTAATCGTGCCATCATAGAGTTTGTTGTTAAGGTGATTGAACCTCTCTTGCAAGTCTTCTAGTTCCCATTCAGCGTTCTTCTGTTTCCCTTTTGCCTCTACTAGCTGTTGTTTTTGTCTGGTGAGTTCAGATTCGGCGGTGACTAAAGCTCTGTCTTCATTTAACTGATGGATGACCTCGGCTACAATTTGTTGGTTCTTTTGCAGTTCGATATCAATTTGCTGCAACTTATAAAGTTGCCCTGGCAAGCTCATGATGGAGCTTATTGTAGAAGCGGTCGGCAGCCCTTGTCAAAGGCTTCTTGGGTAATCAAGAACAACGATCTGTGGACCAGTAGGCAGAGAGGATGGGGTAACTGAAAATTTTAGTTTTGCTTCTGGCTCGCGAATTCCCATTTTTCGGAGGAATTTATCCACGGGCTTGAGATTCATGATCAGTGCATCAGTTTTATAATGCATGGGAATGACGATATGGGGGTTTAGCTGACCCACAGTTTCTATGGCTATATCGATAGGTATGGTAGATATTTCTCCCACAGGCAAAAATAGGATGTCGATAACCCCTAACTCCTCTACCAATTTTGGGGTCAGCTGGTGTCCCAAGTCGCCCAGGTGACATAAAGTTATGCCATCCATCTCTATAAGATAAACGGTATTTTTGCCTTTAATTTTCCCGTTTTCATTGTCGTGAAAGGTGGCAATTCCGGTGATGAACGTGCCGCCTATTTCATATTCCCCCGGACCTTTTATTTGTTTCGGGTTATTGGTAACGCCTTCAGTGTAGCTATGGCCAGGATGGAGGTGGCTTAAGGTCACTATATCTGCTCTAGGTTGGCCCAGGCAGTATCCCAGATTTGGGGAATACGGATCAGTAATGACGGTTTTTCCTTTCCCTTTAATGATAAAACAAGAATGTCCTAGCCAGCTAATTTCCATTAAGCCACCAGCGACGACAGGTGTTTTATCCTTTTAAGCGTGTTAGGATGACTGGTGAAAAGCTCCATCATCTTGTCAGTAGTTCCCAGTCGGATAGTTTTCCCCCGTAACTCCATCAGCTCATTACTATCAATGGTACCATCCATATTGCGGTCAATCTGAGCTAACTCCCTGATCTCATACCAGGCACGGGTGGGGTCGTTAACGAAGAAGGCTTTGACTCCTTCCACCTGTTTCAATTCCTCTTTTCCCTTAAATCGGGCATTGCCATAGACTAGCTTATACAGGGCTGAAGCCAGACGATGTGGTTCATTGCCTAATTCAACGCTTCCTTGGTCGGCATAGTATTCCCTGATGCGTGAGCCATAGAGAACCAGCAGGTTGGTGATAAAGTAAAGAATAAAAGCACCGAGACCAATAAGGGCAGCATAGCCGCCGCCTTGCCTTCGACCTCCAAAAGCCCCTCTAAACATCATGCCCAAGGCAATCCAGTACATAACGAGTGGTATAGCAGATAGCAGGGTCATAAACACCATGTCCCTGTGTTTGACATGTGATAGCTCGTGCCCTAGGACAGCCTTGAGCTCATCCTTATTCAACAGGTTCAGGATACCCTGAGTAACACAGACTCGCCCATCTCCTTGGCTCTTTCCAAAGGCAAAGGCATTGGGAATTGCTAGCTGTGAAATACCTACCTTGGGCTTGGGAAGATGAGCCCTCTCGGCAAGCTCAGCCACCATTCTATGCAGCTCTGGAGCTTCTTTCTGGGAAACCCACTTTACCTTCATTGTCCTGCTTACTATGGCCGGACCGATAAGATACTGAATGCCGAGGAAGACGAAAGCCAGGATAAGATAGGTTAAGGCGCTGCCCGCTCCCATCCATGTTCCGACTCCGGTGATCACGCCATAGAGGATGGCAAAGAGCAAGGCAACCAGCAAGAACATCCTCGTATTAAGCCCCATAAGTCCTCTCCCCGTAGTGCATTGGCAGCTCAGTAAAATGCATCAAGATGAATGATATAGCAAAAGATAGCCTAAGGCAAACAGCATAGGTTGGAGGGTTGACATGAAGGTGTAAAGTGGTTAACCTTAGTGATTAATAGGTTAACAAAATGAAGGCGGATATATTAAGGGCTCTACGAGAACGTGGAGATTATGTTTCTGGCCAGGTGCTAAGCAAGGAGCTTGGCATCTCGAGGGTTTCCGTCTGGAAGCGTATTCGTAGTTTAAAGGAGGATGGCTATGTAATAGAGGCCTCGGCTAGAGGCTATCGCTTAGTTTCCTCTCCGGATTTATTGCTCCCTTATGAATTTCCTGGCTGGGAAGAGAAAATTCATCACTTCCAGGAAATTGGCTCGACAATGGATGTGGCCAGAGAACTAGCTAGAAAGGGGGCGAAGGAAGGGACAATAGTGATTGCTGAGTCTCAAACTCGTGGCAGAGGAAGGTTAGGTCGGGAATGGCTCTCTCCCAAAGGTGGAATTTATTTCACTCTCATCTTGAGACCAGAGATAAGCCCGGCATATGCTCCAAAGATAAACTTGATGGCTTCGGTTGCCGTGGCAAGAACTATTAGAAAGGCCTTTGATTTGAAAGCCGAATTGAAGTGGCCCAATGATGTTTTGATTGAGGGAAGGAAGGTATGCGGCATATTGGCTGAGATGGAGGCAGAGATGGATAAGGTGAACTTCATCAATCTTGGAATAGGCATAAATGCCAACACTTCCACTTCCCAGTATGAAAAAATGGCCACTTCGCTAAAAGAGGAATTGAGGAAGGAGATCTCTAGGAAGCAACTTTTAAATTCTCTGTTAAAAGAAATAGCTAAGCAACAAGCTTTACTAAGCGAGAACAAGTTGCTTGAGGAGTGGAAAAGGCTCTCTGCTACATTGAATAAGCGGGTAAAGATAGTGGCGCCAGGTGAGGAAATAACAGGACGAGCGATAGATATAGATACTAATGGAGCGCTGGTAATAAAAGGCAAAGACGGCTCCTTGAGGAGTGTTATCGCTGGAGATTGTATCCACCTCGTGAAAGAAGCACTAAATACTAATATCTAAATCCTAAAGAATTAGGAATTTGGATTTTGAATTTGTTTAGAGCTTAGAATTTAGGTTATACGTTGCACCTGTCTTTCCGTTTAGTAACGTGCTACAGATATTCATTATTGTTGCTTATTTTCTAGCCATAATTGGCATAGGGGTGTGGAGTAGAAGGAGGGCAGGAAGCCAGGACGGATTTTTTGTTGCCCATCGCAGGGGAACTACGCTTCTTATCACCGGCTCCCTTCTAGCTACTGCCGTTGGGGGTTCGGTAACTGTGGGGATGGCTGGCTTGGGATTTGGGCAAGGCTTGACCGGTGCCTGGTGGCTGCTTGTTGGTGCTATTGGTCTGTTAATTTTAGGGTGCTTCTTTGCTAAGAAGGCAAGAGTTGCTGCCCTCTACACCCTTCCAGAGCTGGTGGAAAGGCAGTATAACCACCGTGTAGGTTTGGCGGCCTCCATTCTTATCGTTATCGCCTGGACAGGTGTGGTAGCAGGGCAAATTGTGGCTGCGGGTAAAGTTTTATCTATTCTGGGAATAGCCTCTGTTACCTCTTGGATGATTATTTTTACCGTAGTCTTTGTAAGCTATGCCATTTTAGGAGGGCAATACTCTATTATCCGCACCGACGTTTTCCAGGCCGCAATACTTTTTGCTGGAATTTTTGTCGCTTTAGCCTTGGTCTTTTCTCAAGTGGGGGGATTGGCTGGATTGAGAGCTTCTCTACCTCCAGCTTACCTTTCTTTTCCACTAAGCCCCGAATTCGATGGGAAGATGCTTATGTCCCTTTTGATTCTTGTGGGCGCAACTTTTGTAGTTGGTCCAGATATATATACTCGACTTTTCTGTGCCAAAGAGGAAAAAACGGCTCAGCTATCGGTTTTTTTGTCCGCCTTTCTTTTTCTCCCCTTAGCCTTTGCCATCACCCTGATAGGAATGGGTGCCAAGGTACTATATCCTGGGATTTCCGCTGAGCAAGCCTTTCCGCAAGTAATAAGTGGGATTCTTTCTCCTGGTTTAAGTGGGTTAATTCTCGCTGCCTTGGTCGCGGCACTCATGTCCTCGGCGGATACTTGTCTCCTTAGCCAAAGCGTTATCCTGACCGAGGATATATTTAAGCGATTTCGCCCTTCATTTGATGAAGGAAAGACTGTTTTGCTAACCCGCTTAAGTATACTGGTATTGGGTCTTGTGGCACTGGGCTTAGCTATAGCCTTAAAAGGAGTGATTTCATCCCTTCTCTTTGCTTACACTATCTTTACCTGTGGCTTAGTTGTTCCGGTAATTGCTGGGTTTTATAAAGAAAAGCTAAAAGTGACTTCGCAAGGAGCTTTGGCAGCTCTTATAGGCGGTGGCGTAATAGGGCTGGTGGGAAAAATTCCCGGTCTTGATATCCCTCTCAAGCAAGACCTGGGCCTTATAGGGTTTGCTATAAGTGCCCTTCTTCTTTTCGGGGTAAGCTTCCTTACCAGATCTGATCTAAATTTTAAACAAATCTCTTTGAAATGCAAAAGGCAAAAATAAAAATGCAAAATGACAGAGCAAAAATTAAGAAGTTTTGCGTTTTGAGTTGTCTTTTTGACTTTTGAAGTTTGATTTTTAATTTTCTGTATTGTCTAGGATTTCGTATTTCGTGCTTAGGATTTCTCTTGTCCATGTTATAATGAAAAAAGTGCACGTTGCTATCATTGGTTTGGGACTCATTGGTGGCTCTATAGGACTTGCCTTGAAGGGAGTGGGAGAGCCAGGGTGGGAGATTGTTGGTTATGTTCGCCGCCCCGAAGCTGCCTCAATTGCGTTGAGTTTAGGAGCAGTTGATAGAGCGGAAACTAACCTTAGGAAGGCGGTAAAGGGAGCCGACTTAGTTATCATTGCTACTCCAGTTCTAACTATAAAACAGATTCTATCTCAGGTAGCTGACTGTCTCCCTCATGGTTGCATAGTCACTGATACAGCAAGCACAAAGGTCGCGGTTATGAAGTGGGCGGAGGAAATATTGCCACCAACAGCAGATTTCGTTGGCGGGCATCCTATGGCGGGGAAAGAAGCCTATGGTATTCAGGCTGCCGAGGCTAAATTATTTCAAGGGTCTGCTTATTGCCTTACCCCAGCAAAGAAAGCTTCAGCACAGGCGATAGATAAAGTGGCAAATTTAGTGAAGAAATTGGGGGCTAGTCCCCTTTTTATTGACGCTGAGAAGCATGACAACTTGGTGGCTGGCATCAGTCATTTACCTATGTTGCTCTCAGCGGCACTGGTATCGGTGACTACTAAGGATTCCTCTTGGGACAAAATGTCTCGGCTGGCTGCCTCTGGCTATCGTGACCTCACTCGACTGGCTTCGGGAAATCCCGAGGTGAATGCTCATATTTGCCTTACTAATAGGCAAGCCGTAATCCATTGGATTGATGAATTCAGCAAGGAGTTGGATAGGTATCGCCAGTTAGTGGGTGCGAGGGATGAACACTTAGAGGAGGCTCTAGCTGAGGCTAATAAAGCAAGGCAAAAATGGCTAGACGGAACATAGCTGAGACAGTTAAACCCTGCCACCGCTTAAAGGGAGAAATTACCCTGCCGGGTGACAAGTCTATCTCCCACCGAGCGGCTATCTTTAATAGCCTGGCTTGGGGCAAAGCTGAGATTAGTAATTTTGCTCCAGGCAAAGATTGTCTCGCCACTATTAGCTGTTTAAGGGCTCTAGGAGTGGAAATCCGTAGAGGGGGGCCTCAGAATTGTCCCACTTTGCTAGTTTCAGGAACTGGCAAAGACGGTTTGAAGGAACCTGCCAATGTGCTTAATGCTGAAAACAGTGGCACTACTATGCGCCTCCTTAGTGGTCTCCTTTGCAGCCAGCCCTTTCTATCTATCATTACCGGTGATGTCTCCCTTCGTAGGCGTCCCATGGGGAGGCTGATTGAGCCACTGCGCCGCATGGGCGCTGAAATTTTCGGGAGGAGGAGGGATTCCTTCGCCCCCCTGGTTATCAAGGGAAGAGAATTGCACGGCATAGAATTCTCCTTGCCCATTCCCAGTGCTCAGATTAAATCGGCAATTCTATTAGCTGGCCTTTTCGCTCAGGGCAAGACTATCTTGCATCAGCCAATCCCCTCACGGGATCATACTGAGAGGTTGCTCAAGCAAATGGGGGCTAAATTAAAAAGCGATGGCAATTTTATTTCTTTGAGCCCTTTGCTCAACCCTTTAGCTCCTATGAGCTTTCGCATACCTGGCGACATCAGCGCAGCAGCTTATTTCTTAGTTGCCGGAGCCATTCATCCCAATGCCAGGATAGTGCTAAAGAATTGTGGAATTAACCCTACCCGAACAGGGATCATTGATGTTCTCCTTGCTATGGGGGCTAAGCTCAGGGTAGAAAACGAGCGGATGGAAGTTGGTGAGCCATTGGCTGATATTATAGTGGAATCTAGTGAGCTAAAAGGGGTTGAGATTGGTGGGGATATTATCCCTCGCCTCATAGACGAGATTCCCGTTCTGGCGGTAGCTGGCTGTGTGGCTAGAGGTAAAACTGTCATCAGGGGTGCTGGTGAATTGCGAGTGAAGGAGTCGGATAGGATTGCTACCGTATCAAGGGAACTTTCCCGTTTGGGGGCTAAAATTGGGCCATTGCCCGATGGTATGGTTATCTATGGAGGGAAGCCTCTCTTAGGAGCAGAGGTTGATAGTCACCTAGACCATCGGTTGGCGATGAGCTTGGCTATAGCTGGTTTGATAGCTAAGGAGGGAACAACTATTAACCATGCCCAAGTGGTGCAGGTCTCCTATCCTGCCTTCTGGCAGGATTTGCAGAATCTTGCTGATTAAGGTTAGCTGGGAATGAAATGAAGCAATCTCATAGTCTTAGCTCCTTCGCTTCACTCAGGACTGCGCCTTTGCTCATTGTCCTTACTGGACCCTCAGGAGTAGGCAAGGATGCTGTGCTTACCAGAATGAGGAAGCTGAGGCATCCTTTCCACTATGTTGTTACTGCCACAACACGCCCCCAGCGTGAAGGGGAGGAAAACGGAGTAGATTATTACTTTTTATCGCAGGAAGAGTTTCAGCAAATGGTAGCTAAAGGTCAACTTTTAGAATGGGCTAAGGTTTATGGCAATTACTATGGTGTGCCCAGGGATGAGATAAGCCAAGCCTTGTCTAAAGGGGTAGACATGATAGTTAAGGTGGATGTTCAGGGAGCAGCCACTATTAAGAAAATCCTGCCTCAAGCAGTATTTATTTTCCTCACGCCCCCTTCTATGGAGGAATTGGAACTACGGCTGAAACAACGCCGCAGTGAATCTTCAACAGATTTGGCTTTAAGGTTGGAGAAGGCTAAAGATGAGATAAAAAGCCTACCGCTCTTCGATTATGTCATAACAAGCTGCCAAGACAGGCTTGATGACATTATCTCCCAGATTGATGCCATCGTTGTCGCGGAGAAATGCCGAGCGAAGCCGAGGATTGTGGAGCTGTGATTTGATAGCTTAATTTGCCAGGGTAGACTTCCCTTACAAGGCTTTAGGCGATGTAGGGGACGAAGCATGTAGTCTTTGGGAGGAAAATTAGAAAGCTTTCTGCCAGAACTTCGTCAGGTAGTAATGGATTTTATTGAGTTCCAAATGCAAAAAAGGGAGTTTACTCTTAGCCGGGTTGGCGCCCTAGAAGATTATAGAACCGAATTCACCTCCCTTAAACCTCAAGGAAAAAGGCTGGAATGGAGAGGCTGATGTAAGGAGACATGAATCAAGTAAGTGTTTAAAAATGTAGTGCGCGGCTTTAGCCTCGTGCACGACCCTAAAGGGTCGCACTACGAGGATCTTGGGGGTGAATGGGTATCAAGACTGGATGGGGTAAATCTAGTTTGAATCTGAGGCAAAATTAAACAGTCTCATCAAGAAAAGGAGGTAGAAGGCATAGAATTTAAGGCATGCAATTGTCCTTGCGATAAGCGTGGTGAAGATAAATGCTAGTAAAAAACGCTGATGTGCTAGTTCAAAATGCTCGAACTCCGAAACTCAGTAAGGCTAGGGGAATCTTGGTTGAGTTAGTAGATAGTGCCATCAAAGCGGGGAATCCTTCTTCTAGTATACGAAGGTGGGTGAAGGTTGAAGCAGAGAAGCTTTGGGTCGGAGATTATAAAGTTGACCTTAATGGGATTGGTAGGATTATAACAGTCGGCGGCGGGAAAGCT
>JABUBO010000277.1_pt1 | contig 16144 bp, 10 predicted proteins | sample 7240361 | NCBI WGS metagenome assembly JABUBO01 (sample SAMN07256346, study PRJNA390944) | subsurface metagenome | isolation source: Methane hydrate marine sediment | place: Pacific Ocean: Eastern North Pacific, ODP site
CGGAGGATTATATACCGCTGAATTTCTTTCAATGATTTGGCTTTGGCTTGGAATTTATTTTATCTTAAAGGCGGGACAAGATATACCAACTACTATAGAGAATAAGACAATAGACCTAGTCCTAAGCAAACCTTTGAAACGAAGGGAATTTATTCTTGGGAGATATTTGAGATTTATTTTTTCTATTCTATTTGTTTTACTTTTCATTGGAATTGTAACCTTTATAATGTTTGAAATCTCACCAAATCTTCAAGATCAGGAGATAGATTATTCAGAACTCTTTTGGGCATTAACTTGGGCTTTTTTGTTTGTTGTTTCTTTAACCACGACTGCATTCTTTTTTTCAGTCTTCTTGAATAGAAAGAGAGCAACTAGTTTAGCTTTTGGGATGATGGTTTTGTTTTTTATAATGGGGTATTTTTACGGTTATTTCGAAGAAGATATTCAAGAAATAAAGCGAATTAGCCTATTTTTTTACTATGATCCCGCAAGAATTTTAGTTAGCCATAGTTATGAAAATGTTCTAAGAGATTTCCTAATACTATTTGGATATTCTGTGGTTATGGTTATTACCTCAATAGCAATTTTTAACAGAAGAGATATTCCTGTTTAAATTTTTTTTCTCAAGATTAAGTTTCAGATGAGTAATGCATCAATTTATATTAGTCCCTTTTTAATTAGCTAAATTTCCACTTTTTTTGTCGAGAAATCTCTCTTTTTTTTATACATACAACCTATTCAATATATATTCTCATTCTAAATCTCTAATTATTAGGCGTCTTTGTCGAACAAACCCTTACTTGTACTTAGACTAAGACATTGACTTAGACATAGACATAGACTAGTATTTTACATCTGTAAGTAAAAAAAAGTGAGATTTAAGGTAATTGAGAGAAAAAAAGTATAAATTTCGGTTGAATCTCGCATGAGATTATCCAAACACATCATATTGGTTTTTAAAAAACGTCAAGATTGTCCGCAATTTAAATACGTCGATTCGATTCTATAGGGCATAGAATTTGGGTTTTTTCCGGATTCTGTTAATTTTACGTTATTAATTCGATTTTTCCCCGATCCGATTTTTTTCGATCCGATCAAACGAAAATTGGAGTATAAAACCACAAAATAGCAGTAAAATGTCGCAAGATGCCGTCTTTCTTTCAGAAAGATGCCACAAAATGACGGACTATGTAGAATAGTATTACTGTATTCTATTATGCGGTACTGGGCATCCTTTGATGCCTAACAATTATGTGAACGTTAAAGCATTTAATGAAAGGTTAGATGCGTGTAAAAATGTAGTAGCGTTGAGATTATCGGAGATATAATCGAATTGGGCGATTAGATTTTATATAGTCTAAACTTAGTTATCTTCTTTAATCCAAATATATTCACTCTTATTTTTTATGACATTACAATTTTCTCTATATTTGCAGCCTTCACACTGTTCTCCAAACAGTTCTTTATAATGAGAGTGGCATATAGGAAATATTGATGTAACTACAGAATCTGCATAATTGGTGGCTGATTTAATTATACAAATTGTTTGATTATTACAGTCTTTAAAAAAATAATTTTATACCTTGATTAGAGGTATTTTTCATAGTCCTTCTTTAATTACAAACTGAATTAATAAGTTTTATATATAATTTTTAAGAATTAATTACTAGGTCTACCTAACCTACGGTGAGTCTTATCGTAAATATAGAGAAAAAGTTCCAAGATACTTCTTATTCTTTTAAATACCAAGTAATTTCTTTTTAACTGGGTTGGGTTTTTAAGATAAAATGATTTTGAGAGACACACATTTTATTAATTTGAATAATCAAAAAAATAAGACAGTTAGATTTAACAAAATTTAAGTAAAAAATTATTTTTAAAGAATAAAAGTTATTTTTTTTACTTTATTTCTATAATAAGATAATAATGGATCAAAAAGATATTAAATCACTTGATTTACTTTTTAAACCACAAAATATTGCAATTTTTGAAGCAAAATATAAATTAAGTTATTTCATAAAAGGTCTTCAAAAACAGGGATTTAAGAAAGAGAATCTCTATTTAATCTCTCCCACAGAAACAGAAATTTATGATATTAAGTGTTATAAAACAATTGAAGAAGTTCCTGCAGACACAATTGATCTTTTTATATTAGCAGTTAGGAGAGAGATACTTGTTCAGACTATTAAAAAAATTTTAAGTATTAAAAAGGTTAATTTTTTCCACATATTTACAGCTGGGACAGGCGAATCTGATGAAATTGGAAGTCAAATCGAAGAAGAAATAAAAGAAATTTTAGATAATAAGGAAATTAATACGCGAGCAATTGGTCCCAACTGTATGGGTGTTTATTGCCCTAAGGGTCATAATGCTTATCATTTTTTATTCCCAATTGAGAGTGGAAATATCGCAAGTGTTTTCCATTCAGGTGATCTACATACTAAACTCATAAAATTTGGTTTTCTAAGATATGGTCTTAAATTTTCTAAAGGCGCTAGTATAGGAAATTGTGTAGATTTGCAAATATCTGATATTTTAGAATATTACAATCAGGATGAAGAAACAGATATTATTTGCGTATATTTCGAAGGATTTTCAAGATTTCATAAGGAAGAAGGAAAAAAATTATTCCGTGTTCTAAAACATATGAAAAAACCCGTTTTGTTTATGAATGGAGGAACATCAAAACGCTCTCAAACTGCAGTTTTAAGTCATACAGGTTCAATTGCAACAAAACAAAATATTTGGGATGCTATTATTAAACAAACACCTACAATTGAGGTAGATACGTCCCTAGAACAAATGATTGATTATGCCTACATGTTTTACAATTTTTTTAGCGATAAAAGAAATCAAGAACAAGTGGATAAAGAACTCATATTTCCTAAGGGAAAGAATACTTTGGTGATTTTATGGTCTGGAGGATTCGGGATTCTTGCTACAGATAGCTTAACAAAATTAGGTTTAAATATGCCCCTATTTGAAGGGAAAATAAAAGAAAAATTGATGGAAATTTATCCAATAAAGATAGGTTCTTATTCTAATCCGTTAGATTTACCGTGGATTACTTATATTGATGCATTTTATGAAATTTGTAAGGTTGCCATTTCAGAAAACATAGATTTGGTAATAATAGAAACAGATACGCCTGGAAAATTTGGAGGACAATGGTTCCAAGGCTATTTTAAAAATTTAATTAGAATTAAGGATTATGTGCTTTCTCTTAATAAAATCCTGATAATAATTTTACATGAATATCCTGATGAGGATCGGCAAATTTTCTACAAAATGCTTAAAGAAAAAGGTTTTTTAATATATCCAACTATTCAAAGAGCCGCAAAAGCGTATTTGGCCTTATACGAATACGGTCAAAAAAGGAAAATTTTGCGATTAACTTAATTTCAATAATTCTTTTAACCCGTAGAAGGTTTTAAATCTGTTATTTTTTATCTGACTCTCCAATCTAATGAATTTATAAATTCTTCAGGAAGTCGAATTGTTATCAATCGCATATGCAAATTGGATCTATTCAGTGATGTAGGGGAATTAGATTTATTCTGAATGAAAACTTTTTTATAACACTTACAGCAAGGTATTCCAATAGAGATATTTTTACTGAAATCTTTAGATTGTTCCATTAATCTCAATAAATTATTTTTTAGATTTATTTTATCAGGGTTTTTATTAAAATAAAATTTTTTTAAATAATGTTCATGATTTTTAGCTTTACAAACTGGACAAATCGAACCCAATTCTAAGAATTCATGAAATTTTTCCTTTTCTTCTTCTGAGAGTTTATTATATTCTTCTTGATAGCTGGGAACCGCTCTAATTAAATCAAATTCTCGTTCCCATAGATCTCCATATCTTTGCATCACATTTCTTATTATTTCAACCAATTCTCTTGATTCTAGTCTTGTAGATCTTCTTGAATTAGGAGTTTGTGGAGGGGGAGGTGATGACATATCTATTATTATAGATCAAAATTTTATTTTAAAAATTTTTGGTAGGAAAAAATTTATTAAATAAATTCGAGAATTCGTAGAAAAATAAAGAATTATAAGAATTAATGATCAGGAAATTGTATTAAATTCTTCTGCAGTGAATCCCCAAGATTTTAATATCACTTCTGATTCATTCATAATTTCCTCAATAAAATCCTTTATTGGTATGATTTTTTTTCGATGACCAATAGCCATTGAAGGAAGGGCTGTATCTCTCAATTTAAGATGATAAATCTTTTCATAGTAATCCTCCGTAAAAATATCTTCTTTTATCCATTTTTCTTTCAGTTTTAATGCTGCAGGACTTTCTTCGCATACCATAACCGCTGTTCCAAAACAAACAGCCTCTGCGCCCATTGCTATAGCCCCTAAAAATCCTCTTGCATCACCGATGCCTCCTGCTGCAATAATTGGAATTTTAAGTAACCTTCTTGCCATTGTGATATTTACCAAGGTTGTTTGGGTAAGAGGATTTTTAAAACCTGTTCCTTCTAATCCAACGATTGTGACTGCATCTGCACCTGCCCTTTCTGCACTTATAGCATGTTTTATCGTAGCGGATTTATGAAACCAATAGCATCCTGCTTCATGTAATCTCTCTCCAATAAATGTTGCTTGATACGCTGAAGTTGTAAAAATTTTAACTCCTTCATCAAGTGCAACCTCGATATATGCTAAATATTCGTTTTTTGATTTCTCTGTTAAGTGATGTCCTCCTTTCACTTGTGGTGGAAGCACGGAAATATTTATACCAAATGGCTTTTCTGTCAATTCTTTCATTTTTTCGAGTTCTTTTTTAAGATGGTTAGGAGTTTTAAAATTTAAGGCAGTTATAATTCCCAAGCCACCAGCTTCAGAAAATGGAGCAGCAAAATCTGCTTTGCCTAATCCTACAAATGCACCCATAATTACTGGGTATTTTGTTTTTGTCATTTGATTTATACGGGTTTTCCAAATCATGATCGTTCTTAAGATAGCGATTTCTTAAAAATAACTAAAGTTAATATATTAAATGTATAATTGCAATAATATTTAAAAATAAAATTCTAAAGATCTAAATTAAAATATTAAAATTTATTTGGTGACAATTATTTGGAAGAGATAAAATTTTCTGAACTAAAAATTGGACAATTGGGATATGTCTATAAAAATATTGAAAAACAATCTAAATTGATGGAAGAAACCCTAGGTTTACCAAAATTTCAAATTATAGACGTTCCAAATCTGGATACCCAATTTCGAGATAAACGCACTATCGTTGATATTAAGGTAGGATTTAGCCAATTTGGTATGTTTGAGTTAGAATTAATCCAATGGGTTGATGGAGATAGTATTTATAAGGAATTTCTTGAGCAAGGAAAAGAGGGATTACATCATTATGGTGTATATGTTGAGAATCTAGAATCATATTCAACCAAAATGAAAGAAATGGGCTTTCAATCTGTTAATGCTAGTCAATTTGCCAATCTGAAATGGGACTATTTTGATACAACAGATGTATTAGGAGTGTGCCTTGAATTTATTGAGAAGACAAAGATGCGAGCGAGAAAAAAAAGATAAATTATAGGTTTAATTTATAAATTTTTTATTTTTATGTATTAATTCTCTGGTTTTCTCAAAAATTTCATAAGTTTTCACTCCTGCAGGGCATAATACAGAACATGCACCACAAAGAATGCAAGTATGCAAAATTTCATTGACTTTTTCTGTTAATTTCAAATCACCATGAACTAATCCATTTAATATACTTAATCTCCCTCTTGGGGTATATGCTTCGAATTTATAATAGTCCTTAGAGGGGCATAGCGGTATACAGAATCCACACCTCATACAAGATAAAGACAAATCTCCCGGAATTTTTAACTTTCTATTCAATATATTATTTTTTATTATCCGAGGGTCTCCTTTTCCTTTACCTGGGTTAAGGATCATATTGGGATCAAAAAAAAGTTTAATCTCTCTCATTAGATTTAAAGTTTCTCTATCATATTCTAGATTGAGAAAGGGAGTTTTAACAGAACCTACTCCATGTTCGCCTGTAATTGTTCCTCCTAATGGTATTACAATTTTTTCATATAAGTATTTCATAGCCAGTGATAGTGATTTACGATCGGATTCATTATTCTCATTAAATAAAAATGTTGGGTGCATATTTCCATCCATATGTCCAAAATTGGCAATCTCTATATTATCCAATTTTAATTCTTCGGTAATTTCCTTAATCTTTTGAACACATTCAGCGAATTTTTCGATTGTAACTGTACAATCTTCTATACAACATGATGGTTTAATTCTTGAGAGAGCTGGTAGCGCTGCTTTCCTTGCATTTAATAAAATTTCTCTTTCCTTATCAGATTCTGCTATTTTATGAAATTTTGGGTTATATTTCATTATAATTTTAAATAATTTTGTAAAATCCGAATCAACTTGTGTTTTATTACCATCGACTTCCGCCAATAAAACAATTCCTTTAGGATAAGAAAGAAATTCTCCGCCAAGATATTCAAAGCTTGCTTTAGTTGTGGTTTCATCCATAAATTCGAGTAAGTTCGGAATGATTCCATTTTTTCTTAACTCAATAACTGTTTGGATGATTGATTCAATTGAATCAAATATAAAAAGTCCCATTTTCCTAGATTTAGGTAAGGGGATTACTTTAAGCCCAATTTTAGTAATAACCCCAAGGGTGCCTTCAGAACCAATAAATAATCCAGTGAAATTATACGAAGATACTGATTTTCTAACTAAAGAACCAATATTTATTATTTGACCATCAGCAAGGACAACTTCTAAATACATTACATAATCTTTGGTTATGCCATATTTAAATGCCTGAACTCCACCTGAATTATTGGCAACCATCCCTCCTATTGTACAAATACAGCTCGAGCCCGGGTCTGGTGGAAAGAAATATTCATATTTATTCAATTCAAAATTAAGATCATCACAAATTACACCGGGTTCAACCACTGTAAGATTATTTGGAATATCAATTGAGAGAATTTTATTCATTCTGCTTAAATCAAGTATAATTCCACCACCAAAAACAGATATAGGACCACCAGATAAACTTGTCCCATTCCCTCTTGGTATAACGATGATTTTATTTTTATTAGCTATTTTTAAAATTTCAGATATTTCATCTTTATTTTTAGGTAAAATTACGATTTCTGGGACTGTATTTTCTTTGAACATAGTACCATCAAATGCATAACACCAAAGGATTTCGGGATCTTTTGAGATAAATTCATCTCCCACGATATCTTTTAACTGTTGATAAATTTCCTCTGAAATATTTGAGTATGATACAATCAAAAAATTACACTGAAGATTTGTTCTTCTACATTATTTGGGATTATAATGCTTCTTAATGTGTAAGATATTAAAAATTAATTAAAATTACAATTAAGATAATTTATAATTTTGGTAAAACAAGTGATCCATCCGGTAATACAAGTATTTTTGCATTAGGTCCAATTTTTTTCAATGCCATTTCGATTGCTTCTTCAACTGAATTTGAATGGATTAAACCTATATTTCCAACCTCATCTTTTGATAATTGAGAAACGACAATTATTTCAGCTTTTTGTAAGACTCGAGTTAATATTTGTATTTCCCATTGATCAGCCACTTTAATTTTTTCATTTACAATATCTTTATAGATCTCTTTTGGAGTCCTCCCACAAAATATTAATTCCTTAAACTTTTCATGTCCTATTCCATCGGATAATTCATTTACAGATATAATAATTCCCCCTTTCTTTACAGCCATCTCACCCAGTGCCATACTTTTAACTGCTTGATAAAGGTTTAAATCTAACGGGAACCCTCCATTCCCGCAAATAACTATGTCATAAAGCACATTAACCTTTTGAAATATCTGTTTTAATTGATATTTTACTAGTGCTTCGTGGGCTTTTTCAAGATCTCCAGCGGCTATTTGAGTTATATTATGATTTTCATTAATACATACATTAATTATAAAATCTACGCCAACTCTCTTAGCTATTTCAACCGCATTAATATGGAGTGGGTTTTTCTTATATAATCCAAAACGGGCAAATGGAGAAGCAATATTTTTGGCAGAGTGATTGCCCTTAATTGTTTTTTCTCCAGCTATTCCCGGGACGATCGATTTCCTCCCTCCAGAGAATCCCATAAAAAAATGAGGTTCTACGTAGCCCGTTAAAATCCTAAAATCACTTTCAAGATAATATGTATTTAAATAAATAGGTGTTCTATCATTGCTATATCCAACAAAAGCTAAAGTAGATTCATCATTTGCTTTATGGTCAATGATTTCAAATCTTTTAAGAAAATTATCACCTACCATTCTTACTAGTTCATCTTGTCTGCTTTCTCTATGAAGTCCATTTAGCTATTAAAATTTTTATTTGTTCATCCTTAATTCCGATTTCTTCAAATATTTCAGTTAAAGTTTTTAATATTATTTTAGAAGGAGACGGTCTTGTAGCATCACTAATAACAATTATGATAGAAATTTCATGAAATTTTGTTTTTTGTTGAATTAAATCTTTCAAAGGTAAAGTACCAATTGGGTCATATATTTTTGCTTTAATTTCTTCCACAGGATTGAGTATTTCTTTTTCTTCTGGTGCTTTTATTATTGTAAAGTTTAAATTATCAGATAGTTCAATATTTAACCCATTTTTACCATATTTAAAATGGACCTTCATTATGCTAATAGAATCAATGTATAAAAATAAACTTTTAATTGATAGAGAATACACTTGATTATTATGAATAGAAATTATATGAGAAGCGAAACATTCGAAGGAACTTTTCCTTTTAAGCCTAATTTTAAAGAGATTAATGGATTTCAAATGCACTATGTTGACGAGGGTAGCGGAGAGCCAATTGTTTGCCTTCACGGAATGCCGACTTGGGGTTATCTTTATCGAAATTTCATTGAAGTTTTATCAAAAAATTATCGTGTTATAGCACCTGATCAAATGGGTTTTGGTAAAAGTGATGTTCCGCAAGATAAACCATACTTATTGAAACAGCATATTGATAATTTAACGAAACTATTACTTAGCTTGGATTTAAAGGACATTACATTCATTGGACAGGATTGGGGCGGACCAGTAATGTTTGGTTTTGCAGTAGATTATCCTGAGAGAATAAAACGATTAGTTATTATGAATACATCCATTGGTATTATGAAAGAAGGAGCTAAACCATGGTATTATGAATTAGAAAAGAGGGGAAAATATGAGAAGTTTTTTTCAAATATGAAGGAGAAAATTCCTAAATTATTTCAAACAGCAATTTATAATAAGGAAAAAATTACACCCACAATGTTAAAAGCATATACAACCCCATTTCCAAACAGGGAATCCTGTATTGGGGCAGTTGCTTGGCCTAGAGATATACCTATTGGAAATTCACATCCAAGTACCGAAGCCATGCTACATATTCGTCAGAATTTAGATGTATTAGCAGATAAGCCAAAATTATTGATTTGGGGTCTAAAAGATCCAGTATTTCCTCCAAGAGTGATTGATTGGTGGAACAAAATATATCCAGGGATTGAAACGCATAAAATAGAACATGCATCACATTTCTTACAAGAAGACGCTCCCGATAAAATTATTTTGTGGATTGAAAAGTTTCTTGAAAATAATCCATAAAAAGGAAAAAAAAGATAATAAAAGCCATGAAGAATAGTGATATTTATCTAAGTTTTGATCTTGATAATACACTAATTAAAAACACTAAAGGAATTATTAACTCCTTCAATTATGCGTTGGAGAAATATAAAAAAGAGAAAGTTACCTCTAAGATTATAAAGCAAATGATCGGAATTCCTTTATATGAGATGTTTAAAGAAGTAGCTAATGAATCTCCTGAAAAATATGTATCCGCCTTCCGTGATTTTTATAGAACGAAGGGAATTTATCAGTCAAAACTAATAAAAGGTGTAAGAAAAAAATTAAAAGAATTAAAAGAAAGTGGTTTTTCTTTAGGGGTATTATCTTCTAAAAAGCATGAAATGGTCTATAATATTCTCAAAATTTTAAAAATAGACCATTTTTTTGATTTATATTTAGGAGAAACAGAGCAGAGAAAGAAAAAATCCGACCCAATTACAAAAAAGATACTAGAGGAAAATTTTCCTAATAAACAAATAATTGTTATTGGAGATCATACAAATGATGTAAAAGTCGCAGAAATGCTTGGTTGTCCCTTTATTGGGGTTTTAACTGGAACTACCACCAAAGAGAAATTGACAGAGAGTATATCAGTTCCATATTTGATTTTAAAAAGTATTAGAGATCTAAACTTAAATGTGATTTATTCAATTCTGAAGGAGAAATAAAAATTTATTTTGTAACTTCTTTCATGAAATTTAGAATTTCAGTAAATAATAAATCTTCATCGGGATTTTTCAATATAGAATGTTCGCTATTTTCAAGCCATAATTTCCTCTTATTTTCGGACTTTATCATTTCATAAATCTCTTCCATACTTGAGGTTTTAATCACGCTATCTAACCTTCCTTGAATTAATAGAGTAGGACAAGTAATTTTTGGATAATATTTTTTGAACTCTTTGATTATTTTAAATAATCTGGTTCCAGTTTTTAGAGGAAATTTATCATATCCCACCCATGCACCATTTGTATCTTTCTCAAATTCGTCTTTAGGAAGAGGATAGTATTTGATAAAATATTTTACTAACGGAAGCAATTTTGGTAAGAATCCTTTAATTCCTATAGGAGCACTTATGGTAAATATTGCATCGGGATTTTTTATAGCTCCTAAATATAAACTGAAAATTGCTCCCATGCTATGCCCTCCAACAACTATCTTTTTCACTTTTTGCTTTAAGAAATTATATTCAACTTCAAGATCTTCCATCCAAGCAGAGATCGGTGTATCTTTCAATTCTTCTGGTGTTGTTCCAAATCCGGATAACAACGGAACTCTTACTGTAAAACCACCCTTATTATGTAAAAATTCTGCCATTGGTTTTAAATCGGCTGCAGTTCCGCCACCCCCTCCATGCAACAGTAATATTCCTATGTCATTACCTTCAAAATAGAAAGGTCCCGCACCAGGCATTATATTACGATTAGAATTGTCCATTATAATTTACTCTTTTATCATATTGTATTTATTAATATAATATGAAAAACGGTTATTTTTAATTTCCCTTCTTATTCATTTTTTTTAAAATTTTCTTTAAGATAAATCTATGCACTCTTTTTATTTATAAAGACGAAAAAATATTATATTTTTTACTAATGAGGCTTGCTGAATAAATACAGCTGAAGAAAAGGGGGAATCTATAAAAAAGAAAGGATTTTTAGTTTATTTTTAATTTATTTCTCATTTTTTTTGGATTCTTCAGGTGATATTTTGGATAAAGTATCAATTAATTCATCTTTTGATGGTTTTAGTTCTAGTTGTTTTTCTGGTTGTTCATATTTCATCTTCCCTTTAAAAAGTTTAGCAACAGGATCTAATTCTTTATTGTAGAGGGCTTTTAATAAAACTTTACTCGAAAGAATTTCAACATCAGGAGATTTTTTCTTCTTTAAAGTCTTCTTGAATTTATGAATTTTTCTAACAGGTTTTGGATACTTTAATACTCTTTGATATGCTATGAAATAACCGGTGACACTTATAAAGGCAGCAATGGCGACTATAGTTAATATTTGAAATAATAAGGTTTCTTCTGGTGAACTAATTACATTTAAAGTTATTACTTTTCGCTCAAATAAATAATCATCACTCACATTCAAAATAGTGAAAGTAATAGTAAAAGTGCCTTCCGGTATATTTTCTAATGTGACCTCAAAAATGCCATTATTATCATCATCTGTAAGGTAACCTTGTCCTAATTCCCATGTATATCTAACGGTTGCATTCTTTATTAATTCTCCAAAATCTAAATCATACAAAATTATACTTAATGTATAGGATTCACCAGCTTGTATATTTATAACATCTTCTCCAGATTCTGTTGTAATATTTGTTATTATTTGTCTTACAGTTATCTTCAGAACGTTTAATGAGGGTTGATAATTCGTCTTTTCAGCAACAATAGTTAAAAATTGAACTCCCCAATCCAAATTTCTTGTATCTATATTTAGCGAATAATGTTGTAATTGAGGATATTCTGTTAAATTCAAAGGATTATCCGTTCCTATTAGTTGCACTGTTGCATTATTGATATACTCCCCCGTTTTAGCGTCAAAATATTTAAAAGTGATATTTAACTCCTTTCCTATTGGAAGTTCGATTGATTTATCAAGTGTCTTATTTACTTGGTTTAAATATATCTCAATATCTGTTTCTCTGTCAATTACCTGTATCGTGATTAAAATTGTTTGAGCTTCATAATTGCTTTTCTGAGCATAAACTGTTAAGAAATTTAATCCTGTATTTAAATCTATTGCATCGATATCAATCCAATATTGATTTAAAGCAAGACTTTCACTTAAATTTACCAATAAACCACTTCCAGATAATTCAATTGTTGCATTAATAATATGGGCTCCTGTTCCGTAAGTGGTATATTTTATAGCGATATTTAAAGTTTCAAGATTAATTACGTCTATGGATGGTTCATTTGTTTTGTCTTCTCCATCTAAAAATAACTTTAATTCTGTTTCTATTTGTATTACTTCTATTGTAATCAGTATTGATTGGGGTTCATAAGTTTCTTTTTGAGAATAGATAGTTAAAAAATTTACCCCTAGATTTAAATCTGTCGAATTTATAAGTACTGAATAATTATTGAATGCCTCATTTAATTGTTCAGATATAACTGATCCATTTATATCCACTGTAGCACCACTAATATGTTCCGTCAATATTGTATCTATATAGGAAACAGTGATATTCAAGAGCTGGTTATCAGTTAGTTGGTAAGATGGATCGCTTGTAGAATCAGTTTCATTCAAATATAAAATATAATTAGTCCCTCTTTCAAAAACAGTTATGGTTAACAATTCTGAAGCAGATGTATAATTATCTTTTTGAGCAGTAATAGTTAAAAACTTAACACCGACACCTAATTCTGTTGAATTTAAAGTTAAGTTATAGTGTTGGAACGAAATACTTTCGTTAAAAATTTTATCTACGTCCGTTCCTATTAATTTTACCGTGGCATTATTAATAAAAGTTCCACTTGTTTCATTATCTTTAAATTTTACCGTAATATTCAAAAATTCTCCTGCTTTAACATTATAAGATTTATTACTCGTGCAATCACTATTATTAATGAAAATATTGTCTAAATGAGTATATCTTTCAACAATTTCTATTTTTATTAAGATATCTTGTGATTCATAACCGTATTTAGCTGCACTAATAAGCAATGAATGAATCTTGTTTATTTCATATGCAGAACTATTACATGTTAAATTATATTTTCCACCTACTGATGTAGTATGGGTATCTCCAATCCAATTAGTCGTAAGATTAGTTGAAATACCATCGGAGGTTTTTTTCTCCGTAAAATTAAGATGGATCGTAAAATTTTGATTCCATTGAGCTTTTAAATATGGATATTCTTCGGCTGTTAGTAGGGTTTCTTTTATTACATGGATTGTTATATTTGTTGTACTATCCGAATATAATGGAGAAGTAGCATTAATTGTCAATGTATTATTACCTGCCTGTGCGTCACTAACATTAAAGTCTTCAAGTAAATAATAACCTCCGCCAATATATTTGAAATTTTGGATACCGTCAGTAAAATTTATCAGAGATACTTGAGCATCATCTATGGGGTAATTATTTTCGGGATCTTTAAGCTCAACTTTTAAATTTAATGTAGTTTCTTCATAAACATTTTCATAATAATCTTGAATAGGTGTTAAAATAGAATCATGTTTTACGGTAAATTTTTTGTAAATTACACCAGTTTCATTTAACCCATAAGATGAATAAGAATTATTCCAAATAATAATAACATCATACTCTCCTACTTCATAAGCGGGAGGCGAAGACGGTATTTGAAAATAATCAAAATAGATCAATCCGTTCTCATCAGGTGATTTTAATTGAGTTTTTTCACTCCAAATTGTACCGTTCGGAAACCTTATAAGACGAATTGCTTTTGTATCTTGAATATATGCAGAGATTAAACCAGTATTCGATATTTTGGCTGTAATATTAACGTAATCTCCGCTTATAAATTCATTATCTGGTGTCCAATCATTACCAGTAGGAGTATTTGTAGTATTTTTGAAAATATTTAATTGCTCGCAATAATTGGGTGATAATGCTTCAAACTTCCAAAAGCCATCTGGAGTGGCAGATATCTTAGTCACATTTATTATTAATAATCCTGCTGTTAAGTTATCACATGAATCTAATTTATTAGTAAGAGGAGCTGAAGGGTAGGAAACCCATGTAATATTTACATCAGTTGGAAAATCAAGTCTCATTTCTGTTTCGGCATAACCCGTTGGTACAGAGGTATATCCATAACATTCCCAATTTACTAAACTATTATTACTTACAGAAAACTTAGTGCCCAATGAAGCCGCATTTGTCTCATAATTAGTTTCTGGAGAAGATTTGTTCGCAAAAAGATTTAGATCCGTTTTAAAATCGACATCATAACCATCCAATTCCCAAACGGCATCACTACTAAAATTAGCATGCACCCAAGAATATTTTGTACCATTCCAATTACCGTCTATCTCTACAGTGCCTTCACCCCAATCAATATCATTCACATAATTAGTCTGATTAATATGCAAATCAATTTGTTCGGGTTTAGCTTCTGCTTTTACAATTAACGAGACATTATCAAATAAAACTCGTTGGTAATACCCATATTCGTTATAAATAAATGTTGGCCCATTTCTTATTAATTGTATTCTAAGGCTCATATTTTTCTCATTATCTGGAAATACTGTAGGATCATCTAACCAATTCGTTAATTGTAATTTCAAGGAAACCCAATTACCAGATCCTCCAGCGGCATCTTGTAGCCATATAAGATTCTTATCATCAATGCATACATCATTTAATGAAACTCTAACACTAAAATGGGACCCAAAATCGGGATCGTGCCATAGACTAGAAAGATGATACTGTGTATAAGGATATATTGCAAGATTTATTTCACCTGCAATCACATCTCCCCTTGGTAGAGTAAAAGAGGTATTCCACCAACAAGCATCGTACTTATCATATCCATAAGCCGTAGGGAAATTATTACCTCCATATAATGTTAATCCTAAACAAGTTTGATCAATATTGGGATCTCCCCCTGCACCATCAAAATAGTTTCCCCAAAAATCATTATTATAACCTACTATATCATTCGAACCGAAAGTCCAATTTTGAACTAAATCGCTGTCGTCTGGGCCCCAGGTATCGTTTGTTCCACAATCGAAAGTCCCATTGACCCAATTTCTTTCATCATACAAATTCTTTATAGTAGCGTTTAGTTTATAACCTTGCCAACCAACATCTAAAGGCATATTTTTAATATCATATGAATTATTTTCAAAACTTACTTCTAAGTTATTATCCGTTCGATTAGCCCAATGAGTTAAATTCCATGCAGCACCAATACCATCATAAAAATTATCTGAGGTTAAACCTTGAGACCTTAAGTCATTATTTTCCAATTCCTTTATAGTATCATCATTGGGATTATCAAAATATCCATTTTCATTTGTGTAAATACTGGGCATAATGAAACTTAAAGAGAAGATTATCATTAAACTGATTAAAATTAATATTTTTTCGTAATCATAACTGTTTTTTTTATTCAAAATACTCAACCTATATTTTTTCCAATTGTTATAAACATTATTTTATAAATATGCAAATAATATTAAAAAATCTGATTATATATAATTAGCTTAAAGTGATAAAATAAAATTTAAAAAAAGAAAATAAAAGAATTTTTAAATAATATGTTAGGGGTTGATTTTAAATGATTCAAGGTATTTTAATTTTTAAATTTGTTTTAAATCAAACAGAAACGGGCGAATTTGTACCGGAATTCAGACCGATAAAATTAATTTTTAATAATCAAAAATTCACTGAAGCTAATTATTCGGAATTAATTGTTCAAAATGATATTTTTGGAATATTTTATCAACATACAACCGGAATAGTTGCAGATAAAGGTGTTTTTAG
>JABUBO010000278.1_pt1 | contig 16087 bp, 11 predicted proteins | sample 7240361 | NCBI WGS metagenome assembly JABUBO01 (sample SAMN07256346, study PRJNA390944) | subsurface metagenome | isolation source: Methane hydrate marine sediment | place: Pacific Ocean: Eastern North Pacific, ODP site
AATTACAGTCTCCGATTCTTCATAAAGCTTACCCATAACTATCACCTCACTTTCTTCGACAATTTTATCCCCGACAGTATTTGATACTTGTCATACTCTCATCCTTATACAATTTACTCATCAGAATCCTCAACTGCCTTTTCGTAACGACCGCCTAAATGCTTTGCAAGAAATTTCTCCGCAGCGGCAAAAAACTCCAGACGGTTTTCCGGCTTGGCAAATCCGTGCCCTTCATCCTCAAAGAGTATGTATTCGTAATCGAGCCCTTTTTTCTTCATCGCTTCTACAATCTGTTCTGACTCGGATTGTTTGACGCGCGGGTCGTTGGCGCCTTGTACAATCAGAATCGGGATTTTAATGTTGTCAACCTTGAACAGCGGAGACCGTAATTTCAAAAACTCAGCTTCGGTATCAGGATTCCCAACACGCATGTGAAACATCGCCAAACTCGTTGACCAGTAAGGTGGAATGGATTTGATATCCGTAACCAGATTGCTGATACCACAGATATCCACCGCACAGCAGAAAACATCGGGCGTGAAGGTGGCTCCAACCAAAGCGGCATATCCACCGTAGGAAGAGCCATAGATGGCAACTTTTTCCGGATTGGCATAACCCTGCTCAACGGCCCATCCAATAGCGTCCACTAAATCATCGTGCATCTTGCCTGCCCATTCTTTGTCACCGGCGTTTACAAATGCCTTGCCATAGCCTGTGGAACCCCGGAAATTAACCTGAAGGCATACGTAACCCCGATTGGCAAACAACTGCGTTGTGGGTTCATACCCCCATGTATCCCTATAATAGGGACCACCGTGAACACTGAGCACCATCGGCAAATTCTTCCTCGCCCTCCATGTCGGAAAAGTAATGTAACCGTAGATAGTCAGTCCATCCCGCGCCGTAAAAGAAATCGGCTCCGTACGAGCTAACTTGTATCTGCTCAGTTCCGGCATGTGATTAAACAGAAAAGTCCCTTTTTTCTTTTCCCGGTCGTAAGCAAAATACGATATAGGCCCATTATCCTTATTAAATCTTACCAGCCAGGTCTTATCCGCATTATCCCGATTGGAGGATATAGTAAAATCACCATGATCCAGTTTGGCAATGACCTTGAAATCATCTTCAATAGATTTATCCAACACAATCCATTCGGTTCGAGCTTTGAAAAACGACACTGCCTGGGCCTGATATGAATCCGGATGAATCATTACGTAGGTCACGTCGTACTGCGGATCTTCTGCGATCACTTCCATTTTTCCGGTCTTTATTTCCATCTTAACCAAACGACCTGTATTGGCATTGCGAGAATCCACCAAATACAAGGAATTTCCATCCTTGGTAAAGCTGACAGGCCAACTGGTCATGCCGTCTTCCGCCTCCCAGCTAAGAAGTTTCTGCCAGTCTGCTTGTTCGTTTTCCCGCACAAGTAGGTCGTATCCCCCGCTAGCGGTCGCAGCCATTGCCCCACGGATCTTAAAATCTGCATCAGCCCGCCAGGAGGTAATATTACCTGGATTCTTGGCAACCAGCTCGAGCTTTCCGGTGAGAAGGTCGAGATGATACACATCGTGCACTTTCGGGTCTTCTTTGTTCATACCGATTAGCAGTTCGTTGGGGAAGTGCTTGTCCCTGTCGATGATCCGCACTTGCACCTCTTCATAAGGCGTTAAATCCTTGATTTGGTTGGTTTCAAGGTCTACGGCATATAGACGCCAGTTTTCATTTCCACCCACATCTTGCAGATACATGATGTGTTTACTATCTGCCGCCCAGTTATAGCGATGTATCCCGCGGTCTTCATCTTTCGTGACGGCCCTGTCGTCATCTTTGCCGATTGTTTTTACCCACACGTTTAATACATTATTTACCGGAGCAGTATAAGCCATCATCTTTCCATCAAGAGAGATTCTTGGAGATATCTTAACCGGATTGCCTAAAAGCACTTCCCTTGGTATTAGCTTAGGCTCAGGCTCAGCACAGCCCGAAATGCAAAGTGTTATTGCACCGCACAACAGCAAAAGGACAAAAACGGAAATTGATTTTGAATGTTTCATAGTTTTTCATCTTTTCTGTTTAAGTGACTAATTGTCTGTTATGTCTCGCCCATCTGCAAAATCCCCAGGTCCTGGGCCAACGAAGCTTCTCAGCAACACATTTCTCAGCCGAAGTACCGCAATTTGTATCTATATTCTTATTTGGCTTGAATGTCAAATTTAATCCTTAAAAAACGCGGCCGATAGATACGCGCATCCGCTGCCATTTGCCAAAAATCGGTGGAATTGCAAACATACGTAACTATCAATTCATCCTTCTTAGAAATTTCCGGATGCGCCTTCGCAGCATAGCAAAAGTACGTCTTATGCCACTCGACCTCGGGAGATTCGTAAACCTTATAAGCAGAACTCCACGGCCCGACCGGCGTCGGTGAAAACCGCATCATTATATTCTTCGACATCCCGTTTTCCGTATAGACGACAACGTACTGCTTAATCGCCGGCTGATAACAAACCGAGGATTCCGTCGCTGTGCCGTCAAAGAGTTTGGAAATACCTGCCAAATCCGCCCGCCAATTACCATCGCTAAAGAAACGCCATTTTCCAAAGTCCGTCATTTTGTCGGGCCGCACGCGAGCGACTATCATGCTTCGCCCGCTCATCCCTTTACTCCAGTCCTCGCTGCTGCCGTAAATATAGATAAAATCCCCGTCCCTCATAACCGCCGAGCCAAAAAACAAATTGCCGTCCTTCGAATATCGCCCGTAAGGAATTTTGTATTGCCTGACTCGCCAGGCCAAAGGCTCATCGTGCGGATTTTCCACTTCGCCCAACCACGTCCCGATGTGTTTGAATCCCCATATACCCTTTTCATCGGTTTTGACTATCTGCATTAAAAACAGGTACAATTTCTGGTCAGCGATAATACCGTCAAATATCCAGAACCACCCCGTCCCGTCGGCCGGCCTGATAAAGGCAGCCGGCTTATCCTCCTCTGTTGTGCCCCAGAAAAACTTGACAGAAGCTGTTGCAGGGTCTTTACCGCGCTGAAGCGCAATCGAATTGTTCACCATCGTTGCGCCTTTGTGCTTTCCATCGACGATATCACCAATCCACGTATCACCGTATAACCAGAGCGTTACATCATCGGCCAACGCCACCGAGTACACCGCATCCCCACCCGTCCAGCCTTCTGTCCTGGCAAACAGCGCATCATACGCCGGCAGCGTCTCAACCGAATATCCCGGCAGCGGAGCAGACGTACAACCCAAAACCAACAGGCCAAATAAAACCAGTCCAGCTATCAAATTTCTAATCGCCATACCACCACTATTTATTCTACGACGACCGCCGTGCCTTTGGCGGAGGCCATCAAAAGCGATTTGTTCTTGGAGCCGATGTTGTCATAGTCCAGAGCGAAACCAACAATGGCGTTGGCGCCCAATTTCCTCGCTTCTTCTTTCGCCTCAGCGATAACATCATCCTGCATCGCCTTCATAACATCCTGATACGAGGCCGAGCGTCCGCCAAAGATGTCGCGAAATTGTGTAAAGAAATCACGGACAATATTGACGGCCCGAACGTTCCGCGTTATCACAATGCCTTTATATTCCTTGATTTTAATCCCGTCTAAAATCGGCGTTGTAAAGATTTGAACATCGTTCATTGGACTTTTTTCTCCCTTCATTTTTTTATTACATTATTTCTCGATTCGCCTGACATACCCTTCAGGGTAGTAAATTCCCGCGTGTAAAATCATAAACTATTATTGTAAAGCTACTTACCCGCTCACAAACGGGAATTTTCAATCGAGAGCACTATATATACCGCTAATTCCCTGCCGATGCCAATGGGTTTTTCCCAGCTTCGGTCGCCGGCTTCGACTTTTACTTCTGCCTGCGTAACCTCTTTCCCGCTTACACAATCAAACCAGCGAAATTCATAGGTCCCCCGCCTCATGTCCCTCAATCCAATTTCGTCTTTCAGTTCCGCAGAATAAGCTATGTAACTTAATCCCGGCTGTGCCAGCACATATTTTGTCCCCGCAAATCCGAGCTCATCGTGCGGTGACATCTCATTAAAATTGACGGACTCGAAAAAGCGCACGAGCCTTCCGCAATCTTCAAGGTCACTTTTGGCCGTCGTGGCGATATCCATCTCCAGAATCATTACATACGCACTGCCCATCGCACACGCCCAGCTCTTCTTGCGCGCATCCTGCCCGCTGCCATAGTCAGCCGCTTCGGACATATTAAGATTGTATCTGCCCTTTGCCTGCTTGAAGGCACCGACCATACCCTTATGCAGGGCATCGGCGCTTGGTAGGTTATATTGGATTGCAAACTGGTCGATATTCGGCTCATCCGCAAACTCCGAAAAATCCAGCCCATTAAGTTTGTGCACAGCTATCACGTGGTCATAATCGTCAGCCGACCGAATCTCCGCCGCGATATTCTTCACCCGTTCTGCGCTGAAAGCCTCCTGGTATTCCTCTGCGATACACCATATCAGGTTTTGATGATGCTCGAATTTATCAACTATCGTATGAATAAAATCCCTCTCCGCTTCGCCCACGACATCGCCCGTGTTCCAGAGCCGCGCACTGTCATCATAGAAAAACAAATATATAACGATGCCGCTTTTGTCCATTTCGGTAAACCACGCTTCCCATTGGTTGAGCACTTTCGGATTGATGCCTCTGCTGAGGTCGTTATCCATAAATGGATTATGCGTTTTATCTCCATCCCCGCCGTGTGAGCGCACCGCCATCAGGTAAATACAATTGGCGCCGGTCCCTTTCATTTTCTCTATCAGCTCCATCTGGTCACCATCGCGAGTTCCATCCGGCTGTAAATTCCCTCGATAAAGAAAACCCTCCGGGTCGCCCGGCCCGCACATAAAGAAAGGCCCGCCACCCTTGCGTTTTAGCCATTGCGGGTGCTCGGGGTTGACAATGATTTGGCCGGTTCGAGGTCCCGATATTGTCACGGAATCTTTGAGAAGCTCGAGGATATGATTTTCCATTTCGCTACCCCGGATTTCGGTGTCGTTCCAGCTTATAATCAGGTCCTTGCCCGGCATTACAACCATAGCACGCAGGCCGCCATGTCCGAAGCAGCCGTATGTATCTACCGGCACATCCGGCCAATGCCGAGCGCCATCCCGGCCAATACCATTAGTCCACCACAGCCAGCTATAACTGCCAACATGGTCGCACTGATTGTCAGGGATTCTCTTTGAGCCTATCGAACGCTGTCCCGGTATCATCTCTGCCTCCCGGCCGGCCGACCGTGGAATCGAATTCGGTAAAGGGCTTGTTCCCGCCATCGTTGCATGATTGACACTAACCAATTGCTTGTCTTTCCATTTGCCTTTGCGCAAATACAATAACCCGAATCGCGCAAAATCACGCGGCGAAACCGCCAATCGGCCGGGCCTGTCCTTGACACCGAAGGCCATAAAAGTCGGGTTGTCCTGGCATTGAATCTGGTCGGTAAGTACAGGATGCAGGACATCCGTATCCACCGTTTCATAGCTGACGCCATAGACTTTCATAAACAGCGTGTCCCAGAACAGCGCCATCTGCCAGTCGTTGTAAGCGTAGGCCATCCCCGGCGCTTCAGCAAGACCGTAGCATGATATCTGGTTCGCAAAGTCTCGCCATCTGATACCCCGGTCTTTATAGCCAAGGTCCTTGTTAATCTGATTCAGCTTCGGCTCCCACTTGTTGACCTTCTCGTCAAGGCCGGAAATTTTGCCGTCCTCTACGGCCTTAAACAGAAAGTGCGCGTAAAAAGGTTTTGCCGCCGAGGCGACGTCTTTTCGCCTGCTCGCATCGCCCCAGCTATAAACCATATACCCGTGCCGCACTACACAGCCGAATCCACCGGCATAATCACCTATTTCTTTTAGTTTCTTTACATCCAGACCGACTTCATTAGGCTTTTTAATTGCCCATTCCTTCCCCGGATATACAGGCTTCGTTTCGACCGCTTGTATCTCTGCAATAGACAAACACAAACTAACCAACAATCCCACTGATAGCATCTTTATTAGCTTCATTTTTGCCTTTTCTCCCTGTTTTGCCCATGACCTTAACGCTCGGCTTCAAGGTTGTCTTTGACTAACGATGTGCCTAATTTCCTGTGGTCGCTGTGCACATCGACCAGAACATTGTCGGCGAACAGTACAGATTCACTTGTCTGGCCTTCGACCCTTAGCGCCTTCGGCTGAACGCTCGAAAATAGATTACCGACCACGGTGACATCGGATGTGCCGTTGAGAACCATACCGGCCGCCACCAGGTCATTCGTTCCGCGTTTTAACTTATCGTCACCGATGTAGCTGTTGGAAAAGTTGTTGCCGGTAACCGTAATGCGACCGCTGTCTGGCCCGATGCTCAAAGCGTCCGGGCCGGAAATAGTAAACGTGTTAGCGCTAACGGTGCAGCCGTGTGCATCGCGCAGGTCTATCCCGCCGGAGCTGTTGTGCGCAATCACATTGGCGCTAAGTGCAATACCGTAGCAGTCCCTGTCGAGCACAATGGCTGTGCCCGCGCATTCTTCTATCATATTGCCTGAGACGACCGAGCCGTAGGTATTTTCAATCACAACGCCGTGACCCAAATGGTCGTCGAGATTATTGCCCGTCATACAGAGGTTGAAGCCGTCGATGAACCTGACCGCATCGTGGTTTTCCTCAAACTGGTTCGCCGAGACAATAACATCATGGCAGCCTATCACGTTCAGCCCAGTCTTTTTGTTATAAGTCATCAGCGAATCGCATATCCGCGGGTCCTCGTAGCAGTAGTAAAGTTGAATGCCGTCGCCGCCGTGATAGCTGACGGTGACACCATCGATAAAGATTTCGTTTATCCGCCTCGCCTCGATACCATGGCCGCTCTTTTCGTTGCCGGTGATGCGGAAGTTGGCTAACCGAATCCGCCACAGCTCAGCCTTTCGGTTATCACCTCCGCTTAGGTGCTGAAGTATCATCGCACTCTTGCCCTCGGCGTTGATGTTCTTGATATGCGTGGCCGTGCCGGCACCTTCTATGAGCACATCGGGCTTAGTTACCTTCAACGGCTCACTAATCTCAAACGTCCCCGGCGGCAAACAAACAACGCCACCCTCTTCCGGCAGCGCATCTATCGCCGCCTGGATAGTCGCATAACGGCCGGCTTCAATAACGGCCCGCGCCCCCGGCAGCCGCTGAGAAGCCGGATTATTCTGCCCACCTTGACCACCTGCGATGCTAAAGATACTCACAATCGCCACGATTACTATTATTGTAACTGTTGTTTGGTATGTTCGTTTCATTTTATCTCTCCTGGTTAAAATGTTTTGATGGTTCGGATTCCTCAAATCATATATCACAGACTACTATGCCGCCTTCATCACCTCACCCAGGGCCTTTACTGTCAAATCGATGTCCTCTGCACTGATACCGTAGTGAGTTACCGCCCGAAGCCGCCTCGCCCCCACGGACAGCAATTTGACTTCCTTCTTATCAAGTTCGGTCACCAGCTCTTTAGGCGTCATTCTGTCCTCGTCCAGCTCAAAGTAAATGATATTTGTCTGCACCTTTGCAAGCTCAATCGACAATCCGGCTATACGCGCGAGCCCTTCAGCCAGACGCCGGGCATTTTCATGGTCCTCTGCCAATCTATCCACCATCTCTTCCAGTGCCGTAATACCTGCCGCCGCAATCACCCCGGCCTGGCGCATCCCGCCGCCCAACACTTTACGCGCCCGCCGTGCCTCCGCGATAAATTCGCTCGAACCGCAAACCACCGAACCAATCGGCGCTGAAAGACCTTTCGAGAGGCAGAAACTCAGCGAATCAACGTTCGCCGTCAATTCCTTGACATCAACCCCCAGGGCAACAGCGGCATTGAATATCCTTGCGCCGTCAAGATGTACGGAAAGGCCGTGCTCCTTTGCCAGTGCCGAAACTGAATCAATGTACTCAGACGTAAGCGCAGAACCGCTACATCGGTTATGCGTGTTCTCCAGACATATCAGCCGGGTCCGTGGAAAGTGCACGTTAGAGCCGCGAATGGCCCCCTCGATGTCCTCCAGCCTCATCGTACCGTCAGGCTGATTGCTGAGCGTATGCGGGTGTATCCCGCCCAGGGTTGACATGCCCCCGGCTTCGTAAAGAAACGTATGTGACCGGTCCCCCAGAATCACCTCCTCTCCACGCCTGCAATGAGTAAGAGTGCACACCAAATTTCCCATCGTCCCGCTGGCGACCAGAAGTGCCGCTTCCTTTCCCATTCGTTTGGCAGCCATTTCCTCAAGCCGGTTCGTCGTCGGGTCTTCACCGAAAACGTCATCGCCTAATTCGGCGCCGCAGACGGCCTCTCGCATCGCCGGTGTCGGCAAAGTAACAGTGTCACTGCGTAAATCAATTGTTCCCATCAGCTATCTCCCATATAAAATCACTACCAATAAAGGATAGTTGTTCCCACTTGCAATCCGCACCATAACCAAAACTACAGCCCTCGTCAAACCAAATTCATCAATCGTCAATCGTAAATGAACAGGTATTTTTCAGCCAAATAAGACAGCCTCAATAATCCTTATTCTAATATTCCTGTGCTTTTCATTTGCCTGCCTTCCTTGTTTCTATTAACATTGGTTTAGTGCTATCTTCACACTTTTCAAAAAATATAAAGAAAGGTCATAATGGATAACAAACAAAAAAAAGGTAAACGATTAATAATCAATATTCTGCTAATTGCAGGTCTTTTTTCTGCAATATCGGCCGTGCTGGCCGGCTGTGCTTCTGAGAGTGTTTCGACTTACAACAAGACCTGGCAACCGCTCTTCAACGGCCGCGACCTGACGGGCTGGTCCGTAAAATGCAAACCGTCCGACAAAGACAAACAATTCTGGAAAGTGCTCAACGAAACCATTATCGCAGACTCTATGGGAAACGCCGACCACGACTATATCTGGCTTGTCACAGACCGCGAATACAGTGATTTTGTTCTGCGCCTGCGTTTCTGCGCTTTTCGCGACAGCCCCGGCAACAGTGGCGTGCAGATTAGAAGCCGATATGACGACCAGGCCGGCTGGCTCGACGGCCCGCAAATCGACATCAACCCTCCAGGCCCCTGGCGAACCGGTATGATTTGGGACGAAACCCGCGGCGTTAATCGCTGGCTCTACCCCGAAGTCCCCAAAGGCGAATGGGTAGATAAATCTATGGCAAACCCGAATCTTGTCTTTTATTACAGTGATGAAGGCCCCGGCCTCAACGACCTTGAAATAACAGCCGTCGGTACAGAAGTCACCGTCATTTTAAACGGTATCACAGTAACTCAATACAACGGCGAAGGCGTTCTCAACGACCAGACCCACCAGGCCCACAATGCCGGCCAAACCGGCCATATCGCACTGCAAATTCATACAAAGGACCAGCTTAAAATCAGCTTCAAAGATATTTACATCAAAGACCTGTCGAGATAGCACTCCGGGTCACTAATAACAAAGTACTATGCCAGCTTATCGATATTCCTCGCGACCTTTGCAAAGGCTTCTATAATATCGTCCATGTCTTTTTTGCGCTCGAGAAAAGCTATCTTGCTGTCCATGGAAAGCATTTCTTTGCCGCTGGGCTCGACGTTATCCATAATCGGCAGACGCAGCAAGGATTCCCTGTATTTTTTAAGCCGGGCATTGGAGAATGACGCCCGAAACGGGTCTGAATTTAGATGTTCTTCCAGCATCCCTTCTTTGTGGCAGCCTCTTCCATATCTCATTTCTCTTCCTGAGATGGGGACACCTTCAGCCCGAACCGCCTTCGCAAACTTTGACGCAGGAACATTGTTGAAATACTGCTTATCATAATCCAGCTCAAAGCTGACGTATGTTATTCTTGTTTCTTCGCAGTACCGCTTTCTGGTTTTAAGGCCGGGAATTTCACTTAGTTTTTTCTCTAAGTATTTTCCATTCTTTTGACGAACCGCATCCTGTTTCTTAAAACGCTTAAACTGTTCTGTAAGAACGGCGGCCTGAAACTCGGTCATTCGATGATTAGACCCGGGGTAAGGATAGCCCCTCTTGGCCCTTTTAGGGTCTCTTCCGTTGTTCACAAACGCCGCACATCTGCGCATCAGCTCTTCATCATTCCCTAATAAGGCCCCGCCTTCGCCGGAAACTAAAGATTTCCACTCCTGAAAACTTATACAGCCCGTGGTCCCGAACGTGCCGGCCTTTTTGTTATTTACCTCGGCAAACACCGATTGGCACGCATCCTCAACAACCGGAATCTTATGCTTATTAGCTACAGCCATAATTTTCTCTATATCACACGGATACCCGGCCAAATGAACAGGCAGAATCACCTTTGTATGTTCCGTTATGGCCTCTTCTACAAGCTCGGCGTTCATCAAGCCGGTATCGCCGTCAATATCAACAAACACAGGCAGCGCATGGACATTACATATAACGTTAATAGTTGCGATAAACGTGTTCGGCGTGGTAATAACTTCGTCTCCAGGTCCAACGCCAAGCACATGCAAAGAAGCGCTAAGCGCCGTAGTTCCTCCGTTAGATAAAGTGCAGTAACGCGCACCCATCGCCTCGGCGAACTCCTTTTCAAAGTCGTAAACGAAATTACCTCTCAAACAGCACCAGTTTCGGCTGCGAAGCGCCTTTAACAAAGCTCTCTCCTCATTCTCGTCAAAAATGGGCCAGGTCGAAGGAAACTTCTTTGCTCGCACAGGTGTACCGCCAAGAAGGGCCAGCTTGTTTGTCTTTTTAATGACATTTCCATAAAGAGAGCTTGCTCCTGCACCGGCCAAAGCCGCACCGGCCAATCCCGCCGAACTTTTCTTGATAAACGACCGACGCGTCAGGATTAATAATGACTTTTTCATAAGACACCTCCAGTTCATAAAATGAGAACACCACTTATTTCCAGATTTCTAAAAATACGTTTCATATACCTTATTCGCTGTCAATTATAAACAATCACTAATCAATAATCGATATTTATGTGCCAAAAAAACCAGCAATTCGATATTACGGAATATTCATTTGCAACCTGCGTACATGTTTAGTATTATAAAAAAAAAGATAATACCAACAGCAGCCTTGCCAAACTGCAGCACAAGAGAAATTTCGGAGAACGATGAGAGGTAAAACCTACCATGAATTATAAAACAAGGTCCACTAAGCACACAAAAAGAGGCTTCACGTTAATTGAACTTTTAGTTGTGATTGCTATCATTGCCCTGTTGTTGGCAATTTTAATGCCGGCCATGCGAAAAGCCAAGGAAATAGCAAAGGAGACATCGTGCAGGTCCAATCTAAGGTCTGTGGGATTAGCTATATTAATGTACCTGGACGACAATGGCCACAAACTGGCTGACCCGAGGAACGCAAACAGATTTCTGTGGTACGATGTAAGAGGTGGCATTAGAAAAACTAATGATAATGACGCTTATTGGGGTATTGTGTATATAGATTACCTGAGGAACACGAAGATTTTCGGTTGTCCGAGCTTAAGACGCGTTCCGGATTTAATATATGACGTCGACCCTGAGGCGATTCAGGTAGCGGCGTTTGGTCTCAATGGCTATGCCAGGGGCACAGATACCACTAAGATACGACCTCACTCGGAATTTATTATTTGTCACGACCACTTTGAACCAAGATGTGAACAAGACAGTGCAGACATGTTGTTTAATGACAGCCCCGGCACCAACAACTTACGTCATTATCGGGAAGGGGGCCATCGCGCAAAATACTATCGGGACATTTTCAGACATAATATAAGGCGTCACGAAGACTTCAGGACCGGCGGACGACTTAATGTTCTTTGGCTGGATGGACATGTCAGCTCCATCGAAGAAACTACTGGAGACGATGTGCCTAAAAGGTGGTACACCGGTGAAAGGTAAAACTGAAAGTCTGACCACACAAAAAGGGCTTATATCGAACCATTCAATATAAGCCCCGAACTGATACAAATCTGCCATATCAACTACGCCACCGTATCTTGCTTCGCAATCCGAAGTCCGCAGTCCGCAGGATGCCTGTCGGCAGATGCCTTACGGCAGAAGCAATGGGGACCATTTAAATCTCGGCTTACGGCGCCGGTCGATACAGATGAATATCATCAAAGTACATCATACCCAAACCGCCGGCTAATCCCGATACATCGGGATTCTTGTCGCCAAAACCAATAGCAATAGTATTGACATTGGCCAGGTTCACGCCCTGGTCTGCAAACCCCTGCAGTTCAATATTCCATTCTGTCCAGGTTTCTGTCTGCGCTGCATCAGGATTATCGTGAGTGACTACTGCACTGCCATTAAGAGCAACATACAACGTCTCAGCAGCATTATCCGAATTGCCTCTGAACCAGATTGACAGTACTCCTACACCCTCCTCGGTCCAGTCACGCGGATAGGTCAGCGTATTCTCCACCTCTGAATACATGAGGATGCTGTTGTCGTACCAGAATGGCATCGATTGGCTGCCTCCGTGAACGATAGTTTCCTCGGTAAAAGAACCAGTGCTTTCGTCGCCAACGGCAGAGCCGGTCCCGTTACCGGGATAGGCTGGTTCATTACCGTGCGCGGCATAGCCAAGCCCGTCTTTCCACGAATACCATATCTGGTTGTCCCCGGAATCGTAGTCCTCGAAATCGTCCACGACAAGGAAGCCGGCTGTTGTGAAGCTCCAGAGGATGCCTGTCCACGGACTATCTGGATTGGCGTTATTGACCTCATCAATACGCCAATAGTAGGTGGCATCCAGCTCGAGTTTTCCGGGGTCATAGCTCTCAGCACCAAGGTCCCTGGTGCCTTTATACTCCGGCGAACCGGTATCGGCATTTTTCACGGCATCTTTATCAGTGCCAAAGTATAACTCATGTGAAGCAGCAAAGACACTCGGCGACCAGGTAATAATCTGTGTCTGCTTTACATCCACAGCGCCATTAGATGGATTCGGGTTCCCAACTGCGCCCTGAGTAGTAAAGCTCCAGACGTCGCCTTTATATGTCTCGATGGCATCAAACTCATCGACACGCCAGTAGTAAGTCTTGGCCAATTTAAGTGGGCCGGGAGTATAGGTCGTAGTTCCCTGGGGAAGACTCCCAGCAGCATTATTCACATCATCAAAATTGTCGCCGAAATACGCATAGTGCAGTTTCGCACCGAAACCGGCAGTCCAGTTAAGCTCCACTTCCGGGTCTATAGACTCGGCGCCATCAGCAGGGTCGGGGTAGTAGGCGGTCTTAGGGGGAACCATAAAGCTCCAGACATTGCCTTTGTGTTTCGTGGTACCATCGGTTTCAAGCTCATCTATCCGCCAGTAGTAGGTCGTGCCCGGAACAAGACCGTCCGAGTAAGGAAATCCGGGAAAGCCAACAACAAAATACGTCGAGGTCTGGTTGCCGTGGAATGTGCCTTCGGCGCCGTCAGTTACATCGTTAAAATTCTCGCCGAAATAAACGTCATGTGAGGCCGCGTCATCTCCCGGATGCCAGCTCAGACTCGCCCATGTATCCTCATGGAGAACACCATCTCCTGGAGAGGGGCCGGATGCATAGGGCATTCCTGCGCCCAGCATAATGACCTGAATCTCTTCCTGAGTAAGCGCTTCATTATAGATGCGAACATCATCAATCATCCCCAGAAAACTGCGAGTGGCGCCCTCTCCGGTTCTACCGATAAGAACAGGAGAAGTATCCTCTATCCCCGGCAGGACAATGTCCGCGCCGCTTGTGCCGGCAGGTTCTCCATTGATGTAATACTGGTGCTGGCCTTCTACTACCATAGCAGCGACGTGCACCCACTCATTGAGCGGTACCTGAGCGGAACTGACAGTACCAACATAATCATTAATTACTGTCGATGTTGTACTAAAATGAAGGCCACCATTGGTCTCAGTGTAAAGACTATACGACCTTGGACTATTAGACTTTGCAACAATTCCCTGCCAGCCTTCGGTATCGGGGCCGCCGTGCCTTTCGGCATTTATCCACGCCATTACTGTAACTTCATTGTCCACCGTTAGGATATCGGCGTGTGGTATCTCCACAAACTCATCGACGCCATTGAATTGTAAAGCCTTTCCGAATTTTCCATTCACCCACTGTGGATCGCCCTGGAGGGTGCCATCATTGCCATACTCACTAAGGTCGGTGACAGTGGTCCCCGAACCCTCATCGAGCCTCCACCAGCCGACGATTTCTGCCTTAGCTGTGCTTGTTAAAGCCACACTCAGCACCAAAACAAAAGAAACAAAATAAATCAATTTTTTACACATAATAATCCTCCTTCATAAAATAATTGTAGGTTGTTAATTGAAATGCAAAAATATTCACTTGCCTGTCGAGACTTGGCTTCGCCAAGCGAGCCACAGCGGACAAAGTACAAATTCTCACCGCAACTCTGTACCTCGCGTGATACATAATAACTCCTCCTAATATTTGGAAAATCACTCGTCCGGGCGGAGCCCGCCGCAGCCAGGCAAGAATTTTCCAGCAGAAGAACGAAATCCACACTTTTAATCAATTTTATTTATACCAGATTAGCCACCTTTTCGTCAAGTAGAATCTTTATACGAAATTCCAAATATTTTCATGAAATTGTGCAAAAGTAGTAACTTGTTTACCTGTGCGCTTATGCTTTTACGCCCACTTCCCTTGAACTACGAATCACGGGTATCGCGACACAAATCGTCCTGTTAATCAGGAGCTCGGTTGAATACTATGTGCCGTATGCTAAAACAGACTCATCGGCTCACTGTCTCGGCTGTGTCGACGATAAATTGTAATCCCTTTACAGCCAAGCTGATAGGCTAATTTATAGGCCTTTTCAACAGCGGATAACGTGGCTTTTTCGTTGAAATTTATGGTCTTACTGACCGCTGCGTCACAATGTTGCTGAAAAGCCGCCTGCATACGAATTTGCCATTCTGGCTTGATATCGTAAGCGCATTTGAAGATTCTGCGTATTTTGACGGGGATTTGGGTGATTTTTTGAATACTGCCGGTTTTGGCAATCTGGTTTTCCAGCTTCTTGCTGTAAAAACCATGTTTTTCAGCTACCTGTTTGAAGAATGGATTTATCTGCAGCGCTTTTGAACCGCCTAAAATCCGGCGGATAAATATAGGTGAATAAGCCGGCTCTATGCCGGATGAACAGTCTGCGATTATACTTATCGTGCCGGTCGGAGCTGCGCAGGTTATAGAGGCGTTGCGGACCTTTTTCGCTCTTTGCGTCCGCCATATACTGTGACTCCAATTTGGAAAAGGCCCACGTAAATCGGCAAGCTCACTGCTGGCATTGCGTGCGCTTTCGTTCATGAAGCTCATAAGCTCCGAGCCGAATTCGATACCACGCTGGGAATCGTAAGGTATCCCGAGCATAAACATGCAATCTGCAAAACCCATGACGCCTAAGCCGATTTTGCGATTGCCTTGCGCTAAGCGGACAGTATTTCTGACCGGATAAACACAGACATCAATAATATTGTCCAGAAACCGCACAGCTAATCTAACGGTCCTGGCCAGTGCCGGCCAATCCATATCTGCTTTGTTATTAGCGAAGCTCACGAATTTGGTAAGATTGATACTACCTAACGTGCAGGCCTCATAAGGCAACAGCGGCTGTTCACCGCAGGGATTAGTTGCTTCTATTCGGCCCAGCGAAGGAGTTGGATTGTCACGGTTGATTCGGTCGATAAAAACCACGCCCGGTTCGCCGGTTTTATGCGCGCACTTAACAATCATTTTCCAGATGTCACTAACGGTGTAAAATTGGCCTGCTCGTTTAGAAGAAGGTTTGCCTTTGCCGGTCAGTTTGTGCAGGTCATTTATTGTGTAGTTTGTAATATCGATTCGCCGCGGCAATAAGTATCTCTCCTGAGTGCGGGGATTTTTTACGATGTGTAAAGTTTTGCCGGATTTTAGCACCATCTTCATCCAGTCATCGGTGATTTTGACGGAGATATTGAAGTTGGTGAAGGCCTGTAGGTTCTGTTTGGCGTGCAGAAATTTTAGTATATCCGGATGTTCGACACTCATCATACCCATATTTGCGCCGCGGCGAAAAGCACCCTGCT
>JABUBO010000279.1_pt1 | contig 16064 bp, 19 predicted proteins | sample 7240361 | NCBI WGS metagenome assembly JABUBO01 (sample SAMN07256346, study PRJNA390944) | subsurface metagenome | isolation source: Methane hydrate marine sediment | place: Pacific Ocean: Eastern North Pacific, ODP site
GGCGCAGGATTTGGGCTAAAGAGCGGCTTAATATTTGACGCTCAGAATAAAAGGACGAGCCCCCAAATTGATGGCATTATATATGGGGGTGTCGCTCTTTTAGAGTTTTCTGATGTAGTTGTTGTCGAAAAGGAGCAAGTAAAGGCAATACTCGAGGTAAAGAGTTGGATAGACACGCCTGATATATTTGGGGTCAGAAGTGGTAAGTCTAGGGATTCGCGTACTGGTTTAGCTTATGACTTCAAGCGAAGAACGGATTTTTTACCACCGGGGGCTAAATACATACTGTTCACCTTTGAGCTACATTCAGCTTACCCGGATGCCCAAGTCATTAAAAGGCTCAAGGAAATTTGTGATTTTCATGCCGTTATACTTCGAAGAGAACCCATGATTGAGCGCGAAAGAGGTAAAGAGCCTTGGCTTTATAACTTTGATAACTCCGTGGCACGACTGATTGAATGGTTAAGAAATCTCAGTTAACTAAGGGGAGTTTAAGAGGGGCTTCGCCCCTCTAAATAAATTTTCTTCCCCTTCATGCAAGGAATATATATCCCTTAATTAGGGGAAGGGGATAAAGGGGATAGGGTTTCCTAAACAAGAACTACAGGAGATAAGGTAGGTGAATAAATTCCAACTACCTCCAGAGCAGATTGATAGCATTATAGACCTTGCTTTGGCTGAGGACATAAGCCACGGTGATATCACCAGCCAGGGACTAATACCCCCTGAGCTCCAGGGGAAGGCATCCATACTGGCTAAGGCAAAAGGGCTAATAGCCGGTAGCGAAGTAGCCAAGAGGGTATTTCTCAGAGTTGACCAATCACTTAAGGTTGAGGTGCTGATTAAAGACGGAACCAAGGTTCAACCCGGAGACATAGTAGCCACCATTTTTGGTAATGTAATAAGCATCCTTAAAGCCGAGCGGGTAGCCCTCAATTTCCTTCAGAGACTCAGTGGCATTGCTTCACAGACAGCCCAATATATAGCCAAAACAAAAGGGCTTGGGGTTAAAATTACCGATACTCGCAAGACCACCCCCGGTCTCAGGTTGCTGGAAAAGTATGCTGTGCGCATCGGCGGCGGACAAAACCACCGCTTCCACCTGGGTGATGGTATCCTGATTAAAGATAATCACCTGGCCGGGCTACGTGCCCTGGGCATGAATATAAAAGATATTATAGCTAAGGCTAAGCAGAATGCCCCCAAAGGGGTAAAGGTTGAGGTTGAGGTCAGCACCCCTCAGGAAGCCCTGGATGCCGCTGAGGCTGGAGCTGATATAATCATGCTGGATAACATGAGCCCTGACGAAATGCGCCGTGTAGTGCACTCAGTTCCAAGCCAGGTTAAGATTGAAGCCTCAGGGGGTATTACCTTGGCCAATGTCCGCGCTGTAGCTATGACCGGGGTTGATTTTATCTCCATTGGTGCCCTCACCCACTCCACTAAAGCTCTGGACATCAGCCTTGAGCTTGAGCCCCAGACCCTTAAGCTAATATAGGAGTTGAACCAGCTTGTGGCTTCCTGGCACTAGCCAGATAACTTTCGCTATTGTCCTCTATCTTTATATCAACAAACCCAGCCATTGACAGCATTATTAGCATCTCAGGCTCGTCAGGAATAGTATCGTTGCCCACGGCTGGGATTTGGCGATGAAACTGGTTAATCATAGCTCGACTTGAGGTGTGGCAAATCAACAGTCTGCCACCACTTTTGGTTACCCGGTTAATTTCAGCCAGGGCTCTCGGCTTATCCTGGAAGTGGGGAAAGCTGGAGTAGCATACCACAACATCAAAGATTTCATCACGGAGGGGGATACTGGTTACATCGGCATGAAGGTACTCAATATATCCGTTAAAGCCTTTAGCCCGGGCTCTGTTTAACATTTCCTCAGCAAAGTCCAGAGCCACTAATCGTCCCTTGCTTCCAATCCGGCTTAATAGAAAGGGGATGAATACACCGGTTCCACTCCCCACATCAAGTACTGTAGACCCGGGCTCAATATTCAGGCGCTCAGCCATCCGCTCCAGCTTGGTTGTATCCGTTTCCGAGCCGGTCTCATCCCAGATGGCTGCCCTATGGTTAAAATATGTCCTAATCACCCTCTCTCCTCCAATAGCGGTTTCTTCTGCCAGCGCTTTACTTTCCTCTTGGGAGAGAAAAAAGTAGCTATGCCAAATATTGCCGAAGAGGTAATGACTATAGTGGCACCACTGGGAATATTAAACAGGTAGGACATAAGAAGACCAATCAAGCCAGAAAGAACAGCAAAACCGGCGGAAAGGAGAAACATACGCTTCATGCTGTAAGTAAGCTGGTAGGCAGCCGCCGCTGGATTCAGAATGAGGCTGAAGATAAGTAGCCCGCCAATGGAGCGGAGCGACACAGTTATAGTAGCCCCGGTTAAAAACAGGATACCATATAACATAACTGTCGCCGGGATACCGACCGAGCGGGCCATATCACGATGAAAAATGGTGGCTTGAAACTCCTTGTAGAAGATAAAAACCAGCCCTACCACCACCGCAGCTACTACTCCCAGAAGCATGACATCGCTCCTGGTATTGGTGAGAATACTCCCCCATAGCAATTCCAGGGCTCCTGATTTGGTGCCGGGCATCAGCCCCATAAAGAGGAAGGCAAGCCCCAGCATAAGAGAAAAGATAACCCCTACCGAGGTTTCAGGGCTTAGCTGCCCCCGGTCAGCCAGAGGACCAATAATAGCTGCCGATGCCAGACTGAGGCCAAAGGCACCTAGCAGAGGGTTAAAGCCCAGCCACAGCCCGAGCAAGGCTCCGGCAAAGGCAGCGTGTGACATGCACACCCCAATAAACGGCATATGCATTGTCACCACGAAAACGCCTATAGTACCACAAGCAATGCCACCTAGAACGGCGGAAAGGATGGCATTCTGCATGAATTGGTAGCCAAAGATGGACAAATCCAAGTCCGAGACCCCCTTAAATCAAAATGGCTTCTTTTCGCCTCGCCTTCACTGCCGAGATAGGCATATCATATAACTGGCTGAGGTTATCATCAGTAAGTGCCTTCTCAGGCGAACCCTCACCCCAGATAAGCCCTTCTTTCATCAGCACCACCCGGTCACAGGTAATAGGCAAAGAGCTGAGGTCGTGAGTAACAAATAAGGTAGTCAGGTGCCGTGAATCGTGAATTAGCTTTACCAGCTCCAGAATATCCGTTTTCGCCCTCCAGTCTAACGAAGCCGTTGGCTCATCAAGTAAAAATAACTCCGGCTCCTGAGCCAGACAGCGGGCTATGGCTACCCGCTGTTGCTCGCCCCCGGACAGGTGTCCAATAGGTCGCTGGGCAAGGTGAGTCATACCCACCAGCTCTAACATCTCGTCCACGATTTTCCAGTCGTGCTCGCCCGGTCTCCTGAATAAGCCCAAACGCCCGTAGCGCCCTATCATCACTACCTCGCGAACATTCATTGGCATCCTTGGGTCTATATTCTCCACCTGGGGTACATAACCAACCTTCTTTCTCAGAAAATGACCATTAGCTGGGGTGAGGCGATGCCCCAGCACCTCTACCTGCCCGTGGATTAGTTTGCCTAATCCATTAACTATAGTCAGCAGTGTCGTCTTCCCGGCTCCATTGGGACCAACTATACCAACAAACTCTCCCGACTTTACCCTGAGGGATACGCCCCGAAGAGCGATGTCTTCTCTATAAGAAACTACAGCGTTCTCGATATTTATGACGGTATTGCTCATCTTATTGCCTCTTGTCTTCTCCTCTGGTATATGGCTATTGAGCTATCGCCTCCAGTATCAGCTCAACGTTTCGGTCTATGGCTTTTTCCCAGGTCTCAGTGTTATCAAAGCCACCGGGGAAATTGGAAAGTATTATTCTCTGGCAGCCGATGTCCATAGCTATTGGCAGCCCAGCATCTTGCCCACTCTGAAGATTATCGATAATCAGGGTTATATTTTCCTCTCTGCCCGTGTCCACCAGCTCCCTTACTACCTGGGGAATGCTTGGGTCGTTTCTGTCATAAGTAGTAATAATATTAAACCCAACCCATTTAACAAAGCCGGCCTGCATTTCAGCGCACATGACATTTACCTCAGAGAGGTTAAACTGATTAAGCTTGGCTTTTATCTCCGCCTCTTTAGCCGCAATCTTGTCCTTGTATTCTGTGGCTAATTGCTGATAGGCGGAACCGTTTTCGGCATCTACCTGGCATAAGGCATCGGTAATCTTATCGGTTGCTGCTAGCTGTCCCGGTGGTGTCATCCAGTCACTTCCCAGACCTTCTATATCAACCGTGACTACAGTGAGGTCAGGATTATTGGCTGAGGCGATTAAGTCCTGAGCAAACATCTCGCCCTGCCAGCCGTGTAAGAAAAAGAGGTCAGCATCGGCCAGCTTTTGAATATCACCAGGCTTAACATCAAAGTGTCCCGGGCATTGGGCTGGAGGAATAATGTTGACCACGTCAACCCTCTCCCCTCCCACGCGCTCAACTACGGAGGCTATCAGGAAGGTACTGGTAACCACCTTGAGCTTTGATGTGCCCGCCGGTGAACAACCACCAAGGGCTAAAGCGGTGGTTAGCCCCATCACCAGCATAACGCCAACTAGAATTTTAGCCTTTTTCACAGCTAAACACCTTCTTCTTTTACATTTTCCAAAAAGATGCTACATTAATGCGATTTAGTGCACCTGCAATAATATGCAATAACAAATTAAAAAAAATTACTGGCTACACTTTACACAGCGACCAAAAATAGCCAGATGCCTCAAATCAGCAATAAATTTATATTCGCGGAGCAAAGTATCCTTAAGAAGAAACAGCGCTGATTCATCAAGGTCAATTATGGCTCCACATTCCTGACAAACCAGGTGATGGTGATGTCCCTTGTCCGCAGGATGGTATCTAACCCGACCTCCCCCTAGGTCGGTCTCAGTTACTAGCCCAAGCCGTTTGAGCAGTTCCAGGGTGCGATAAACAGTCGAGATGTTAACATGAGGGTATTTAGCCACCACCCCGGCATAGATTTCCTCAGCACTAATATGGCTGTCGCTTTTTTCAATAGCCGACAAAACCATTATTCGCTGAGGTGTCAGCCGGTAACCTAACTCACTTAATTTATAAGCTATATCTCTAGCTTGCTCCACTTAACCTTCCCCCAACCTAACAAGCTAACAATATATCATATACCAAATACTAATTAATTGCAACCGTTTGTATTTGCGATTAGTTTCAATAAAAATGGTTTTTAAAATTTCTCCCTGCTGTCTAATAATATTGTTACCGGGCCATCATTATGGATTTCCACCTGCATGTATTGCTGAAAACGCCCGGTTTCTACCTTTAATCCTGTGGCACGAGCCTGCTCCACAAACCGCCCAAATAGCTCCTCAGCCTGAGCCGGTGGCGCCGCCTCAACAAAACTAGGACGACGTCCCTTCCTGGTGTCAGCCAGGAGGGTAAACTGGCTCACCACCAATAGTTCACCTTTAATATCCAGAGCCGATAGGTTAAACCTGCCCTCGTCGTCAGCGAAAATGCGCAGGTTGACAATCTTCTGCGCCAGATAGTTTACATCCTTTTCGGTATCGCCGCTGGCTACTCCCACGAAAATCACCAGCCCCCGACCAATCCCACCTACCACCTCACCGGCAACGCTAACCGAGGCTCTAGTGACCCTTTGTAATAGCGCCTTCACCCCTACTTCTCCTCCCTTTTTTTCTTACCAAGCCCCTCATATCCATAGATAGGCATTTAGTTCGCTCAGCTAACCTTTTCCCAAACATTCTATTGTAATAGCTCAACTAAGGCAAATTAAATGGGTGATTATGATAGAAGGGTTATACTCTTTCAAACTACCTCAGCCACTGGCTCTTTTTTCTGGACTTATAACCAAAAAAGGAGTAAAATTAAGTAAAATGAAGATTGAAGAGAAGCAGAGGATATGCGGTTAGCAGTTACCGTCATAATATTGGCAACAAAAAGAAGCACTGAGCCTAATTTAGCCAGTGCTTCTTAAATTAAAGGAGGTGTAGTTATGCAGTCAAGTCTGATTGGGAAAATTGAAAAAGCCAAGCGCTACGCTCAAGAGACAGACCGAATTACCTTCTCTGAGCTGTCAGTAAATTTCCGGGGAGACAATGACGCCTACACTACTGAATATAAAAATGGGAAATGGTATTGCTCCTGCCACTTTTTCTCAAGCTGGGGGCTTTGCAGTCACACTATGGCACTAGAGAGAATCCTAGATAATATGCTACCCGAAGCGGCGATGATTACGCCCCACGTTACCACTCCCTGAGTTTATGGATTAAACCAACCCCTGTGTCCCCCCTTCAGAGAGGAGGTAATGATGAAGAAGTTTATCATACCTTTATTAACGGTGGTGATGGTGGTGAGCATAATCTTTGCCGGGTGTGCCCCAGCAACACCACCAGAGACACCGCCAATACCAACGCCACCAACAACACCACCAGCACCACCAGGACCAGCAGAGCAACCGCCAGAAGCACCGCCAGCACCTGCACCGCCCAAGCCCGGTGAGTGGAACGCTGCGACCGGGGCTAGCGAGTTTGAGTTTACGTCGTTCACTGTAAGCCCCGACAGCACAGGCATACCCGAAATGTCCTACTCTTTCAGAGAATTCAAATGTGGCCCTACCACGGTGACCGCCCCTGGGGCAACGATCAAGCGGTCTCCCCCGTGGCCCATCACCGGCGGTCAATTCACCATTGACTGGGTTGAGAGGATGGAGTATGGGCCTGATTGGGACGTAGTCATCCAGGGGAAGTTTGACGAAACTGGCACCCATGCTTCTGGCACCTGGGAAATAAGTGCGGACGGGACAACCTGTCAAGAAGGTACCTGGGAAGCCTCGGCTCCCTAACGTGGAATATTAAACAATATCTGCTTCACCTGATGGAAGATAGCTTTTCATTAGCGGCTAGTGACCTGCTCGATTGCCTCAGCTACCACAAACAGAGAACCACTAACGCAGACCAGGTCTCGAGTCCCAGCCATACTTAGAGCCAGAGATAGCGCTTCAGAGACAACCTCTACCGCTTGGACTTCTACTCCGCACCTTCTAAATACAGCTATAAGTTCTTCTAGCCCCATAGCCCGGGGATGACGAGAGCGGGTGACAATCACCCTATCAAATAGGGGCATCAATTCTGAGATTATGCCAGCTACGTCCTTATCCGACGATACCCCCATAACCAGGATAGCTCGATGAAAGTCAAAGTATTCAACTAGAGACTGCTTTAGCTTCCGAGCTGAGTCGGGGTTATGAGCGCCATCAACTACCAGTAGAGGATGATGGCTGAGAATCTGGAACCGACCTGGCCAGCTTACCTGCGCCAGACCATTAATGATACTATCCCTGGAAATATTAAAACCCCTCCCAGCTAAAACCTCCAGAGCAGCCACCGCTGTAGCTGCGTTCTCCAATTGGTAGTAACCAAGCAACGGGATGGATAGTTTATAACTACCTAGCTTTCCCTTCACCCGAAGTAATTGTCGCTTAGAATCAAAGCCAAGGCTCTGCCAGACGACATCACTACCTACCCTGACCAGCCCTGATTCACAATTGAGACAGGTTTTTTCTATTACCTGAGCCACTTCATCCGGCTGTGGCGAGGTCACTACCATAGAGCCAGGCTTGATAATACCTACCTTCTCACTAGCCAGTTCAGTCAAGGAGCTACCTAATACATCCATATGGTCAAAGCTAATAGAGGTGATAATACAAACCTCAGGCTGGATTACATTGGTGGCATCAAGCCTGCCTCCCAACCCTACCTCCAGCACCTGAAAATCAGCCCCCTTTAGCTTGAAGTGGACAAAGCCCAGTGCCGTTAACAGCTCAAAGGTGGTCAACTCACCGTAGGTAGCTTTATCATTTACCGCCTCAACCTCAGGCTTGAGCTTCTCCACCAGAGCAATAAGCTCTCCCTGGGTAATCAACTCTCCATTAACCTTAAAACGCTCTCTTAGCTCATTAAGGTGGGGCGAGGTATAGAGTCCGGTAGTATAACCAGAAGCAGTAAGAGCTGCCGTCACCATAGCCGCTATGCTCCCCTTGCCATTGGTGCCAGCAATATGAACTGACTTGGCTGCCAGGTGGGGATTGCCTAAACGAAACAGCAGTTCCTCTACTCGCCTCAGGTCATAATTAACCGCACCCCGCGGAACGTGCATTGTTTCATAGTCAATGAAACTATAGAGGTAATCTAGAGCCTGCTGATAATCCACGCTTACTACCCCTTTACCAAATATAAGCCAATTATATCACCGCTGATTGGAGGTCAACAATTAAAACTGAAGAGATTGTCTAGCAACCTATCCCCCTAACCCCCTTCCCTTATTAAGGGAAGGGGGAGTGGTAGGTAAGAGAGGGGCTTTGCCCCTCTCTAAAATCTCTTTCCCCCATGATAGGAATATATATCTATATCTTGGAGAGTCAAAGGGAGGCTTCGCCTCCCTTATATAATTGATTCCCCTTCCCCTTGATAAGGGGAAGGGGATAAAGGGGATAGGGTTACCAATAAAAATCTAAAGGGGGTGAGGTTTCAATAAACAGTCTCAAAACGGCTAGTTACACTTGACGCCATCCATAGCGACTGATAACCTTATCACGGGGGATAAAGTGAACTTTATTGAAAAGCTAGTAAATGTCACTCGTAAGAATAATAGCTTACTCTGTGTCGGGCTTGACCCTGACCCACAGCTGATGCCCAAGAAGGTAAGCATCTTTGACTTCAACAAGGCAATTATTGATGCTACCTCTGACCTGGTATGCGCCTACAAACTCAACCTCGCCTTCTACGAAGTCTTAGATGATGTGGGACTAGATGCCCTGAAGCGCACTATTAAATACATACCAAATGACATTCCAGTTATCGGCGACGCTAAACGGGGCGATGTAGGTAATACGGCTAAAGCCTATGCCAAGGCTATTTTTTCTAACTTTAACTTTGATGCCACCACCGTGAATCCCTACTTGGGCTTTGACTCAATAGAACCCTTCATCCAATATAAAGACAAAGGGGTGTTTATCCTGTGCCGGACATCAAACACTGGTGCCCTGGACTTCCAGTCTCTTCGCTGTGAGGCAGAGCCTGACTATCGCCCGCTATTTGAGCTGGTAGCCCTCAAAGCTAGCCAATGGAACACATATGGCAACATTGGGCTAGTTGTTGGCGCTACCTATCCTGAGGAACTAAGGTTGATTCGGCACAGTCATCCCGATATGCCGCTTCTGATACCAGGCATTGGTGTCCAGAAGGGGGACTTAGCTTCAGCAGTTCGCTATGGGGTTGATGCTCAAGGCGAGAAAGCGATTATCAGCTCATCACGGCAGATTATATACGCCTCACGGGAAGAAGATTTCACAGAAGCAGCACGACGTGTTGCTTCTGAACTACGAGACCAGATTAACTATTATCGGTCTACGCGCACATCAGGGTGATGAAATTACTATGTTGGGAGGATAGGTCAACGGTAAAAAACTTTGTCATCGCTCAGGGAAACGAGGAGAGGCTAGAACTAAAGGTTGTGGCTCAGCTTAAGGGGAAAGAGCTGGAAGACGAGGGCTTTGCCTTTGGACTTTGGCTCTTGGAAAATGCGTCAAGTCCTTTCCTGAAGGGATTGGCTGAGGCAATGGATGAGGCGGAGATAAGAAAAAAGGTAGGGCTTGGGTATTAAAAATGGTCATGCCGATAAAGCTGGGTGATGTGGTTCGCCTCAAGAAGAAGCACCCTTGTGGTAGCTATGAGTGGCAGGTGGTAAGGCTGGGCACTGATATCGGGATTAAATGCCTTAAATGCCAGCGCCGCATCCTCCTTGAGCGCAGTGTCTTTGAGCGTAGAGTTACAGCCTTTGTTTCCCGAGGACAATAGTGTTATCCACTGTGAGGTCATTTACCAAGGGGAGTTTAAGAGGGGCGAAGCCCCTCTTACATAACCAATTCCCCCTCCCTTATGAAGGGAGGGGGATAAAGGGGGTGGGTTGATAAACAATCCCGTCATTATGCACATTGACCTTGATGCCTTCTTTGTCTCAGTGGAGCAGGTGGAAAATCCTGAGCTTAAAGGTAAACCGGTAGTGGTCGGTGGTAGACCTGAGCGACGAGGCGTAGTTGCCTCTGCTTCATATGAAGCCCGAGCTTTTGGTTTACATGCCGGTATGCCCCTTACCATTGCCTGCCGCCTTTGCCCTCAAGCTACCTTCATAGAGGGCAGCTTCCCTAAGTATTGCAATGCTTCACAAAGGTTTATGGCTATCCTGGCTGACTTTTCACCTTATCTTGACTCAGTGAGCCTTGATGAAGCCTACCTGGATGTAACCGGTTTTGAATCTATCTATGGCTCTATTTATCAGATGGCGGTAGCTATAAAAAAGCGGATTAAGGATGAATTAGGGCTTTACGCCTCGGTAGGCATCGCTAGCTGCAAGGTGGTAGCCAAGGTTGCCTCTGAACTATCAAAGCCAGATGGATTACTAGAGGTAGCTGCTGGACAGGAGCGCTCCTTCCTGTCACCCTTACCCATAACTAAACTGCCTGGAATCGGCAAGAAGACTGAGCGAATATTAAACAGCTTAGGCATAGATACTATAGGAAACCTATCTATTACCCCGCTAGCTACCCTTAAAAGCCATTTTGGTGCGTCTGGTGAAATTCTATGGCACTATTCTAGGGGCATAGATGATAGAAAAGTAGAACCCCCCGCTGAGGCTAAGTCCATCAGCCGGGAAACCACTTTTGGCAAAGACACCAGAGACCATTCCCTGCTGAAAGCAACATTGCGTTATCTTAGTGAACGGGTTGGTAGCCAGCTACGCCAGCAAGGTAAGCAAGCCAGGTGCGTAACCTTAAAACTCAGATATGCTGACTTCACCACTATTACTCGTCATCACACCCTGAGACAAGCCAGCGATAGTGACCAGACCATCTTTGACACCGGAGTAGAGCTATTAAACAAAGCGCTATCCCAAGAAAAGCAAAAAGTCCGCCTTATTGGCATTGGGGTATCCAACCTGACTGAACCAGGCAGACAGTTAGACATGCTGGACTTATCAGCCCAAAGGCTGGAGCAACTAAATAAAGCCATTGACCGCATCCGCAAAAAGTATGGCTTCACCGCCATCCAAACCGGTCGAACCCTGCTGCTAAAAGACATCTTCCCCGAAAGTGAGGACGGCTACACCCTCCACACCCCAAGCCTTTCGAGGTAAGAATTGAAGCTCAGCGACACAGATTTTGAACGAAAAAATGAAGTCACTAGTGACACTAAGCGGCATAGATGTTCCTAGCTTCTACTGTATTGATATTAACTCCACACCATGGTCAAAGAGCTTTTCATTGATCTCGTGGACAAGGCCAAACTTCATTGCCTGCTCGGGATTTAATGTTGTACGTTCCAGCATCGCCTTAGTTATTTCTTCCTCCGACTTTCCCGTATTGGCTGCAATAACTCCAGCTATGTTCTCCATATCCAATCGGAGTGACTTCAGGCGCTCCTCTAGCTGCTTCTCCTCGAGGCTAGCACCTTGTGGAAAATTCGATTGGACACCGTGAAGAAGGAATGTGGCGTGAGGAACGCTAAACCTCCTGGATCCGGCACAGTATAAAACAAGACCCATTGAGACAATACTTCCGAAATTGTGGGTGATTACTTCAGCAGGAATACCTTTCAGAAAGTTATAACCAGAGAGTCCGTAGAACACACTTCCACCAAGGCAAGACATAAGTATAACAAATCTAGTTGCGCCCTCCTTAAGCTTTTGTTCTACGGTTTCCATCAGCCTCTTTACATTATTCTCATCCACTGGGGCAAAGTATCTAATATGAATGCTTTTCTCAGCCATAACTTACCTCCTATTTCAACCTATGTCTTAATCAATACCTCCAATATACTACTTAGCCTCATTTGAGTCCAGACTCCTAGTATATAGATTCTTTATCTACCTCACCCCCTTTAAGCACCCAGAAAAATCTTCGATTTTCCTGGGAACCCGCTTTATCCCCCTCTCCTTGAGAAGGAGAGGGGGAATTGGTTTTAAAAGAGGGGGCTGGTGCCCCCTCTTAGACACCCCTGAGTAAATAAGCTCCCATCATCAAAGGAGAGGGAGAATGATTATTTTATGAAGAGGCTAACGCCCCTTCAAACTACCCTGAATAAGCCCCCTTTATTTTTGTAGTGAGTAATAATCCTGGATTTGTAAGCGGGGAGTTTTAGAGGGCATAGCCCCATGATAAGAAGATGTTCATATCATAATTCTCTTCCCCTTCCCCTTAATAAGGGGAAGGGGATACAGGGGATAGGGTTAATAAGCAATCACTAACTAAACCTGCTTGTTTTCTGTCCTATTTACACCTATAATAAACTTCGTAGTTAGAAAGGGGATTTTTCAAAATGCCATCATATGCCTATTTCCACAAGCAGTTCGTGCCTCTATCTGAAGCCAAGATAGGAATTATGACCCATTGCCTTCACTACGGCACCGCCATTTTTGAGGGCATCAGGGGTAACTGGAATAGCCAACAAAAGCAGATTTACCTCTTTCGGCTTAAAGAGCACTATCAACGACTGCACAATGGCTGCCGGTTGCTGAAGATTAACCTACCCTATACCATTGATGAGCTATGCCAGATAACAGTTGAACTGGTAGAAAGGTGCGGTTTTCAAGAAAACTTATATGTCCGCCCTCTAGCCTATAAGAGCTCTGAGTCCCTCGGAGTCCGCCTTCATGACTTGGATGACGATTTCTTAGTCTTTGCTATTCCCTGGGGACCATATTTGGATATAGACAAAGCCAGATGCGTTGTCTCTTCATGGCGGCGCCCTGATGATAATGTGATTCCACCCCAGGCTAAGATTACCGGCCTTTATATCAATAATGCCCTGGCTAAAACAGAAGCCATCAGTAATGGCTTCGACGAGGCGATTATGCTTACCTCAGATGGCTATGTCTCCGAAGGCAGTGGTGAGAATATCTTTCTGGTTATAGATGGCAAGTTAGTCACGCCAGCCAGCTATAATAGTATCCTTATGGGTATTACCCGCGATACAGTAATAGAATTGGCACAAAACGAACTGGGTATAGAAACAATAGAGAGGCAGATTGACCGCAGCGAGCTTTATATCGCTGAAGAGTGCTTCTTTACTGGCACTGCCGCCCATATCACCCCGATAGGCGAGATAGACCACCGCAAGATAGGTAACGGTGAAACTGGTGAAATAACCAAGAGGTTACAAGAAATCTACTTTGAGGTAATACAAGGTAGCAACCCCAAATACCTTGAATGGTGCACTCCAGTCTATAAGAAATAGGCTATTCTTTATCTGAACCTACCTGTAACGACTTCAACAGGCAAATGACCCGGCAGCTTTCCTCTAGTGTAGTGGTACACCTATAGGCTTCCTCAAGCAGTTGACCAATGGCGAAACTACCATGACCATGAACCATAACAATCCGGTGTTGCTTTAACGCCTGGGCAATTATATTAGCCAGACCTCCCTGTCTTACTTTCATATGCCAACCAAGGACCAGAACTTGGCCTACTATAGACAGACCCTCAGCATCATTGGGCACAATCTCAGTTTCAACTAACGACAAGGCGATGGCGTGAGGCGGGTGAGCGTGAACAATGGCTAATGCCGGAGTTTCCCGATAAATAGCGCGATGGACGGCTAATTCGATTGAGGCAAGTGGTGTAGACCGGTCATTTTTATTTATCCCAGTCTCTATCAAATCAGGCTCCTGCAAGCAACTGAGCCTACTATCGCGACGGGTAATAATTAAATGGTCTCCCAGTCTAATACTCAGATTTCCACTATGGGAAGAGACAAGCCCTCTAGCAAAAAGGTCGTGACCTACAGTCTGAAACTGAGATAAGAGCATAATCCTCTCTTTCTCTCGAGAACCCGCTTTATCCCCCGAGAGGACAACTACACCAATTGCCTAATAACAGCAATAACCCTGCCTTGAATCTCAACATTATCAGGCTCAACATATATCGGCTGCATCTGGCTATTTGCCGGCTGAAGTCGAACCCGACCCGGCTCAGCATAAAATTTCTTCAGCGTAGCCTCTTTTTCAGCCTTAAGCCATATGGCTGCCATTTCCCCATTCTCCACCGAATTCACATACTCCATCAATACAAAATCACCATCATTAACCAAGGCATCCACCATTGATGAGCCCTTCACCTTCAAAGCATAAACCCCTTCCCTCCCCCGGGTCAAATCTTTAGTCACCTCCAGAGTCTCCGAGGAGGCAATAACATCCCAGGTATCGGGTGTAGGTACTGGTATCGGCTCACCAGCCGCTATCTGACCAATAATAGGTACTTGAAGCTGAGCCCCTGAAGCAGGAGACCGGGTAACTAACTCAATGCCACGCGACACCTCACGATGGCGGCGAATATATCCCTTCTTCTCCAATATATTCAGGTTATAATCAACAACCGATGTCGAGCTAATCCCACATCCAGTTACTATATCCCTGATGGTAGGTGGATAACCCCTATCCCCCCAAAAATGGTGAATAAAATTGTTGATTTGTTCCTGCTTAAACGACAGTACCTTCACCTCTCCCCCTAAAAACTAATTTAGGCTGGGCGAACATCTGTTCTATAAAACTTTATACAAAAATAGGGCTTTTGTCAACCCCCAAATCAAATTACTCAGCCGAAGACAAAGCCCGGACCCCATTTAGCTTCTTCATTAATCGTGCTTTGCGTCGGGCGGCATTATTGGGATGGATAACACCCTTCTCAGCCGCTTTATCTAGAGAACTGATGGCAGCCACTACTGCTTTCTGAGCCGACTCTAGCTCACCTGAGAAGATAAGCCTCTCTGCTTTGGTTATACTAGTTTTACACCGGCTACGAATAGACTTATTTCTCAGTAGCCTTCTTTCAGTTACCCGCACCTGCTTTTGAGCTGATTTAGTAACTGGCAATATCTTCCTCCTTCCCTCAGGTTGAGGGATTAGTTTTTACCGTCACCTCATCCCCTACCCTGGCAACACTTATCACCCCTCGAACCCCTTCAATTCTTCCTAAGAGCCGACTTAACTGAGCCAAGCCCTTCGTCTCTAAAGTAAGATGTTCAGTAACAGTATGGTCATCATGCTGAATGGAGCTCATTGCCGCTATATTAACCTTCTCCTCAGCCACAATGGTGGTGATATCACGAATCAGCCCCACCCTGTCCCAGGCTTCAACCTGAATACTGACCGGATACAGCGCATCAGTCTGCCCCCACTCCACTGGAATCAATCTCTCCTTCTCATCCTCATGAATTATATTATAACAATCCTGACGATGGATTGACACACCCCGGCTACGAGTAACATAGCCAACAATCTTATCCCCAGGCACAGGATGACAACACTCAGCTAATCGGGTAACCATATCCCCAACACCTAACACCTTAATCGCTAATACTGGTGGCTTGGGTAGTGTAACCCCAGCTATTTCCCTAGGTCGCTCCTCCTGGGCAGCTAGCTTCAAGGCAACCTGATGGGTAGTAACACCACCGTAACCAATAGCTGCCAGAAAATCATCCAAGCTATCATATTTGAATAGCTTAGCCAGCTCCTCCCGCTGACTGAGTTTTATCCCCAGCCGCCTCATCTCCTTCTCCAAAAGCTCCCGACCACGCTCAATATTTTCCGCCCGTTCCTGCCGCTTAAACCACTGCCGTATCTTTTCCCTAGCGTGAGAGGTTTTGATAAAGCCCAACTGAGGACTCAGCCAATCTCGGCTCGGTCCCTTATCCCCCTTAGCCGCCATGATTTCAACCACGTCACCATTTTTAAGCTGATAACTCAGCACCACCAGCCTACCGTTTACCTTAGCTCCGATACACCGGTGCCCCAGCTCAGTATGAACCCGATAGGCAAAATCAAGGGGGGTAGAACCCTTGGGCAAATCCTTTATCTCCCCTTTAGGCGTGAAAACAAAAACCTGGTCAATGAATATATCGGTTTTAATCGATTCCAAGAACTCTTCAGCCCCGCTGAGTTCCCGGTGCCACTCAATTAACTGGCGCAGCCAGCC
>JABUBO010000280.1_pt1 | contig 16006 bp, 12 predicted proteins | sample 7240361 | NCBI WGS metagenome assembly JABUBO01 (sample SAMN07256346, study PRJNA390944) | subsurface metagenome | isolation source: Methane hydrate marine sediment | place: Pacific Ocean: Eastern North Pacific, ODP site
AAGTCATCATATTATTAGCAAATTTTTTATGGACCGCAAATTGATTTGGAAAGGTGAAATCCTATGGGAGAAGAATAATTATAATTGTAAATATACTGCTTGGGGCAGTTGGAAAAGTCCTAGTAGTCCTTATTTAAAATACACGTGGGAATTTCTAGAAATTTTTGCTAAGGGGACATTAAAAAAAGAAGGCAAGAAAGAAAATATAGACATCAATGCAGAAGAATTCAAGAAATGGGTCATTGGCAAGTGGTCTATCGCGCCAGAAAGAAATATGAAGAAATATGATCACCCAGCGATGTTTCCTGAGGAACTCGTATCTAGGGTTTTAAAACTATTTAGCTATGAAAACGATTTTATCCTTGACCCTTTTAATGGGGTAGGCTCAACAACGGCTATTGCAAGAAGACTCAACAGAAAATATTTAGGAATAGATATATCTGAAAAATATTGCAAAAGAGCAATAGATAGAATTAATGAAACTTTGTTTTAATATATCTTCATTTATATTTTACTAGCAATTCTTTAAAAACTTCTACAGCTCTATACAAACTTCCTCTAGTCATAGGCTTATAAAATTCTGGTTTATGAATAGGCTTATCTATTTTTCTCTCTCCTTTTAACAAAGTAATAATATGAAGGTTGATATCGAAATAAGACAGCAAGGTGAGAGTTGAAGGACTTCCCAAAGTAACCTCATTTAATACAGAATAATCTCCTCCTAATTGACTTTCTAGTTGAAGTAAAACACAATCTAATTGAGGATACTCTTGTTTTAGCAAGGTAAAATCAACCAATATTCTTTTAAACATTGCGTTCTCAGTATAGGATTTGCATTCAATCCCCATTATGAATTTGTTGTCAATGCAAACTTGCACGTCAGGCTTAAATCTATAATAATAAGAATTTATATTATCTAGAATCTGTTGCTTAACACGGGGGTTTTTTATTTTATCAACATATTCTCTTTTTATAGTAAATTTAAAAGCCTTGTGTGCAAAAGAAAGTCTACTAGAAGGTCTCCCTAAAAGATCCCAGGCAATTTCTATTAAATTTTCCGAAATGCTTTCTACAAGTTTGCCTTTACCTGCTCGTATTACACCACCGTAAGCCCTTTCCTTCTCGCTTACTGCTTTTTGATCTATTCCTCCAACTAAATGTTCGTAAGCGTCTATTATATACTGAATTTCTTCATCTTTTCTCTTAATATTTTCTTCCATAGCCTTATTCTCTGTGTTTGCAAGGTAATACTGTACTAACTCTCGGGTTCTTTCTATTAAAAATTTATAAGTCTTCCTGGGATTTTAACAATGTTTGAACCTATTAAAACTTGTAAATCTTTGCGAATCTGCCGGACAAATTCCATAACCGAATTTGCATCGATTTTTGAAGAATCCTTCGTTCTAATTACGAAGATATCATCGACCGGTGATTCTTTTGTAATTTTACTCATCTTTACTCGATTTTCTTCGGTTAACACGTATACTCTTGCTGCTGAATTAACTCTCTTTAGCAAAATTGCACTATATTGCGTCTCGTTCCACATTGTACCATCCAAATATGTTTTGCATTCTATAGCCACCACAGGTATTAATAGATCAATTTTTTTCTCGCCTATTCTACCATGTTCTGCTCTGACAATACAGCAATCCACATCTTTTTTTTTAGGTTTTATTTCGCCTTTCGAATTTATTTCAAATCCCGCGTGTATCTTTTTCTTTTTAAATTCTAATTTTAATTTTTTAATTTCGGGGATATCTTTTAATAAATAGTAGCAAAACTCTTCTAAAATAGTCGATCTAAACTTGGATTGAAATGTAATCCAGTTTTTTGCTTGTCCGCTCGGCCTATTTTGGTCATTAGCTTTATCGACTTTGCTATAATATTTTTCTAATAAAGAAACTTTTTTTGAAATATCGACTTTCGAAATACCTTTAATGGATATATTAGATTGATGCCAAGGCAGATAGTGATTATTATAGAAGACTTCGAAAAATTTCCTCTGTGATTTATAATCATTATTAATTTTATTTTCCAAGTTTTGCTTGTGAGAAAACATATAATAACCTCCTTTATATATTACAATAAATCTTTAATATTGACCGATAGAGCCTTTGCGATCTTTGCTACATTAATTAAGCTAACGTTTCTTTCGCTTCTTTCGATGCTCCCTATATAAGTTCTATGTAAACCAGTTCTTTTAGCAAGCTCCTCTTGAGACCAGCCTTTAGCTATTCTTAATTTTTTAACATTATTACCAAATTGTCTAAGTATTTTTTCTTTCATATTAAATATTATTGCATTTTTGCTACTTATTGTCTACGATACTATAAGTAGCATGCAAATTTCTTGCAAAAGGCTCTCATTCAATCATTACCTGCCGCGCAGAGAGAAAAGTCCATACCAAACCTTAGCTACTCAAAAAAAGCCCCGCAGAACGCAAATATGAAGGACTTTCTCAGTATTACAACCCGAGCAGTCCCTAAACTCCCTTCTGAAAGTGCCCAATAACCCCACTTTCAGAGCCACAAATTTTATGTCCCAAAACTAGCCTTCTAATTAGCATTTTTGCCAATTAGAGCCAAAAAATCTTGCAAAATTTTCATTTTTGTGCTATATCACTAAAAAATGACCAAAATTAGGTAATACGCACAGAATTTCCCTAAACCTGAAATTTTAGCCTCTGATATGTTAAATTATTCAAATAAAAAAGCACTTCCCGATAATTGTAAACTGTGCTAATATTTTATGAGGAATTGAGAGCAAGCTGTTCAATATAATGTATTGTTAGGATAGCGATTGAAAAGTGAATAATGCGTTTGCGGAAAAGAAACTTTTTGGACTTTAATATTCTTTTAACTCAGCCCTTGACGGCTTTATTGGAGATACAATAACCAAAGTGAATTACCATAGGCATATTATTCAAAAATTTGTACGCCAGCCTGACGAGTTTTTTGAAAAGGGCTGTAAAAACAGGGTAATAGAAGAATTACAACAGAAATTGAAAAACGGGGAATCAGGGTTAAAGGCAGAGCTGGAAGTAATCGATTGGTTTCTGGAGCACAATCCGAATAATGAAAAACATCTTATTCTATATCCCCAACCTTCTGAACCTTATTCAAGAAAAAAGGTAGATTTGTCTATCGAACCTCAGCATAGGAGGATTTTTATAGAAATCTCTTCTTTTGAGAAATCTAAATGGGAAGAAGGCTTTCGTAAGATTTGTCAGAACCTACAGGCTAAACTGAAGAACAAAGTTAAAAATGTTCGTGTCGGAATTAAACAGGAAGGCATCATTGAGAATAATGAAGGTCATATCGAAGTTGACAAAACAGTATCGCGTATATGGGGGCATATTTGTAAAGAAAATCTTGTCGAGAAATGGCAAAGAAGAGAAAATCCAGAAACTGGCTATTTAGAGACAGATTCTTATAATCCGAGTAATGACACTCCTTATTTTCATTATGCTGCGGGTTTCTCTCCCCTTTCTGACCCCTCAGCTGGCAGGCTTTGCACTAAAATTCTTGAAGAAGCTAAACAAGTACCTGAGTTCAACGCTAAGGGAGTAGCTTCTCCTGGCGTGATCATTCTAAAAGTTCAGGAACCGCCTACATTGTATGAGACTGATGCGAGAAACTTTTTTCATCGTTATAAAATAAAGCATTTAAGTAATGTTGTTCTATATCAGGCGAAGTACGCTTCAGAAAGCTGCCAGATATTCGAAAACTGCGAAAGCCGGCAGGGTAGACGCTTAACTTTTTATGAGTTAAAAGCCTTCTTAGTATAGGGTGGGCTAAAGTAATTTTGATATGAACAAAATCTTTAGGAAAACTCAGCAGTGTGCTACAATTATCTAATTAGAATTGGATACTTTAAACTTAATAACTATTGGTTTGATTGTGCTCCATGAAAACATTAGTTAAGGTGGTCAAGCAAAATAGTAGATTATGTCACTGTGGTAGACAAAAATGAAAAAAGCTGTAGGTATCATTTTTAGCGTTGTGTTAATCCTGTCACCGAAAATCGCTATATCTGGTTGGGATATAGAGACCGTTGACTCCGAAGACACGGTGGGGTATGATAGTTCAATTAAGCTTGACCAGAATGGGCATCCTCACATAAGTTATTTTGATAGTACAAATTATGATTTAAAATACGCAAGCTGGACTGGTTCTTCTTGGAATATCCAAATTGTTGATTCAGACATGGTAGGTTACGATACATCTTTGGCCCTTGATTCAAATGGATACGCACATATCAGTTATAGGGATATTGATAATAGCAATCTCAAATATGCAAAATGGACTGGCTCTTCCTGGTCAAAAGAAACAGTTGATTCAAGTGGTGATTTGGGGTGGGCAACATCAATTGTGCTTGATTCTGATGGCTATCCGCATATAAGTTATGAGGAGAGTATCAGTTATACCACTTATCCCTGGCTCGGGGGCAATCTCAAATATGCAAAATGGACAGGCTCTTCCTGGTCAAAAGAAACAGTTGATTCGGAAAGCGAAGTTAGATACGATTATCCTACTTCAATTGTGCTTGATTCTTATGGCTATCCGCATATAAGTTATTGCGGCTTTACTTCTGATAAAACTTTTCTTATGCATATAAAATGGGATGGTTCATCTTGGGTAAAAGAAACTGTCGATACACAAGGTGGTTGTAGTCATAATTCCATGGCCATAGACTCGAATGGATGCTTACATATTGCATATTTTGTAGGGTATGTCAATGGTGAAGAGATTACAGACCTTAGATATGCAAAATGGAATGGCTCTTCCTGGTTAATTTCAACTGTAGATTCTACCGGTTACGTTGGCACTGGGTGTGCAATAGCAGTAGATTCTAATAATCGCCCTCAGATATGCTATCACGATCAGAGCAATAACAAACTGAAGTATGCATTATTAAATGGGCCCAACTGGGTCTTTAAGAACGTTGACTCAGGAGGGTTTATGCCTTCTATAACAATCGACGCAAATGGCTATCCACATATAAGTTATTATATAGGTTATTATTTTGGACCATCGTGGGTGGGCCTGAAGTATGCGAAGTGGGTAGATAATTCACCTACCCTTTCTTGGACAGGTGAGGCTAACTACGAATCTGATGGACTTAATCCAGAAAGTGGTGATTCAAGTACAATCTTTACTTACCGGGTAAATTATACCGATATTGATAACGACCCTCCTTTATCAGGCTATCCCCGTTTGCACATTAAAAAAGGAGGAACAGAGATTGATGGAAGTCCTTTTCTTATGCATGAGGTTGACTCAGGAGACATGAATTATACTGATGGAAAATTGTATGCATTCACGAAGACCGGGTTGTCAGATGATACGACGACTTTCGCTTACTTTTTTGAAGCCAAGGATATTTTCTATGCTAACGCGACGGGAGATGCAACCAATCTTACAGACGGACCTGTCACGAGACCATTTGCACCAGCCGAATTCAGTATTGTTCCTTCCACTGGAAGCATGGAGTATTCATGGGTAGACCAATCTCAAACAGAGATCGGATATTATGTGTGCACTGACACCCATGGAAGGGTTTCTCTAAACTTGGGAGTGGATAGGTCATCTTGGACGGAAGCCGGCCTTTCCCCAAATATGCAATATTCTCGCTGTATTGAAGTGTGCAACGCTGCAGGAAGCAGCTATTCCAATATCATTTCATCTTACACTCTAGCAAACCCTCCTTCCGGACTGAATTGCACTTCGGTATTTTTGACATCTGCAACGATAGTCTGGACAGATAGTGGAGCGACCCGATATGCAATAGAGAGATCGACAGGAATATCTTTCCCAGTAAACTGGCAGTATGTTAAAGTATGGGCTGATAATATTACTGGGACAATTTACACTGATAGTGGCTTATCCAAGGACACTATCTATTGGTATCGAGTGAAGTCTTATAACGGGGATGGAAGAATTAATGATACCCCGAGTAACCAGATAAGCATATTAACCTTCCCCCGCGTTCCAAGCGGACCTTCCGGAGTTGTTCTCTCAACAGGGAGTATAAAATGGGAATGGACAGATAATTCAAATACTGAAAATGGTTATTATGTTTGTACTTCAACTCGTGGCAGGATTTCTTCCGATCTGGGGATAGATGCGTCATTTTGGATTGAGGTTGGCCTTTCTCCTAATACTGAATACTCAAGATCTGTCGAGGTATATAATGAAACAGGGAGCAGTTATTCAAATATTGTTTCCTTATATACTTTGAGCAATCCACCAGAAAATCTGACGTTAACTGCTTCGGGGACAACTATTGACCTTATCTGGTCTCCTGCTTCTGAAGGCGGAAATGCTTATTATCAAATAGAAAGAGCAACAAGTGAAGCTGGCCCATGGAACGTGATAACTGGGCTCTTAACTTTAGCGACTTATCGGGACAGTAGCAGTCTAGATGAAGATACGACCTATTACTATAGAGTTTTTGGATATAACGGAAATAGCATAAGAACTACGGAATCTTCTAATATCGATAATGCTGCTACCATATCTAAAGCGCCAACTGGATTCAATATTGTTCCTTCCACTGGGAGCATCCAGTATTCATGGACGGATAAATCTCATGTTGAGACAGGATATTATGTCTGCACTTCTACTTATGGGAGGATTTCACCCGACCTTGGGACTGATGCCTCTTCCTGGACTGAATCTGGGTTGACTCCAAATACTCAATATTCCCGATGTATTGAAGTCTATAACCCTGCGGGAAGTGCTTATTGCAATGTCATCTCTTCTTATACGCTGGCCAATCCGCCGACCGGGCTATCAGTTGTTACGGTAGCAGCAAATGCCGTTGCGTTGTCTTGGGATGCCAACAGAAACCCTCCGCGGACTAGATTTGGACTGGCGCATTCTGGGGATAATTTCAGCACCGATATTAGTAGCGACATTGTTTTTGTATCCGATCTTACTCTTCCGGCGACCATAGTCTATGGTCTTTCTCCGAATACCACTTATTGGTTTAGGGTCTGGGCATATAATGGAGACCGGATTCAAACAGAGTATACAGAAGAGATAAGCACAAAAACTGCCACAACAGGTTACTTAAGTCAACCTCATGAGGGCTATACTGAAGAGATAGATACCACAGAAGGGATAAAGATTAAGGTAGAAGTGCCAGATACTGCCTTTAGCGTTCCCACAAAAAAAATGGAGATAAACCTTGTTGGCTCTGGACATGCAAAATTTGATTCAGTCAAGGCTGCCGACCAGGCCACAAAAAACAAGGGAGTGACTCAGGCTTACGAAATAATCATAGTGGACTATCTAAATAATATTTTAAGCCCGGATGATTTTCATGATAGAATTAGGCTGACTTTTACGTATCCGCCTGATCTTGGTTTGGCTCAGGAGAATCAATTGAGGATATTCAGGCTGAATGAAGCTACTCGTTGTTGGGAAGAACAGGATGATTGCAAGGTCAATGCTGTCGCCAACACGATTAGCCTTGATTTAAACCATCTATCCATTTATAAAGTTATGTCAAAGGTCACCGAGGGTTTTGAGGAATTGATAGTTTATCCTAATCCATTCAAGGTCAGGGAAGCCAAAGATGGGTTTGTTAAGTTTATTAATTTACCAAATAAGGTAACGTTGCAAATTTACAGTATAGCTGGTGAATTAGTTTATGATAAAGAATATGTAGATACCAAAGGCGGAATAACCTGGAACGGAAAAAATAACTCTGGGAAGCGAGCGGCAACTGGAATCTACGTGTATTTATTAAAGGATGATAATGGACATAAGAAGAAAGGGAAACTTTCGGTAATCTGGTGAAGGCATGACAAACTCTAGGTACAAGCTTATCCTAATTTTCTCCATTATTAGTTATTTGCTACTCTGTGGCTTCTCTTATGCGGGTATTCATGAGAAGGCGGGTACTACTGGAGCCGCTTTCCTTAAGATAGGAATTGGTGCAAGGTCTATAGGGATGGGCGAGGCGTTTGTCGCAGTAGCCGATGATGCGAACACTATCTACTGGAATCCTGCTGGATTGGTAAATATTTCTCGCCCGGAGATAACAGCTACGCACAATGAATGGTTTGAAAGTATCAAATATGAATTTATAGGATACAGCCATCCAACAGAAAAATGGGGAAATTTCGGCATTGGACTTTGTCTTTTGCATATGGCTAGGATGGCTCGAACTAAAGAAGACGCACAAGGTCTTTACGCTGGAGAGGAAGGAACGTTTAAGGCTTCTGATAAAGCTTTTGTCTTAGCTTATGGGCGAGAAATAAACGATGATATTTCTGTGGGGGTTAACCTGAAGATTATCCAGCAAGTAAACGCTGATGTGAAGGGCAAGGGGATAGCTTTTGATCTAGGATGCTTGTATAACCTGCCTGTGAGGAATCTAATAGTAGGTTTAAATATGCAAAATATCGGACCTGCCATAAAGATAAATGGAGAAAAATTCGCCCTACCGTTAAACGTAAAATTGGGTTGCAGTTATAAAGTCAATCAGCAACTTCTTTTGGCAATGGATTTAAATCAACCAATTGACAACTATCTAAGTTCAAGTATAGGTGGAGAATTTTGGTTTAGAAATATGTTTGCGGTTCGTCTTGGCTACAGATACAAATTGAAAAGCAACAATGATTTAGGATTTCTCTCCGGGTTACGCGCTGGTTGCGGGTTTAAATGGCAAATTTTGCAGCTTGATTACGCATGGGTGCCTTACGGCGATTTGGGCAATACACATAGAATTTCCTTAAGCGTGAGATTTTAGAAAATGAGGTGATAAAGAGACCAAGTCTTTTTATCAGTCATGTTATTTCTCCGTTAGTAGAAAGACAAGTCGGTAAACTCCCCTCTGAAAGTGCCGAATAACCCCACTTTCAGAGCCCCATTTTCTAGGTCCCAAAAATAGCCTTCTAATTCATATTTTTGCTACTTAGAGCAAAAAATCTTGCAAAAATTACATTTTTATTGTATAAGTAAAATATGAGCCCAAAAACCAACTCTTCTCTTGACCAACGCCTCAAAAAAGCAGGCATCCGCCATTTCCATGTCCTCATTCACGACCAGCCCAAAGAATGGCTCATCCAGAACTTCAGCCAGGGCGCCGATGAATATCCAGTCAATGTTGCCAGGCTCATGCGCAATACCATCTGGCAGACCAGGGAACAATTTAGCCCAAACCAATCGAATTAGGAGAGGAAAGATGAAGAATAGATTGATGAAAAAGACGACGTTAGCAGTTTTCTTGCTTCTTGTTTCTTCTATTCCTGCTTATGGAGAGATTTCAAAAGGAAAGTTTGCAACCGAACTTAATTTTCCAGGAGTCGGAGTGAGGTATTTTCTCACTGATAAGTTCTGTGTTGAGGGAAGAGGACAGTTTGACAAAGACATTGTAGTTGCTGGGATGCGTTTTTACAGATATTTTAATACTGATGCGAAATATCTGTTTTTTGCAGGATTAGAAGGCGACTATATTTCCTTCAAAGGTGAAGAAAGTGAAGGTTCTGGTATTGCCGGTGAATTACTTATTGGCGGAGAATATTTTTTTGCCAGAAAATTTTCTTTTCAAATGGATTTTGGCCCTGCGTATATCTATCTTAAAGACAAAGAATCTTCCGTTTCAGTGGGTGGGATAGAATATGTAGTTAACTTTGGTATTAATTATTACTTTGGGAAATGACCACAGAACTAAAAGGTGTTAAGTGGAGTCAAACAATACTAACCAAATCAGGTGGTAAATGAAAATGAAAAAGATTATCCTTTCAGTAATTGCTGTCGTGTTTATTGCCGGTATAATTTTTGCTGGTGGTCTACATGTAGGTATGCCAAGCGCAGTTAAGAGTAAAGTGAAAGAGTTAAATAAAAAGGTTTTGGATAAATTTGGAGAGAGGAGACGGATAAAGTGGACATATTCTACCGGTGTTTCTATTTATTACTCCTCTGCCGCCTTGAGTGAGGATGAAAACAGGGTCTATTTTGGAACTTCTTACCACCTAGGATCCCCACCAGGAAGCGGACACGGGCTTTACTGTTTGAATTCAACAAGCGGGGCATTAATTTGGAAATATGACCTTGGCTCATCAGAAGTCAGGTCATCTCCTGCAATCGCTCCAGATGGAACAATTTATTTTGTAGTGGAAACCAGAACACCCTCGGGGGAAGGTTGGGACCTCTCGGACTGGCTCTATGCCATAACCTCCAGCGGGGATTATAAATGGAAGTATTCAATTCCAAGGGGCTTTGGTGGTTCGATTAACCCATCCATTTCAGAAGATGGAACAGTATATGTCATTGGCAATGATGGTTTGCATGCTATAAATCCTAATGGTACATTCAAGTGGAAATATCCTTCTTCTGGGGAGCCAAACAATTCCCCGGCGATAGATTCGGACGGCACAATTTATTTTGTCGCAGGCGCAACTTTATATGCTGTAAATCCTGATAATAGCACCAAATGGCAGGTTCCACTTCCAGGAGTCACAAGAGTTCAATCTTCTTTATGCATTGGCTCATATCATATATATGTTGGAAGCGAGGAGGGGGTGCTTCATGCAGTCGATATTTCTACCGGTGGATTGGATTGGTCATATAGTACCGCATCGGCCAGTGAAGACAGGAGGATTCGTTCAACCCCGGCAATTGCTCCGGATGGCACAATCTATTTTGGCACAAAAGTCAGTCCGGGAACTCAGGTCAGGTTTTACGCACTAAATCCAGGCGGCAAATTGATGCCAGCTTTTCTAAAGTGGATATTTGAACCACACGATAGAAGTGTAGATGCAGAAGGAAATGATATTTACTCCTCCCCAGCCATAGGCTCCGATGGAACCATTTACTTTGGTTGTGAAACCCGCTTTGTCTATGCTTTGAATCCAGATGGCACACTAAAGTGGAAATGCGCCACAGCTATCCCAACCATGGAGGGTCAAAAACCATTTGATATGACATGGCCTTCTCCAGCGATTAAGAGTGACGGTACAATTTTCATCGGAAACATGGCTGGTAACTTTTACGCGATTAGATCAGACAGCCTGGGATTAAGTGCTAATTCCCCATGGCCGAAATTCCATCATGACAACCAAAATACTGGGGGAAAATGGGAATAGCTCGGTAAACTTGCCTCTGAAAGTGCCGAATAACCCTACCTTCAAAGCCACAAATTTTATGTCCCAAAATTAGCCTTCTAACTAGCATTTTTACTAATTAGAGCAAAAAAATCTTTCAAAATCTTAATTTTTGTGCTACAATACCAAAAAATGACTCAAAAATTCCAGGTCGGACTAATAACGACTTTAATTCAATTTTTTGGAAAAAGATTTTTTGTATAGGAGCTAGAGGAAAGTGAATGTTGGAAATCTTTTTGATTTGGTTCATCATTTTGGCAATGAAGAAGATCAAATCTCTGCAAATTTTGGTTTTATCCTTAAAGTAAACAGAGCCGTTCTTAAATATTTTTTAGGCAGAAAGTTAGCAATACCGATGCGAAACATTAAAGATAAGGAACTGAGAGAAATAGATATCGAAACTCAGATTTCTTACGGCGGGAAAGCAGGGGAGAGGAGTAAAATTGACCTACAGATGAAGTTTGCGGGGAGGTTCATTGTTTTTTTAGAGTCTAAGTTGGGTGGGTCAAGACTACCTAAAGAGCAGTTAGGTAAATATGGGAAGATTCTTAACGATTTCAGACCATCTTATGATGATTTAAGATTGGTCTTAGTTACACAATTTGATAGAAAGGAGGAGTTTGAAAAAGAAGTAAAAGACATAATGCGGAAGACCGGGTTGAGACGAAAAGAATTCAGATATGTCAGGTGGGAAGAGATTAGACAAATTGTAGCCGAATGCGGCAAGCAAGCTAAAACAAAATTCATCAATAACAAATTTTTAGAGTATGTGGGGGATAAGATGTCTGATAAAAAGATTATTTCTGAACAAAAGCTAAAGGATATTCACGAAGTTTTAATCGCTTCAACTAAACCAGATTATTGGAAGGTGACGCTTAAGACTAACACGGGGTTTCAAGATAATAATTGCCCGGACGCACAGTATTACGCTTTCTATAGAACCTCCCCAGACAAGGCGATCACGCACATAGCGAAGGTGAAGTATACAGAAAGAAATGTTCCGATTAAGGAGACATATAGAAAATTTCCTGATATACTCAAGAGAGCCAGGAAAAAAGGGACGATTAATGAAGTTCATAAAGTTTACCATCTTGAAGAGTTGGTTGAATTGCCACTACCTATCAGGAAAGGCAAAGGCCAACCTGTGCGTGCACACTGGTTTAAGACGGTGGCTTGGTTATTCAAGGCAAGATATCTAAGCGACTAAAAATAGCAGAAAGAGGGAGGTAGTAATGAAAAGACTATATAAAAAGAAGGAATAAAACATAATCCACTTGATACTTCTATCTGCCAGAAACTCTCATAATGCGGCGAATCGACCCTCTACAGAAGTTAAATAATAAAGATCACCAGCTTAACCGACTTTTTCGTTGAAGCATAGAAAAGGACAAAAAAGAAAAGACGGCAAAAATGTTACCTTTGCAATGAAAATTTTGCTGACACACGAGACCATGTCTCGCCAAAAATTACAAGACCATTGAGTATAAGTATTAATTATGGATAAAAAAATCATCAGGGAAAAGTTAAGTTGGTTTAGGGGGAATATTCTTTCAGATGCGGTTGTAATAGAATCTGCTCTTACTTGGAATCTAAGAGTTTATTTTTTCCCTAAGACAAATAGACAAGCATCAATTTTTCATTATTATGTTTTAGACGCACACCATTTTAGTTTTGATAAAAAGATCTCATTATATGAACAAATTCCATATTTTAAGAAATTAAAGAGATATTCAAAAACAAAAAAGGCTTTAAGATTTATACAACAATTAAGAAATGCAATAGCTCATTGGGAATTAGATGAGAAGAGGAGTAATGAAAATGAGATAGTTCTTTTTAGTCCGATTTCATTTAGGAGATTAAAAATAAATGATAAATCAATTGAAAAGTTTAAAGAATATGAAAAATTTCTTTTAAAGATCTTTGGTTGGGAACAAACGCTTAGAGAAAAATATGGAAGTATAAATAAGAAATAACCTAAATGATTAGATCCGGAACTCTGCGGATTTCTTTCAGAAATCCTGCCTCGTTTTCGCCTCGGTCATAGAACAATGGATAAAAGGGAAAACAAAGATTCCCGCAAATTTGGCTATCGGCGAACTTCTTTTATCCACAAAACGTTAGCCGCCATGTCTTTACAAATTGACTATGTCACAACTACATGGATTTAAATTTTGGCAGTAGGAGTCTCAATTGGATATAGGACAATTAAATAAATTTCGTCAACAGGCTATTCAGAAAATGGATGCAGGTGATTTTGAAGGCGCATTAAATCTGGTCCGTGAAATACAAAGCCTTGATTCGCACTATACCGTTTCTTATACAGTCAGTGGGCTTTTAATAAATATTGGAGTTGCAATAGATAATGAAGAGATAACCAAGGAAGGCGTTGGGTTGCTCCGAAAGGATTTTAAAGCAATAGTTCGCCACGAGAGATATGCACCAACCGCATATTACAACCTTGCTAACGGCTACTCTGCTCTTTTTCATTTTAAAAAGATAAGCGATCCCTATGTTGTTTGTTTTAAGGAGACGGAATTAGATCGAGCAAAAGTTTACTATAGAAAGGTACTTGAATATGACCTGCAAGATCCCATGCTTGCTTCGCAAATTTTGGTAAATCTGGGAAATTGTTTTGACAATCTCGGTAGAGTTATTGAGGCCGCGGAATGCTATGAAGAAGCCCTAAAATGGAAACCAGACCATGGAATGGCTCTTGGTAATAAGGGAATAGCGTTGTTTTGCTATGCTAAATTAACAGGCGAACATCAGGGGACATTTTTGGTAGAAGCTTACTCTCTTTTATCACAGGCATTAAGATTAACGGTTCTCCCCGAGGCGGTTACTATTTTTAAGAAAAATTTGGAGGCTATTAGAGAGTGGTTTCCAAACAAGCAAATTTTAGATAATCCACCCAAATATCCGGGATATACAATCAAAGGTACATCCAAATTTGAAAAATTTTTGGTCGAATTTTGCTTAAAAAACAAGCTATATTTGAATATTTGCAATTATTGCCAAAAATGCAACGCTGCTATTGGTGATCCGGTAGTTATTCGAAAAATGGTCGTTCCAATAAATAAAAGTAAGGAAAAAGACCTTTTAAAAAACGATCCCTACATGCATCTATCGGCATACTTGAATCAAATTAAGCAAGATTATGTTACCGCAAGATTCTTGCTTATTCTATCCAAGTATAAAGGATTAAACTTAAATTTTGTAGATAAGAGAGTCAAAATCATCGACACACTCGACTACAGTATGCATAATATCTATATTCAATTAGTCAAAGCATCGTTTAAAAATTTCTATGACATTTTGGACAAAATTGCATATTTCATAAATGACTATTTGGAACTTGGAATACCCGAGAGAGAAATAAATTTTCAACGAGTATGGTACTCTAACTGGAAAACCAAAACGGCCTGCAGGAAAATTGTGAACACAAAGAATTTCAGCCTTAGTGCACTATTTGACATGCACAGAGATTTTGAACATGGACCATATAAAAAACTGCGAAAGATTCGAAATGCGCTAGCTCATAGATTTATCAATCTTAGGATGTTTCAAGAATTGGAGGACGAGGAGAATATGACAGAAGACACATTCGTTAGGCAAACATTAGAACTCGCAAGATTAGTGAGAAGTGCTATCATCTATTTGCTGTATTTTGTTTATGTTGAGGAAAGCAAAAAAGAAACAAGCGCAAAAGGAATTTTAGCACCCATGTTTGCACAAGAGCTCCCAGGTAATCTAAAGAGCTACAGATAAAGTTTACTGGAAAGGAGTAAGTATGTTGGTTCATTTTCAGAACAACTTAAAGAAGAATAGGAAAAAGAGAAAAGGCAAGGCGGCTAACAGCATGTTTGTGGTTCGCTTACGCAAACGCCTTGGGCACTTCGCAAGCAGGCAAGATGGTAGGCGATATTTTGCTTGCCCGATTACTTGAAGAAGGAAATAATGACTTTGAAAGAATATCTCAAGGAAATTAATAAAGATAGGTGTCCCGAAGAATGTGAGTTTAAATCTAAGAAAGCGATAGAAATCGCTTTGGTTCCACCGCCTAAAGAGACTTTAGGCATTATCATTTCACGCGATCCGACGACTGATTGGTTAGATACAGCATATGAAAACGCAGAGGAGCAGCCGGACAATATGCGGCGGAAAACACTTTTTGACACTGCTATTCCCTTGCAATTAATTAAAAGGATTAAAAATTTTATGAGTAGAAAACCTGCGGAAGAAGATATAAAGCATCTATCTGAAATGATATATAAAAACATATATTGGACGCACCTACACAAATGCTTTACAGACAAAAATGGCAAAAGATCAATTAAATTTAAAAATAAGAATGCCAATAAATGTGCAGACAGATGGTTAGCAGAAGAACTTAACATTGCAATAAATGATAAGACAAAATTCATAATTGTTCTTGGAAATGATGTTCAGAAATGGATTTGTGAATGGCGAGAGGATTATTGTAAAAGCAAAAATATGAAAATTATTTACCTACCCCATCCATCACCAGCAAATGTTGGAAGGTCTTCGTCATGGCATCCAGAAACGAAAAATAGGGAAAGGATAGAAAAACGAATTAACAGTTTATTAAAATTATGCAAATCAACCTGCTTGGATAACGATAACCACCCTGAAACTGCATTATAACCTCCGTGTCAAGTACCCATGACTCACCCATATATGCTCCATATGGCTGTTCCACGCTGCTGGCAGATAACGTTTCTAGCATATCTGAAGTGCAACCGAAGGGAGCAATTTGGGTGAAGCGACCAGTAGGAGCGAAACCGGATATGCTGTGTTAGGCGATTGTTTTGCATAATTTTAATAAACTGTTAATTCGTTTTTCTATCCTTTCCCTATTTTTCGTTTCTG
>JABUBO010000281.1_pt1 | contig 16000 bp, 15 predicted proteins | sample 7240361 | NCBI WGS metagenome assembly JABUBO01 (sample SAMN07256346, study PRJNA390944) | subsurface metagenome | isolation source: Methane hydrate marine sediment | place: Pacific Ocean: Eastern North Pacific, ODP site
ATTATCTGAACTATCACTAAAAAATTTTCTCGAGAATGAACCTGATTTATATAGCGATGATGATTTAAAATTGAGATACAGATGAAAGGAAAAATTATTTTGGTACAATTTTAACAGATAAGTTATTTTCGATTTACGCTTCAAGATAAATTTATTTTATAATTTAAAAAAGGAATATTTTAATAATACAAGTGATCAATTCTTATTCTATCTTAATATTTTGAAATCTAAATCTAAATAAATTTTATCAAAAAAGGAAATAAATATGAGAAATTTAGAAAAAAAGTTGATTATTAAACTTACGGCTGTAATCGTGATTACCATTGTCGCAATGTCTCTTTTCTCTCTGGACTTAGTAATAATTCCCCCACTTGGAAGCCTTTTATTTCCAGGTAATGGATTATGGAAAGTCCCAGGTGAAGTTCCAACGGAAGAGTACTTAATAATTGATGGGTTGTCCGATGATATTGTGGTAATTCGGGATGAGTGGGGTATCCCTCATATTTATGCATCAAATGAACAAGACTTATTTTTTGCTCAGGGATATGTGCATGCTCAAGATCGTTACTTTAGTATGGACATGATGCGAAGACAAGTACGCGGGATGTTATCAGAAATTCTTGGCCCATCTACTTTATCCATGGATAAATTTAATCTAGCAATGGGTATGGAATATTGGGCAAATAAAACAGAACAAAAAATAAGAGAAATGTATAATAATGGTACAATTACGAATTTACCAGACATAGAACGCTATACTGAAGGAGTCAATTACTATTTGAATACTCATAAGCATGAAAAGCCACTAGAATATCATCTTTTGGGATTTGAACCAACTGAATGGTCTCTTTTGGATACATTGTGTGGAATTCAAGAAATGGCAAGACAAATGACTTGGAACTATCGTGATCTAGAACGATTTCAAAATTTTGTTGCCTTCGGTCCTACTAATTATTCTGAAATTTTTGGTCTACCTACTCCTTACCAAATCCCAATTTGTCCAAATTATGGCGAATTTGATGCCCCTCTAGGCGGTTTTTGGGAAGGATATACTCCAAATCCTTCTTTAAGTACTGCAATTACAAATTTCTTATCAGGTATAGAAAAAATTGATTCACAAAAAACATTGATTGAATCTCAAAATGAAGAACTAATTGGCTCAAATAATTGGGTTGTAGATGGAAATCTATCATCAACAGGATCTCCAATTCTTTGCAACGATATGCACTTAGGTTGGACATTACCGGGAGTTTGGTATGAACAACATTTAATATGTGATTCTGGGTTTAATGTATATGGCTTTACCATTCCCGGAATGCCAGGTGTAGCTGTTGGACATAATGAATATGTTGGATGGGGCTTTACAAACGTCGGTTATGATGTCTTGGATTGGTATTACTACAATACAGATGGTGATGATCATTATATTCATAATGGTGTTTCAAAAGATTATACAACAAGGACTCATACAATTAATGTTAAAGGTCAAGAACCTGAAATATTTACGGTTCGGGAAACTGTTCATGGGCCCGTATTAAGTGATTTTCGTGATTTTGGGTTGCCTGAATCATTAGGAGATGTTATTTTAGCGCCTCAATGGACAGCTAATGACTATTTCTTTAATCTACTTGCAGGATATGGTTTCAATGTAGCTCATAATAGATCTGAATTTGATGAGGCATCTAAATATTGGACCAATCTGGCTCAAAATATCGTCTATGCTGATATAGATGGTCATATTGCGATAAGACCTACAGGTAAAGTTCCTATCAGGGTTGGAAACGGTACTTTTCCATATAATGGTTCAGCAGGGGAGGGAGAATGGACTGGATATATTCCATTTGAAGAATTACCAAATACAATAGATCCATCTCAGCATTATTTAGCAAGTGCAAATCAAATATCTGCAGGTCCTGAATATGTAAAATATTTCTTACAAAATGAATATAATGCTGGTTATAGGGCTAGAAGAATCAATGAATTGCTTAGCAAAGCCCCGGATGGTACAGTAAGTGTCGAAAAAATGAAAGAAATTCAAAATGACGTCAATTCAAGCGCTGCCACTGCCTTTACTCCTTTCTTAATAACTGCAATTGAAAATTGTTATGGTTCTAACCCTCCAGAAAAAATTAATGATGTTCTAACAGTATTAAAAGATTGGTCATACGTCATGGATAAAGAACTATCTGCACCAACAATTTATCGAAAATGGCGTGATTATTTCGATGATTATACTTTTGATGATGAAATTGAAGTGTATGAAGCTGCTAACGGTCCAGGTTTAAATGTTTTAGAGTATTTAATGAGGGAAGAACCCAATTCTCACTGGTTTGATAATATAAGCACAACAGATGTTGTTGAAGATAGGGATGATATTATTTTAATTGCTCTTGATGATGCAATTGATTGGCTTGAAAGTTTTTATGACTCAAACGATCCAGCAACATGGAGATGGGGTGATCTCCATACATCCTACTATGGACATTTAACGGGATTAGGAGCGTTAAGTAAAGGACCTTATGAAACATCTGGAAGTGGATATTGTATCAATCCTTCGGGAGTAGGCATTACAACTGGAGTAGGAAGAGCGAGACATGGAGCTTCAGAAAGATTAATCATTGATTTTAGTAATTTAAATAATTCATTAAGTGTAATTCCATCAGGTCAAAGAGGTCATTCAGGTTCGAAACATTATGCGGATCAGCTAGAACAACTATTTCTCCAAGGAAAATATCATTATCAGTATTTCACAAACACTGTTGCTAATTTTCCAACAAGTTGTATTGAATCAAGAATATACTTTACCCCAGGAGGTGTATAATAGTGATGGAAATGATATTAAACGAAAAATACTTTTTATTAAGTATCTTAGTTGGTGCAGTTCTTGCTGGAATTTTAAGTTTAATTCCATTGTGGCACTTGGTTCTTATTGCTGGAATAGTAGCTGGATTATTCAATCGAACAATGAAGAAAGGAACTTTAAGTGGTGCGGTAGGAATATGTGTTTGTTGGCTAATAATTATGATCTACGGTATGGTAACAATTAATGCATATACCTTGATGGATCAATTTGGAGGACTTCTTATCGGGTCTGGATTTGGCTGGTTAATTTTTATTATAATTTTACTGGTGGGTACATTGTTTGGCGCATTAGGTGGAGCAATGGGAAGTGCAGTGATAATTTTAATAAAAGGGTATGAGATCTCTGAATCATCTTAGAACTCATCAACTGAGAAAAGAATAATAATTATTACTAAATTTTTTTATATTTTTTTAAAATTTTTACGATTTCTAATTCCGCTTCGGAGATTCTATATTTTAAAGCAATATTTCTTTTTTTAAGTTCATCGATTATTTGCCATATTAATATACCCGCTATTTCCGCTGCTTTTCCCAAAGAAATTTTTTCATCAATATAATCTTTAAGAGCATACTCAAGTTTTTCTTGAGCAATACTTTTCCATAATAATCGTCTTATCAATGAAGATTGCTCTTCTTTAAATAAATTTCGTAAATCATCAATTTCTTTCTTCAAATCATTAGGTATAACAATTGATATTTTATCTCCCATATTTTTCACCTTTTTCAATATATTCTTGAATAATATCTGCTGATACCCAACTATCTTCAGCATATTTTTTTATATTTGATTTATATTCGAATTTTTAATTTCTTCATTTATCTTCTTTTTTTTTTGATAAAGATCTTTAATTTATCTTAATATCCGTTCTCTAACAATGACAATATTATTTAAATATTAATATTTAACTTGGCCATTGTACTATTATATAATTTCTACTTTTTATGATATTTAAATTAATCATCATGAATTAAGTTGAATTAATATAATATAAATTGACTAACTATGAAAAGAAATAATAAGGAACTTGATTTTGTCAAGGGAATATTAACAGATATAGATGAAACACTTTATTTTAAAGGAACTCCATTTCCAGGAGCAATAGAAACTGTCTCCAAACTTCGCGATGTAGGCATTAAACTTATTTTTTTAACGAATACAGACAGTAAATCACCACGAACAGTAATAAGAACCCTTCAAAAATATGGTTTTAATATTAAAGATGAAGAAGTTTTTACGCCCATTATTGCCTTAAAAGAATTTTTATCAAATTATCCCAATAAAAAATCTTATTTGGTGACTACCAAAGAGGTTAAAATGGAATTTCATGATATTGTTCAGGTTAAAGGCTCTGAAAAAGCTGATTTTGTTATCATAAGCGACTTTCATGATGATTGGAACGTTAACCGACTCAATAAAGCATTTAAATATATATTAAAGGGTGCAAAACTTCTGGGAACGCAGGGAAATCGATATTATCTTGATCGTAATGGTGAGCCGGTTATTGATACAGGTTCTTTCGTACAAATGCTAGCTAGTGCAGCTAATGTAACTCCAAGGATATTTGGGAAACCCTCAGCAGATTATTTCAGTAATGCTTTAAAAAAAATTAATCTTGCTGCAAATGAAACTATTGTCATTGGTGATGATCTTGAATCTGACATCCAAGGAGCAAACAACGCTGGTATTAAAGGTGTGTTAGTAAAAACTGGGAAAGGACAATTTATAACTCCCTCAGAAATGGTAATAAAACCTTATAAGATCATTAATTCCTTTAGTTCTATTTTAGAATTTTTTTGAAATTTATATATCTCTCTTCTTATCAGATTATATTATATGCTATTGATTGAAAAATCGAATTCTAAAATCTTATTTTTCCTTCCTTTATTTTTTGATATGCCGAATTGTCGAGTGTCATATATTGCTTCTTCTTTGAATCCCAGAAAAAAAGTGGATCTTTAATTATTTCAATATAGTATGCTTCTTTTCTAAGATCTATTTTTTTTATTTTTTCTGGTCCAGTAGTCTCAAGTTCATCACATAACCTAAAAAACTTGGGGATAGAATAACCTGGTAATACTTCGATAACAAATATAGAAAAATCATCAATTTCAAATTTAATTGATGGATTTAATTTGATAGCTGCCATGCCCGCCCTCCCTTCCGTATTGGGAATTCCCACGCCATAAACAGCAGACATATGTATTGCTTTATAGGAGTTTAAAATTGCTTCAACCTCTAAAGTGGAAACATTTTCCCCTTTCCATCGAAATGTGTCTCCAAATCTATCAGCGAAAGACACCCAGAGATCTTCATGGAGCTTTAACATATCACTTGTATTGAAATACTTGTCATTCTTTTTAAAAACGTTATGTAATATTTTCTTTTGAGTTTTTTCTATATCTTTGTATCCTGTAAAAAATGTTTTTTTATCTATTTTAATCAGAGCCATTCCAATATCTCCGGGTTTGCATTTTACACAAAAATCACTTTCATTTTTATAGAATTCGCCTGTTTCTGGGTTAACTTTCGCTAATTCAAGCCCTCCTTGATTATTTCGCCCAATCATTCCAGGAACTTCCTTCACATTATATAATGATCGATGACCCTCAGTTAAACCATAGAATTCATAAATATGCTCAATTTGGAAACGTGACTGAAATTGTTCCCAAATTTCCTTTCGAAGTCCTAGTCCCAGCATTTTTTTAAGCGTTTTTTTTTGTTTTTGAATCATTTCATATTCAGAAGGTGGTTGATTGAGAAGGTATCGAGGCATTTCTCCTACATATGTTGTAAAAGTCACTTGATATTTTTGAATATCTTTCCAGAATTCAGATGCAGAAAATCGTTTTCTTAATACCGTTGCTGCACCTGCAAGAATCGCAGTCATCCATGCGATTCCTATCGGAACATTATGATATAAAGGCATTGCAATATAGACGATGTCACGAAAATCTACTTGAGCTAAAGCAATACCTAATATATATCCTTGAGTATATAATTTAAAACCTTGTATAATCACAGCTTTTGGGAGTCCAGTTGTGCCTGAGGTAAACATATAATATACAGTCTCCCTTACAACTGAATTATGCGTGGTGTTTGGATTAGTTTTTGATATATGTTTAAGTTCGTTTTGTAATTCTATGAAATCATGATGAATATTTTCAGGATTATTAACAACAAAAATTTGTTCATTCTTGTATGGAAGAATTTCCACAATCTCATTAAAGGATGGTAAACTATCTCCATCAACAACCATCCACTTAGGTTCCACAATATTTAATGCATGAGTTAAGGCTTGCCTTTTTTGATGAATATTAATTAATGCAGTAATTCCTTGAATTTTATTTATCCCAGTCGCAAGGAATAAATATTCAGGAGAATTTTCCAACATTATTGCAACAGTATCGTAGTGTTTTAGCCCTAAATTTAGAAAATAATTAGCGATTTTATTGCTTTCCTCATTAAAATTTTGCCAAGTCCAAGAATCATCTTGAAAATATAAGGCTATATCTTTCGGTTTATCCTTCGCCAATTGTTCAATGCAAATGCCAATACTTTGATTAGGATTTTGATGCACTTGTGTCATTTTTTGCATAAATCGATTTAAAAATTCCACTTCTCTAGGAGTCATTGTTTTTACCATAGAATTTCCTCTAAATTTTTTAAAAATTTTTGAGATGAGTATAATTTAATTAGCATTAATTAATTAAACACATTTTTTAAAAAATAGAAAAAAAAATAGAATTTGGGTTATTTATGCTTTAAGTCTTCTGGGATTCTTAAAGAGGTCGAGTTCTTCTTTATCCGGGCTGAATTTAAAATCAGATTTAGGGTCATCAAATTTTTTAAAAAGTTCTTTTACTGTTTTTTCAGCAACCTCTAAAAATTTGCAAGCACATGCAAATAAAGTGAGAATTTTAGTGAAAGTTTTATTTTTGCTTAATTCTTCATCAAGAATTTCAATCTCCCATTTCCCGCCGAGATTAAGCTTTTTTCCATCAATGTCAGCGATCTTTCTTTCTTTTTCAGTGACTTCGAAATCAAGGCCCAACCCAACTTTCCCTTTAATTTCAAAAACTCTTAATGACTCATTATCTTTCTCTGGAAGTAACGGGAAAGCAAATTTCCATCCTTTTAATCTTCTCGATCTTATAATTCTATATAAATTTTTATTCTGAGGTAAATTGACAATAAAAACAACGCCTGGATCACCTTTTATATGATAGGATTGGATTAAAGATTCTGTTGTACTGAGTTCAATTCCGCCTGTAAAATTTCCACCTTTATCATCTTTAATAGGGGTAAATGTTCTTATCTTTAAATCACGGTCTGCTAAATTTTTTTCTTTCCAAGACTTCTCATTATATGCAATTACTTGTCTTTTATCTGAATCTTCATCAATAGTAATATCTCCTTCGATTTCAAATCTTTTTGTAAAATATCTAGATTTAGCCGAATATTTTAAACTTTTATGGAGTCCTAACTCGCTCATATGAGCAGAAGTTCTCCAAAAGTCGACTTCAATACGCTTGTAAACCTTATCTGAAGATTTTTTGGTTTCAACCTTTTTTTCTTTCTTTCCTTTTTTTTCTTTTTTCTCTTTCTTTCCTTCTTTCTTGGTTTCTTTTTCTTTTTTCTTCTTAGTCATAGAATTTCAACTTATAAATTTTAATTTAAAAAATTTACTAAGGATATTATAAAAAATTAATCTATTAAATTCTTTATTTTATTTAAAAGAATAATTAATCAATTTATAAAATATTTTCCAAGATTTTTAATCTTAAAAAACGTTTTTATTAAATGGAAAGAATGTCGCAACTAAACTTTATGGATATTTACAAATTATTGCCGAAAACTAATTGTAAGGAATGTGATTTGCCTACATGTATGGCATTTGCCTTAGCATTGGTTAAGGGTGAGAAACAGCCAAAAGATTGTCCTCCACTTCTCGAACCTAAGTATAAACAAAGTTTAGATAAATTAAATGAGTTATTTGAAGGGGTAGGAGTGGGGGGAAAAGACTTACATATTGATATTGATACTGAAAAATGTGATGGGTGCGGCGTATGTGTGATCATTTGTCCTGTTAATGCTCGATATTGTCCTAATTCTTTAAGTGGAAAATTACCAGATTTCCCTCCCAATGAATATCAATTATTTCAAATAAAAAACGGAAAATCAGAACTTTTAAATTTGGAATATTGTAGAAGGTTAGAAGCAGAAGGACGAGAGCGTGAATGCCGGGTATGTGAAGTGTATTGCCCACGGGATGCAATAGAAATTAAGTATTATACAGCCAAATAACCTCTTCAAATAAAATAATAATTATAACTTAAATTAATGGAATGATATTAATGACCAAAAGTACAAAAAATCAAGAAAGAATCCAGAGATTTGTATGTCCTGGATGTTCATTATATTGCGATGATAATCAAATCGTATTTTCCAAAAATAATGAAATTTTAGAGACTTATGGTTTATGTTTGAAAGGTTATAAAAAAATAAATGAAATTAATTCCAAAAATCGTATTAAAAATCCATTAATTCGCAAGAATGGTGTGTTAAAAGAAGTTTCATTAGATGAGGCACTAAATAAAGTTAAAGAACTTATTAACTCTTCCCAAAAACCCCTCCTATATGGTTTTGTTAATACAACTTGTGAAGCTCAAATAAATGGAATACATCTTGCTAAAAAGATAAATGGTTTTATTGAGTCTAATGCATCAATTTGTCATGGTCAAACTTATTCGAATGTTATCGAGAGTGGACTCAATTCTACTACATTAAATGAATGTATTAATAAAGCTGATGTATTTATATTTTGGGGATCTAACGCTGCAGAATCCCACCCCAAATTTTTAACAAGAACAATTTTTTCACGAGGTAAATTTAGAATAACAGGGAGAGAAATAAAAACGTTAATTTTAATTGATCCTAGAGAGACCGCCACTTATGGAGTTGCTGGAGCCCGGGATTTGTATCTCCCATTAAAACCTGGTAAAGATTTAGAGCTAATTCAATTTTTAAAAGATATGATTTTAAAAGAAAAATCCGAAGTACCAGCTGATGGTTTTGTTGGTATTGATAAACAGGATTTAAATCGTTTCATCCTAAATTTGAAAGGTTCAGAAAATGGAGTAATACTTTTTGGGCAAGGAGTAATTAATTCTAATCCTAATGGAAATGTTATAAAGGCTTTAATTGAATTGGTGGATTTGATTAATGAAACTTCTAAGAGAAGTCGTTTTTCAATTATTCCTATGACCGGGCATAATATGAATGGTTTTATCCAAGTTTCTTTATCTTTATTGGGTAAAATGGGACAAATAGAATTTTCAAATAACCAACTTGTCGAATCAAAAAAAGAACTAATTTCTAAAATTAAGGATGACGAATTTGACATGTCCATTATCGTCGCTTCGGATCCTATATCTAATTTACCGATAACTTTGAGCTCTAAATTAACGAAGAAGCCCATAATTGCAATTGATTGTTTTATTACCCCTACAACAAGATTGGCTGATGTTGTATTACCCGTGGCAATTGCAGGAATAGAAACTGATGGACTTGTGTATAGAATGGATAATATTCCTATGAATTTACAAAAAATAATTGATCCACCAGCTAATCTGCCTTCTGATGAGCAGATTTTGCTGAAAATAATACAAAAAATGGAGGAATAAAGATGAAATTACTGTTAAGTACAATACGCGAGTTAAAATATGATCAAAAAATCCTTATTAATGAATTATCTGAGAAAGAGCTCAAAGATAATGTAGCTATCTGCTTAATTCATCCAGAAACATATAATAAAATTGTGTCAAAATCTGGAGTAAATTTAAAATTAACAACCAGTTATGGTTCAGTTGTTTTAAAGCCAGTTTGGGATGAATCTATTCCCTTAGAAATGATTTACGTAAATAAATCAATTTGGGCTAATCAAATCACTGGGGATTTTAAACAAAAAATTCTTTTTAAAAATCTAGAGGTTAATGTTAAGCCAACAGAAGAGGATGTCCTAGAACTCTCTAATCTATTAGAAAAAATGAAAAATTTGTAAGAGAGGGATTAAAATATTGTCCAATTTAATCATAAAAAATGGAATTGTTTTCGATCCGATAAATAATATTTCTGGCGAGAAAAAGGATATATTAATAGAAGCAGGAAAAATTGTTGATAAATTCAAACACACTAATTCAAAAGATGTAAGATCTATAGATGCCAGTGGTAAAACAGTTATCCCTGGTGCGATAGATATTCATACACACATCGCCTCACAACAAACTAATAATATCCGATTATTGGGCTCAAAAAATAAAGAATTTCAACAATTTTGGAATGGGCTTACACTGGATTACTTAACAAAAGAATATCTTAAAAAGGGGTATACTTTTATTGTTGAGGCTAATGTATTTCCATCCTTAGCTAAACAAACTATTTTTAATTTTGGTCAAATTCCAATTTTAGATAAAGCAATGCTGATTAATGCCAGTAATTTATGGCCTCTTGAATTGGAATATCAGAGGGACCACATTGAAAAAATGTCTGTATTTATCTCTGACTTACTAGATTTAGTTAAGGGTTTTGGATTAAAGATATATAATCCATTCGAAGCAGAAGAATGGGATTTTAAAGAAATCAGAGATGATATATCAACAAGTGGTCGGCTTTATAATTTTAATGCACTAGACGTTTTCAGAAATATGACAAAAACTGTTGAGCATATTGGATTACCCCATTCAGTTCATGTTCATATTGACGGATATGAATCAGAGATCGGGGAGTTAAATGTTATAAAAGTATTAGAGGATATTAAAACCCAAGGACTCACACCAAGTCAATCAAGCCAAGCTAAAATTAAACGTTCTCAAATATTCCATTTAGCTCATGCATCTGCTTATTCTTTTAACGACGATACTAAATTGATTAATTTTTTCAATTCAAATGACAATTTTGACCTTGATTTAGGTTTTATAAGTTTCAATCCTATAAATCCCCTAATTACATCGGATCGAAGGTTAATTAATAAATATTTGGATAAGAAAAAAACTCCTAAGAAGTACCCCATAATTAAAGGTGCATTTGAATCAGAAGGGGATCATTTTGAAACTTTCAGGACACTAAAAAAGGATAATTTGAAGTATTGCATGCTCTGGTCAAATGCTTTAAATTTAGCTTTAAGGATAAAAGATAAATGGAAACTTCAATTTTCAATAAATTTTCCCAATTACGCCCATTTAACTGACATTCCGGAAATTATTTCATGGTTGTTAAATAAGAATTCTCGGAATACTTTCATGGAAAATATGAATAATGAATTTAAACAAGACAATCCAATCTTTAATATAGAAGATACTTTTTCCATTAATGATTTAATAATCATAACACGAGCAAGTCCAGCTAAATCTTTGGGCTTGGGAGATATAAAAGGAAATTTGGGTATTGAAGCCGATGCAGATATTAATATTTTAAATATAAATCTTCAAGAAAAAGACTCAGCTTCTCAAATAGATGAGATTAAGAAAGCTTTTTCTGATATAGATACCGTGATTAAGAATGGAATTATTGTAAGACACGGTGAAAAGATAAATCTAAATCATAAAAGTGCACTTTATTGGTCAAAAGGCACAGTTAATACACAAAATTATGAAAAAATTATGGATAAAAAAAAGGAATTTTATAAAAAATATAGCTCAATCTTCTATGAATCATTGAAACCAAATACTGATAAAATTAAGTTAATTAAAATATAAAACTGTTTAATTTTTGATAAACTCACTCAAAAAGAAAAGATAACATCTGTTCTACGTCTTGGGGGGATAAATAAGCATACAATTCTTTATTTATTTCAAGATTATACACTATTTTTTTATTAGGAAAAAATTTGCTAAAACAAATACAGCAGGATATTCCAACTATTATTTTTTCATCAAAATTTTTTGATTGCTTCATTAGATTTAACAATTTTTTCTTAAGATTTATCGAATCGAGATCTTTTTTAAAATAAAAATCCAATAAATGACTTTTTTGAATTTTATTTTTACAAATCGGACATTTTGAATAGAATTCTAAAAATTCCTTAAGTGTTTTTTTTTCATTATCAGTAAGTTTTCGGTTCATCTTAATCAAAAAAAATCAATAATGATATATAGCATTTTCTATAATATAGATTCCTCGTTTTTCGAGTTCTTTTATCATTTTTGTGATATTTAGATCTGGACAACCTTCAGGTGGAAATACACCGGGAGTCGATATCTTTTTCTCAACGATCATCTGGCTTGCTATAGAAGCGGGTGCCGAGGTTAATTTTGCCACAGCCCCTACAGTTGCATAAGATAATCTAATATCTTTCTGCTGTTTTTGACCTATTATTTCACTACTGAAAGCAGAAATTATTTCTCTTTTCTCAATCTCACCAGTTAGAAGAGGTAAGATCTTTAGAAAGAATTTACAGACCAACTTCATAATTATAATATTTTTAATAGGAATGAGTTTATCCATGGTTCGTGTTAATTGAATATTCGACTCAGGGAGTATTCCACCTTTACATACAGCCTCATTTGTGTTGATAAAACGTGGAATGGTTACAGGTTCGGGGTGTCCAACAAAATAAAGTGGAATTAAACCGCAAGGATCTGGGAATTTAACAACTTCGCGTTCTGATAAAGCCTTTACTTTTAACCATTCTCCATCTCTATAAATAGGAATTTTTCCCATAGCGATATGAGCCCAGTGCATCATTTGTCCAAGACCAATTGTTTCCCCAGTATCTTCAAACCATAAAACACGCACTGAACTTACCTTATCCAGTTTCTCTGCACCCATTTTTGCCATTATATTCGTTAAACCAGGCGATGCACCGAAATTTATGAGATAGGTTAATCCTTCCCTTTCCACACGTTTATTCATATTTAGAAGTGTCAATGTCACATCATGGTCGTCGCATATATCAGCGTAGTTTATCCCTGCTTGGAGAGCGGCTCTGGGGACCCAATCACCAAACTCAAAGTATGGCCCAATATTATTGATAACTAGTTTATAATTTTTAAGAACCTCTACCAAAGTATCAAAATGCCGAATGTCTAGTCTCTGAAAGGAAGTTTTTTTCCCTAAGCGCTTTGCAAGTCGTTCTCCTTCAATCTCCCTTAAGTCAGCTATTGTAACATCAAATCCGCTTTTAATAAGATCACCTGCAATAAATCTACCAATCTCTCCACAACCACCCAAAATTATAATACTCATTTGACAACCTCAATTCAGCATTAAAACAAGCTTATTAAAAAATATTTTGATTATGAATTTCAGAATTATAAAAAGAGAATAAAAATAAAGGCTCTTATAATTTAACTTGATAAAGTATTAAATTAATGGGATAATGATAAAAAGAGAATAAAAAAGAAAACTACTTTGCTACAAATAATCTTCCTTTAGTTTTTGCACTTGTTGCATGATCTCCACTATATTCAATAAACTTACCTGAGATCTTTTCACCGTCTGGCAATTCGATTTCTGAAACTTCTCCAATTTTTTTAAAGGATGGCATCATCCTTTCGATTTTTCCTTTCACTACGATGAATCCACGCGCTTGATCGGCAGCAACTCGAGCTTCCGCATTACCTTCACAAATAATTATACCTCCGTGATTATGAAGGCCTAAAAACTGACCTGCAGAACCACAGATTAATTTTGGAAACCTTTTTTTTGGAGTAGAACCTCGAGCCCAAATCATTGCTTCATATCCAACACTTCCTTTAACTTTTATCACTCCATTTGTCATACCTTCCCAATTCCCTCTATATGCAGCACCTACATAATGCCCCGCATTTCCTGTAATTTCTAATTCGCCTCCTTCCATCATTGCTCCTGCCCAATCCGCAGCATTACCATTCACTACAATTTTTCCTCCATTCATTGTATTTCCTACGTGCATTCCCACATCTCCATTAATTGTAATTGCCCCACCGGACATTTTTTCCCCGATTCTTTTTACTTTTGACAAATTTCCATTTATCACAATTTCAATATCATCTAAATTATTACCAGCCGTGCCTTTAATATCAAAATAATCTTTAAGTGAAAGTTTTTCATTACCATGAAATATTATTAGATTCGCTATGTCTTTTTGTGTTTTACCTTTGAAGTTATCAGGGGTTATGGATTCTGCTTCAAGAGAAAAAATAGGTTCTTTCTTTAAAGTTAATTCAATCTTTCCCATTCTTCTACTCACCTTTTAACTCCTTTACTTTTTCAATTAATTTTTCTATAATCTCATAATCTGCCATACAATCTTCGGGAGCATTTTTCACTTTTCTCAATCTAATTGGCACTTTATCCATACGATATGCCGTTCCTTCACATTCAATCCCGGCAATTGCTGGGGGCAATACTATATCTGCCATTTCAGAAGTCGGCGTTTTATGGGGCTCAACGGATATTAAAGGTTTTTTTAGCATATTGATTACAGCATCTTTTGGAAAATTTGAAGCGGGGTCTGAGGCCACAATCAAGGTAACATCAAAATCGTTTCTTTTTAATATATCTACTGCTGAAAATTCGCCTGGATTATAGCGGGGATAATCTTTTGAAAAATCTATGGAATATGGGTATCCAGTTGACCATGTAAATACAATATTTGCTCCTGAAACATTATAATGACCTCTCATTGGAGTTAAATTAAATTTAGTATGCTCATTCAATTCCCTGATAAGACTTATTCCTGCATCTACATTTCTATGCTTGCCTTTTGTCATAGTTAAGCCAAGACCAAAAAATAAAACACCAAACTTACAAGATTTAAGGATTTCAACAAGCTCTTTAATTTGCTTGATAGGAACTCCTGCTACTTCTTTAATATCTAATTCTACACCACGACACAAAGCTCTAATAGCATTAAACAATTCATAATCTTCACCAGGATTTAATCTAATGTGCATATCTGCCATTTGGGCGGTATGAGTTGTTCTAGGATCTACAACAATTATTGTTCGGTCAAGATGACCATCTACTCTGAAATAACCGCGAATAAAGTCACTATATCGACTCATATGCCTTGGATGAGCATGAACCGGATTGGAGCCCCAAAATAAAACTAAATCTGCCCGATTTTTATATTCACCCAAAGTACTTGTTGGGCAACCAACATCTTGAATAGCGAGAATTGAAGGTCCATGACAAACAGATGCGGTATTATCAAGAACTCCACCACAAATTTCCATTAATTCAACAGCCTTTCGCTGCGCATCACATTCGGTTGAACTCCATCCATATGATAAAGGTCTCTTTGCATTTGCTAATAGCTCAGCGGCTTTATTTAATGCTTCATCCCAAGTAACTTTCTCTAATTTGTCATTATTTCTCATCATAGGTTTTGTATATCTGTGCTCTGACACATTCGATGAGAAAAATTTTGCAGTTCCTATAGCACAAGCATTATCTACTTCAATAATCTTATTATCTTCTAAAATAATTTTTAAATCATCACAAAGCGTCCCACAGAAAGGACAAACTACATCTTCAAAATTTTTAAATTTTTTCATTTACTTTGCCTCTTTCTATTTATAACTTTTAATTATTTCTAATGCTGTAAGAATCCTTCCACTTTTTATTACTTCAACCTCTGCTTCCGTTCCCTTGTATGAGGGCATACCAGTGCCATATGTTTCGGAATCAATAACAGTATTAGCCCAAGGACCCATTGGAATAAAGATAATGCCAGGATGGGGTCCTTGTTCTGAAATTTGAGAATATACAATTACTTCTCCAAATTTTGTAGTGACCTTGACAGGCGTTCCAATCATACAGTCTAATTTTGCAAAATCGTCTTTATCAAATTCACAGATTGCACAAGCTTTTATATTTTCCCTTCCTAGCTTTTGACCTTCAAGGGCAACGCCTTGGTCTATTGAACGACCGGTGGTTAGAAAAAACTCCATTTTACTCTTTTCCCCCTCTTCTCATCTTTTTCAATCTCTCAACCATATCCGGCCAAAACGGCTCGTTAAAATCACCAGAATATTTTACTTCGGTAATTTCAAGCTTTATTGCACCTGTTGGGCAAACATTATCACAAGTTCCACAATATATGCATTTTTTATCATCAAGCTCAATCTTAGGAGATTTTTCCCAACCAGGTGCAAT
>JABUBO010000282.1_pt1 | contig 15946 bp, 13 predicted proteins | sample 7240361 | NCBI WGS metagenome assembly JABUBO01 (sample SAMN07256346, study PRJNA390944) | subsurface metagenome | isolation source: Methane hydrate marine sediment | place: Pacific Ocean: Eastern North Pacific, ODP site
AATTCTATGTTGTACCCACCCTCCAAATTGATGCATGGTTGAAAGAAGATTTCGAGAAGTGGGTAAGAACTCCTGGTAGAAATAACCGACCCCATGATTCAACAAATAAGAAAAGAAATTTAAGCCAGAAAAAATATGCTCACGAATTAAGTAAATATCTTAACGAATGGGAAAAATTATGGAATTGAAGATGGCACTACGCCTAACAGTGTGTTTGCGGTTCGCTTTGCTCGCCCAAATGCTTCGCACTTCGCAAAGCCCGAAAACGTTATCTGCCATGCAAAAAACAGAGGAAATAGCGAGGTAAAAATATGAAGTTATTTTCTCAAAGGAAAGGAATTAAACCAGTTAAAAGCGCCATCCAAATGGATGACATAGACGATGATTTGCGCAACGGTTTATGGAATGCCTTAACTATCTTTTATTGGGATCAAGTAAAAGGTAAATTGATCTCTTATTACAAAAAGTTTGACATTTTATTTAAAAGATTATGGCACAATTATTTTAAGCGACCAATTGATGCTTTAAAAGATTATTGGCCTGACACTTATAAGGAAATAAGAGAATATTTTCTAAATTGCGAATGGTACAAAGTTTACGATTTTATAGAATTTATCGCTAATAGTTATCCTGATAAATATAATTCAGTAAACCCGAAATTTATGGATTTTTGCAATTCTGTTTTGGAACGCGAATTATCTGCATATCGTTTCGTTGGAGGTAAGATTACACAGATAACCTCGGAAGAGGAAGTTTCGGAAATAGAAGAGGCTTTAGAAATCTCCAAGCCTTTAAAAGCTGTTAACACTCATTTAAAAAGAGCTTTGGATTTATTAGCAGACAGAAAGTCTCCTGATTATAGGAATTCAATTAAAGAGTCAATAAGTGCGGTAGAGTCTATTTGTAATCTAATAACGAAAGAGAAAAAAGCAACATTAGGACAAGCATTGAAGAAAATAGAGGACAAGGTTAGTTTACACTCTGCTTTGAAAAGAGCATTTAGCAGTTTATATGGATATACAAGTGATGCTGAAGGCATACGCCACGCTTTACTTGATGAACCTAATCTTAGTTTTGAGGATGCAAAATTTATGTTAGTTTCGTGCTCTGCGTTCGTCAGTTATCTTATCAACAAAGCATCAAAGGCAGGAATTAAAATATGACTTGCACAGCAGATAACACAGCATATACGCTACGGGCTACGCCTCGCCCTTCGGGATATTGCTCCCTTCGGTCGCAACGTCGTATATGCTGGAAACGTTATATGCCATGCCACGCTTATGAGGTGAATGATGAACAAACTTAAAGACAATTATCAAAAACGATATTCAGAAAGGCAATTTATTAATATGGATATATTCAAGGGAATATCGAGTAATGTTAAATTGCATGATGAAGTAAAAAATGTAAGAAGTAGTGCTACCGCTTGTCTAAATGTTTTCGGTTACTTAAATCAAAATCAAGAAGACATTATCCCATTTTTCAATAAATTGGGATTGTCTATTCAAAAAGTTATTCCTTTTCCAAAAGATGTTGTTTTTGCGAATGAAAAATATGATGATCAAGGTCCAGTGGTATTTGAGTGGATTGGACCAAAACAATCTCCAATTAACGAGAAAGGTGGCTCAAGAGGCCAGAATAGAACAAGTATTGATGCATATATGCTCGCTGAAATTGATGGAAAGGTTACACAATTACTCATCGAATGGAAATTTACTGAAAATTATAATTCTGAAATCTACACTCATAAATTTGGCGGCAGAAAAGGAATTGAACGACTACGCCGATATTCCGACGTTCTTGCCCAGTTGCGGAATAATAATAACTTTCCATTTAATTTTAATGAAGAAGATAAAATTGGTTTATCAGATTTTTCCTACGAACCATTATATCAATTGCTTAGGATGACCCTACTCGCAAAAACTACAACCCCTGTTAAATTAAATGCAGTAGAAGTTACAGATTACAAAATTATTCATTTGTCTCACTCCTTAAATTCGGATTTGAATATTTTATCTGAAGATCATCTGAGGTATTCTCCAGGTCTAAGAGCAAATAAAGGAAAGTCCTTGCATGCAACATGGATTGATTTACTAGAAAAAGATGAAAAACAACATCATATAATGGCATATTGGAATGATGCATTGATGGCATTATCAAGTAATGCAGATAAAGATTATTTGGTTGAAAGATATGGATAAGCGTGGCACGGCATACAACAGTGTGTATACGCTCCGCTCCCGTTGGTTGCTCCGGGCCTCGCCACATTTTCACCTTCGCTACGCTACGGTGAAAACGTGGTATACACGCGGAACGTTATCTGCAATTTGGCCAAGGAGGTGCGAGCATGAGTTTTAGAGATACAGCTTCGTTTGGAAAACGGCAAGAATACTCTGTAGTTGCAGAATTACTTAAGCGTGGTTTTGATGTTTATATGACTTTGGTTGATGACCAAGGTATTGATTGCATCATACGATTGGATAACAAGAGATATTTGGATGTTCAAATAAAGGCCCGTTCTAAGGATGCTCAACAATGGAACTTCTTTGCAGCAATGTCTTTTCAACCAAGAGAGAATTTTTATTTCATTTTCTATACGGAGAAGAATAACACCTTTTGGATAATTCCTTCTAAAGATGCTGAAGAACTCGGAATCAAGAATAAATCCGGAAAGAATGCTGGTAAAATCTCGCTAACTTTACCCAAAACCGAAAAAGGGGATAAAGCACGAAAGTTTGAAAAATATAAGAATGACAGAGGCTTTAATTTGTTGAGAAAATATGACTAAACAGCAGATAACAGCGAATAAAAGGGAAATCAAAGATTTCCCAAAATTGGCTTCGGCAACTTCTTTTATCCGCAAAACCGTTAGCAGAAATTCGGCTTTGGAATGAAGGAGACAATAAAAATGTGTAATTGGCAAGTTATAAATTTTCCTTATGGAATAGGAAGAATTCAAATACCTGCGCAGGTTATCCAGGATGCGTGCAGAATTATTTGGCAAGCGGCTCAAAGAAGACAGACAATTACCTATGCTGACCTAATGAACCAGTTAAAACGCTTGGGACATCAGAAAATAAATAGAGGCACTATTGGGAAAATAGTAGGAGAAGTAAGTAATCAGGTATCCCAAGTAACCAACCCTTCAATTTATCCTTCGGCGATTGTGGTGAGTGGGGGCACAAATCAGCCAGGACACGGTTTTTGGGGGCTTAATATGGGCACAAACCCTCCATCAGGGGTGCATAGTAATCAACGGCGAAATGCTCTTCAACAATATCAAAATGATGTATTTAGTAGACCTTGGAGTTGTAATTGTTGAGAAAAATATTTTGAGAAACAGTGAGCGCCGAACTTCTGCTAACAGCGGGTATGCGGTTCGCTTCGCTCGCCCAAATCCGCCTACGGCGGACTTCGCATACCCGCCAACCGTTAGGCGAAACCACTATCAGGAAGTAATAAAATGATTGTAAAGGGTATCGTTAGAGATTTTGGGAAACTAATATCCGAGGCTGAGAGGCGCATTATTGAGGGCATTGAAGACGGTAGAATGGAAACAGAACCATCAACTACAGATCGTTTCCTAAATGAGCTTGAGAAAATTTTTGAGCAACAAGGAGAAAAAGAAAATATTGTATTTAGAGCCAGAACTTTACGGGATAGAGGGCCACATGCTCCAGAGCATAGATTTGGTGCAGATTTTTGCGGGGTTTTAGATATTCGATTCAGAGATTTCGAACAAACAAAAGGCTTTTTGTCTCAGGCAAAGATGGAAAAACATGGAATTTTTGTGCAAAAGGGCTTTATGGGAGCAACAACAGTAACAGTAAGCTTCTCCTACGGGAATGAGTTTGAAAGGCTCAACGAACAAGCAGACAAAATGCTCTCAATTACTCCTGACAGCTTTATCATTATATATAGCTCAAAAGGATTTGTAGTTGTTCCAGCATCTTCTATAAAAGGGTTGACCAGAAGCGGCAAATTATATGCAAAACCCGTTGATCGTTTCTTTAAGGAGTATCTTATGTGCTTTGTTGGAGATCCTCGATTAAAAGCTTACGATGATCACTCTCTCGAGTCTCTGCGAATTGAAACTACTGCCAGAACAGCTATCATGTTCCAAATTCATGAAAGGGGATTATAGAATGTGGTGGCTTCGTCTAGCACAGCATAAAAGGTTCGTGCCTTTCGGCACTCACCCAAATTTTTGCTTCGCAAAAACTTCTTTTATGCTGGAAACGTTATGCGAAATATTGGCTTTAAGTTGAGAATGGAGGAAAATAGCTATGGACAAAATTAGTCTAATTAAACCTGAAAAAATAAATCTGTTGAATCACCCAACATTGAATGAGAAATGGGTGCAGGAAGTTATTGCAAAAGACCCTTCAATACTGGGGTTAGGAGAGTTAATTTTAAGAGATAAGGAAAGAATTCAACCCAAAGCAGGGAGGTTAGATATATTATTACAAGATCCGGATACAAATCGTAGATATGAGGTAGAAATCCAATTAGGAAAAGTCGATGAGAACCATATCATTAGGACAATAGAATATTGGGACATCGAAAGAAAAAGATATCCTCAATATGATCATTGTGCTGTAATAATTGCCGAGGACATAACAAGTAGGTTTTTAAACATCATAAGCATCTTTAATGGCTTTATTCCCCTGATTGCTATACAAATGAATGCTTACAAAATCAAAGATGATTATTTTCTATTATTTACAACAGTTTTAGATGAAATGAGTTTAGGATTATCGGAAGAAGAAGAAATAAAAGAAGTAACAGATAGGAATTATTGGGAAATAATAAGGGGGACAAAAAAGACTGTTGCAATTGCTGATGAACTCTTAAATTTGATATCCGAGTTTGCACCAGGGTATGAACTGAAGTATAATAAGTTTTACATCGGCTTGGCAAAGGATGGACAACCAGACAATTTCGTAATTTTTAGAGCTAGAAAGAGCAGTTTAAATATGGAATTAAGGTTAAAGCGGTCAGATGAAATTGAAAAAATGCTTGAAGATGCAGGATTGGATTTGATGAATTATGATAAAAGATGGGGGAGATATAGAATTAAACTTTCTAAGCAAGATGTTAACAAACATAAGGAATTGATAATTGATCTATTAAAAATGGCTTATGGAAAAACAACGGAAGAATGAAACGCCAATACATCGCATAACACAGCATAAAAGGTTCGTGCCTTACGGCACTCACCCAAATTTTTGCTTTGCAAAAACTTCTTTTATGCTGATTCCGTTATATGAAATTGGCATCCCCCTTGGAACAATCGAGAAAAACAAAACTTATAGGTGCTAAAAATTATTTGAATAGGTTAAAACTATGAACAGAAATGACGCAAAAAAGTTAATAGAAAAGTTGAAGAGCGAAAATAAGCGATGGTTACGTGAAACTCAGAAAGCATCTATGGAAGGAATCTTCGCCATTATTGAACGTGTGAGGGTGGAAAAAAAGAAGGACTTCATTTTGGAACTTATACAGAATGCCGACGATTGCGATTCGGATGAAATATCATTCGACCTAATATCATTAAAGATTATAATTCAAAACGATGGCGACCCTTTCAAGAGCGATCCAAACCCTGCCAAAGATAATATATTTGCAATATGCAAGCTAGGCCGAACCACGAAAGAATCAGGAAAAATAGGTTTTATGGGCTTTGGGTTCAGAGCTGTTTTTGAAGTATGCAGAAAACCAGAGATTTATTCTAACAACTTCAGTTTTTATTTTGATGAAGATATGATAGTTCCTCATTGGATTGAACATATCCCACGAGATATCAAAACACGATTAGACACAATGGGAGGGAAGGGCTCTATCTTTGTTTTACCCAATTTAAGCAGAGAGATTCACCGTGATGTAAAACAAGCACTACAGAATCTTTCTCCTACCCTTCTGTTGTATCTGCAACATTTAAAGAGAATAAGGATTGGACGAGAGATACTTCAAATGGATCAGGGACCGTTTCCAAATAGTTTCTGGGTTTCGAGAGACGGCAAGGAACAACACTTATGGAAAAGATACTATTCTCCGCCATTGCCGATTCCGAAAGAGCTAAAAGAATTTCTAAGAAAAGATAGAAATCTAGATAAAATAGGCAAAGAACCCAAGAAATACGAACAGATCTCAATAACATTTGAAATAGCACCGAATGGTAAGATTGCTGATAAACGAGATAGTGGTCTTTATGCCTTCCTGCCATTAGCCGACGAAAAGAATACTAGGTTTGATTTTAATATACAAGCGGATTTCTCTGTTGACGCTGGGAGAAGAAAGCTCCGTGAGCCAGAGGGTAGCTGGAATCAATGGATATTAGCTAATGTTCACAAATGTATTCCTTCTATTCTTAAAGATTATAAGAGTCAAGGAAATCTAAGAACCGAATTTTATAAAATATTACCTGTAGATGATCCAGAGAGACCCAATTACCTAAATATTGTGAAGAAGAAAATAGACGAATATATTAGGAGTGTTGACTCGGTCTTGACAAAGATCCGTAAATCCGAAAAACATCCAGATGGAAAAAAATGGGTAAAAGCAAAACATGCGGTAATCGTTGAACCTGAGCTACAAAAATTATTCGATGGTAAAGATCTCGAGCATTTGTTTGGCAAAAGAAAATTCTACGTTGCTGATGATGAGATTGATGATGACGGAATGAGGTACATAAAGGAAATAGTCGATGATGAGCTGTCTTTTGATGAAATTATAAGACTTCTCAAGGATTCCCGACGGGTATTTGACAGGAAAATAAAGAATAGAAAAAATCCCGAAAAATGGGTAGGCGACCTTATTATCTACTTTGCCAGCCAACTTGAGAAAAGACTCGAAGGCAAATCACGGTGGGAGTGGGGTTATGAGGATGAAAAAAGAGAGTTTATTAGTAAATTATCAGACATAAAGTTTCTTCTAACCGAAGATGGGAAACTTAGCAAACCTCAAAGAATATTCCTACCATCATCTGAGGATATCGATATTCCCACACACTTGCGGAGAAAATATAAGATTGTTAATCACAAAATACTCCGTTATCTTGAGGGAAAGAGAGTAACAAATGAGATGGAGAAAGAAAGAAGAGAAAAAGGTCTGAGTTTACTCAAAGAGATAGTACAAAAATTATCCCCGGAGACTATTGTGGAAGAGATTATAAACCCAGCTTTTTATGGTGATAATTGGAAGAAATATTCAGATTCTACGCTCAAAAAATATACGGATGTCCCGAGGAAACACGAAAAATGCTGGGAGGAAGCAAGGATTAAACTTAAAGTGCAAACTGAAGGGAAAAAGAGAGATTATAAAAATCCTGCTGAACTCTATTTACCTCGTAGATACGGTAATGAGTTCGACCTTGACACATTGTATAAAGGATACGACTATGGCAATTTCGTCTCTCTCGCCTATATCAAAAAGTTTCTCGGGTCTAGAGGTGAGAGAGCGAAAGAACAGATTAAGTCTTGGAAAAAATTCTTGATAGAAATCGGAGTCCAAGAGTATCCTCAGATATTTGAAGACGAAGAAACAAAATCGAAAGAAGATATTGAGAAAGAGTTGAATGTAAACCACCCTCAAAGCGATATCAAAGAATCGAATTGGGGTTATCAAAAAGTAGATTACAATTTTTGTAACCATTTAAAGGGGATTATTAATAGTTGTGCTAATGATGAGATTGAAAATCCATGCTCGCGACTTAAGGTTGTTTTAAAGTTTATTGACAAAAAATGGCCAGATTATAAATCTTATCTTAAATCAAAATATAAGCACCACACAGTTGGTGCCCATGGATGGAGCGAGGAGGAATTGGGAGAATCGTCATTCGCGAGGTTCTTGAGAGAGTCGAATTGGATCCCAACAAAAGATGGGAAGCATCTCAGACCATCGGCTATCGCACTCAGTGAGTTAAAAGGCATTGTTAAAACGCCTATAATTGACTACAAAATTAGTAACAAACAATTCAAAGAGCACCTAGAAAAATTAGGGCTTCAAACAAAACCTACGGTCGAAGGAGCTATAGCTTTCCTAAAGGCAAGTGTAGAACAAAATGAGAGGAAAATTAATAGATTCACAGAAATTTACGAATATCTAGCACAACACGAGAAGGAGAAAAAGAGAATTAGAGAGGAGTTAAAAGATATTCCGTGTATATTCACACCTTGCCTCAAGAAGAAATATTGGAAAATATCAGACGTATTTTGGAGAGGAGGAGAGGCATTCTTAGAATGGAAGACAAGCATTGAGCAAATATATCCTGATTTAAGGGATTTCTTCATTATAGTCTTGGGCGTGAAAGAACAACCCGACGATTGGGATTATGTTGAGTTTTTAGATTCCTATCTGTGGGAAAAAGATGATTTGAGTCCTGAAGAAAAATCATCTCTTAAAGATGTATATCATCATCTAAATTACATTGTAACTACACCAGGACTAAAAGAAAGCGACCAATGGGCTAAAATAAAAGAAGATTTCAAAATATGGTGTCAAGGGGATTGCTGGGCACATGTTGGGGATGAAGATATTTATTATAATGATGATGAGGAGATATATTTGTTATTTCGCAATACGGATATGAACTTGGCTTACATTCCCAAAAATATGGGTTTGCAGGAAGTTAGAGGGCTATTTGAAGAGTTGGGAATTAAAAGTTTGTCAGAGAATTTTACGGAAAAATGTTCTCCTTCTGGTCGGCAGGTTCCAGCAAAGGAAGAATATCAAAAGCAAATAAGACGGGTAAGCCAATATATTGCTCGTTTTGTGAAACATAAAGCGCCGGAAAAATTCCGTGCGCTCAACAAAGAAGGGGTGTTTAGCCGACTTGGCGACATTAGGGTAGAAACTGTTGAGAGATTGGATGTTGAAGCTTGTGTTGGTGACTATACTGTTCCTCTTGAAAAGAGACGGAGTTTTTATTCTTGGAGAACCCCAGAGAACTGTGTGTATATAGATAAGAACCTCGACAAGGATTCTGAATCATGCCTCAGGAATATTGGGATTGCTATCTCAAACGCGTTTGCAATAGGAAAAGGGATAGAAGTGTTCATTCCCTACATAGCTGGGAAGGATGACTTACAGATAGAACAGGCAATGCAGGACTATGGGGTACCTGTGAAGGAAAGACTCAAGATAGAAGAAAGACGAGAAAAGGTCAAAATAGGTGAGATAAGTGAGCCAGAGCCTGTTGTTGGTGAAGAACCATCAGATATAGAGGAATTTGAAGTAATTGGGACCGAGGAATTAACCCCAGAGAAAATCGAGAAACACATCGAGGATACCATTGGAACATTCCGAGGGTCAGAAAAGAAAACAGATAAGAAAAGGATATTTAGAGAAAAAAAGAAAATAGCGCAAATCAAAAAAAGAAAGTCTGTTAAAGTTGCCCCTGAAGTTCTTCCTTCAGCAGATAAAGATTTGGTAGAAAGAGAGATAGATGGAGAAACCGTCTTCCTTCCACCAAATGAAGATCCAAAGAGATTAGGTCTAAATGGCATGTTGGTTAAACAAAATCGCAACAAATTATGCAAAATCGTTAAGGCGATGGGGGGCAACCCTGACACGGTAAACATATGTTGGATGGATGAAAAAACAGACGGTTTTATAGAAAATGAGCAGCTTATATTTAATATGAAAGTCGTTCGAAATAAGCCGCTAATTTTTTGGATAGTTCTTGTAGCACGAGAGATGGCCTATCTTGAGCATGGACATATGGTTGGGAGATATGCTCTTATCAAAACTATGAGAAGATACATAATAGAGGCACATGAAAAAATGTGCAAAAAAGTCTATAAATAACGGGATGCCAACTTCATATAACACGGGCTATACGGCTCAGCCACTTCGTGGCGTCGCTCAAATTTGCTCCCTTCGGTCGCAAACTTCGTATAGCCCGATACCATTAGGCAGAATAAAATTTGGAGTAGGAAGAAAATGGATGCCATTTTCACGCTACCATATCCTGAATATGTAGTAGCCACGCACCTTCAAAAGCTCCTTAAGAAGAAAGAAGGTTATTCTGTTCAGATTCCACTTAGTCGGCAGCAGAAAGGAATTGATTTATTGGTATATTCTTTACAATCACGAAAAGCTGCTTCTATTCAAATTAAAAGTTCAAGAGCATATCGCGGTAAAGCCCCAAAAAGAAAAAGCAAGAAGGAGAGATTCAGTAATGCTCTTTGGTTTAGAAATTTCGACTATGAAAAAGGTGTAGCTGATTTCTACATACTTTTTGGATTATATCCTAAATCAGATATTATTAATAAAAGGCTTGATAAGAGTAAAAAAACTCGAAAATGGTGGGGTTATAAAATTCTTATTTTTACAGACCAACAAATGGGAAAATTCCTTGGAAGCATCTTAACTAAACACGGGAAAAAAGAATCATTCTTTAGTTTTGGCTTCAATAACGGGTCAAAGGAAATTTTTGCCGTACGTGGCTTTAGACGTCCAAAACGATGTAAGAAATATCTGATTGAAAATAAGATTGCTTCAATAAAAGATTTTTTAAAGTAAGGAAAGGTAATCTAAATTTGACAGCGGCTAGCACCAAATTGGCGGTTCACTTCGCTTGACCAAACCACTTCGCGGCTTCACCAATCTGGTAGCCGTTATGTGAAATATACTTGTTGTTATCCTTTTTGTGAATGGAAAAACGCTAATAAAGTATATTTATGGAGACTAAAATGAATTCAAAGATGCAAAACTTAATGAGAAATTTCATTATTGTAATTATTCTATTTGGAAGTTGGTGGGTTTGGAGAGGACAAGCTTATTCAGAACCTTTAGAAAAAACATTTCCGCATGGTCTCATAGTTGCTAGTCATAATGTATTGGTAAACCTTGTATACAATCCTTCAAAACAGACATACGAGAAACAAGGAGAGATCATACTCCCAGATCGCTTGACCAAACCACTTCGCGGCTTCACCAAAATAATTGGCATTGTTAGTTGTGATAATTATATATTTGTTAGCACAGAGTATGAAGTTTTGAAGATTAATGGTAAATTTGAAAAGATAGGTACCAAAAAATTCGAGAAGATAAGTGCGTTAGCCACAGATAACAAAAATATTTTTATTTCTGCTGAAAACTCTTTCATTGCACTCGATAAAAATTTAAGAGAATTAAGTACAGTGGAGATTGGAAAGAACGCTCATGATATTTTAATCTATCGAGATACTGCTTACTTACTTGATGATATGATGATACCATTCTTCCTTTTTAGGGTTAACATAGAGAATCCCAAAAATATTCAAATAAAACAGAAAATCGAATTTACAGATATTAATGCACATCTATACACTCAATGGTTGAATCCCGGGCTTGACCAATGGGCAGTTCTTTACGAATATGGTCATAGGGGAGGTTATGGACAAGTAATACTTGTTTATTCAATAAATGATGGTAACGAACCACTCGCAGGCCAAGGGATTTTCAGGTGTCGTAGAATTCCAGAGAAAAAAAAGGAAGGACTTAGTATAAGAGGCATAACCAATCTTCCACCCATATGGGCAATTGTTAGAGATGTAGAAGATAAATATTATCTTGCTCAAGCTAGTAGTGAAAATAATAAAATTGCATTTTTAAAGATTCTTGAATTAACTGACATAGCTACCGAGAAAAAAATTATCATTAAGCGGCGAGAAGATTATTTGTTCATCGCTTCGGATGCTTATCTTGCAAGACCACAGATTGCAACTCTTAAAATAATTAATGTCAGAGAACCAACAGAAATAATTCATTCTGAAGATTTAGAGAAATGGAATGTATTATCAGTCATTGACATTTTACCATATTAGATATTTTTTGCTCGGTTGCCACTCATAATTCACAATGACAGCGGATAAAAGGGAAATCAAAGATTTCCGTAAATTTGCCCAGTAGTAAACTTCTTTTATCCGCAAACAGTTATCTGGAATGGCGGTTCTAACTTAGTGAGTTAATTCAAGGATGTAGAAAGTATTATAAAAAAGCTTGATAAGTATGAGAAAGGAGTGAAGCTATGAGGGCGTTGAGTCATTCGGCGATAGGAATGTATTTAGATTGTCCATTGAGATACAAGCTGGCTTATGTTGATGGGCTTGAGACTGAGGAGAAGTATTATTTTAGCTTTGGAAGCAGTCTGCATAAGGCATTAGCATTTTTTTATGATGTAAAAGTTCTTCATCCACCCTCATTGGAAGATTTATTAAAGTTTTATGAGGATAATTGGGAGAAAGAAGGTTACGAAGATGAGAATCAAGAAAAGGAATATTTTGAGTATGGGAAACAGATTCTTATTGAGTTTTATAACAAACATATAAAGGACTACCACCTTCCTTTCGCTGTTGAGAGGCGGTTTAATTTCAAGGTGGATGAAATACCAGTAACTGGATATATTGACAGGGTCGAGAAACTTCCCAGCGAGAGGGTGGAAATCGTTGATTATAAATCAGGTAAGGCTCTATTTGAATTAGACCAGCTAAGAAAAGACTCTCAGTTATCAATGTATCAGATGGCAATGGAGGAGGCTTTTGGGCTTGAAGTGGAAAGGCTTACTTTGTATCATTTACGTTCACAGACGCCTTTTTCTATAGGGCCTCATTCCAGAGAACAGATAGAAGTGATGCGCAGGCATATAGTAGAGGTTGCTGAAGCCATTCAGAAACAGGAATTTGAGCCTAAAAGAGGTAATTATTGCCCTTGCGAATTTCCCCAGTTTTGCCCCTATTACAGACATCAGTATATGACCGAAGAAGAGAAAAAGATTGAAGCTTTTCCTGATATGAAGATAGAGCAAGTGGTTGAAGAGTATAGAGAATTGAAGGCAAAGTATAAAGAGTTAGATGTAAAAGAGAAAGAATTAAAGGAGATTTTGGGTAAATATTTTGAGGATAAGGGTGTAAGAGAAGTTTGTAGCGGGAATCAGAGAATATATCAATTGATTATTAAGAAGGATGAATATGATGATGATAAAGTACGAAAGATTCTTGAGTCTGAAGGACTATGGGAAAGGGTTGTAAGTTTGAATGGAAAGATGTTAAGTGAATTGTTGAAAGACCCTCGCATGCCTGTGGATGTTAAAAAGCGATTAGATTCAATAAAGACAGTAAAAGAAACCTCACAGATAAGGTATGGAAGAGTAAAAGATAACGAAAGAAAAGTTTAATAATTGATTTAAATCCTCTTCATTTATTCCAAATCCATTTCCTACTCACCCAATAACCTAATCTCCCTCTCTTGGATAACCGGATAACCTTGAAACTGCCATGCCGGAACCAATAAAGCCATCTGCCCCCCTGTTATTGGGAAAAAAGCCATCCCATTCTTTATTTCCTGTTTTTTCCCCTTGCGTTTTTGGAGATTTCGTAGTAATCTTAAATATGGGGATTCCCATGCCTTTCGCAAGAAGCCAAGCGATAAATAGGCAGAGCTTGATACAAAAATGAAAAACGTAAAGATTTATTTATTATTATTTTTATTTCTCGCCATATTTGTCCCACATTGCTGGGCTGAACCTGATCTATATATCTCCGAATCTGACATCAGTTTTAGTCCCGATTATCCCAAATCAAGTCAACAATTTACTATTTCAGCAACTATACGTAACAGGGGCACGGGCTATTCTGAACGAATTTTTGCCAAGAATACTGAAGAGACAGAACCAGGACTGTATGACTATCAAGTATATTATGGTTTCTGGGAAGCTCAATCGTTTCAATATACAGAAGATGTCAATCTAACAGGTGTAAGTCTTTATATAAGAGATATTGGAAATGCTGATTCTCTAAATGTAACAATCGAGACAAATGTAGACAATCAACCAAGCGGCTTTCAAATTGCCTCAAGCACAGAAAGTAGTAGTGGCCTATTTTGGTATTGGATTGATTTTATGTTTCCTGAAGTAGTTTCTTTATCAGCGAATACTCCCTACTGGATAGTAGTTCACAATTATACTATGTACTACAGTTCACACGGCTATTCAGTAGTACAGACAACTGGTAACTATTATGTTGACGGCAGAGAGATGTGCTCATATGATCAAGGACCTCCGTGGTTAGAATGGACGAACCGCGATTTGCTGTTTAAAGCATATCGTTCCACAACAACTGTGGTTGAATTCTATTATGGAGACCCGGCTTTAAAGAAACTGATTGGTACACGCGAAATAGCCCCGGTTCCTGAGGATGGAAGGATAGATGCGTCCATCTTAACCTCTACTTGTGCTGGATCTCGTGATATTTATGTCTATGTAAATCCAGATAATTACATTTTTGAAGTTGAATCTGATAGAGACAATAATGAAGCTTATAAAACAATTTATGTAGATTTTCCCAGAGTTATAAGTGCTAAAACAATTGATGATAACCTCAATGGCTGTATTGATGCCTATTATATTGTCTTCAATGAGGGGGTAAATGTTCCTGATCCAGCAGGTTTTACAGTTAAAGGGCATGATATTATAGGAGTATTCACCACTCTGGAAAATCATCCTGATGAGTTAGATAATGATGAGATTTATCTTTGCTTTACTGAGAGTGCAGACCCTGATACTGGCTCGCTTCCCCAAATTATTTACAGTAGCACTACCGGGAAAGTGACGGACCTTGATGGCTATCCTTTGCTTGATATTGGTGAGGAGGACATAAGAGAGATCGACGGGACATCCCCGGTAGTCGATTCCCTTCGTTCTTTTCCACGCGACGGTGCTCTGGGCATCCCCATTGATGCCTTAATTAAGATTATTTTTGCTGAACAGATGGATGTCTACACCACTACCAGTGCCATTAAGGTAGAAGCAATTGTAAATAAGGATGGACAAAGGATAAGTGAGGTAGTTTCAGGGAGTTTTTCGGTCTCTTATGACACAAAAACCTGCCAACATAAATTCATTTTTAAGCCGGTTCCTCCTTTAAAAAATAATTATACTTATCAGGTTACTATTGATACAACCGCTACAGATATCATTGATCACCATCTTGCTCTTTCTAAGTTTAGTTTTACTACCATTTCAAACTGCAATGAGTCCAATACATTTGTACCTGTACCAGACGATGGTAAAATGAGAATAATTTTAGATGCCGGAACATTGAAAGAGGATTTCTCTGTCAAGATAAGCACCTTTCCTCTTGAGGACTCTCAAAAGGAAACGGCTATAATTAATGCCAATAATAAACTTGACATTGATGATGACCCATTTTCCTTTACCTTGAAACCCACTGTGGTAGAGATAGAAGCTTTCGATGTCAATGGGGATACGATTACTGACACTTTTGAAATTCCAGCAACTATAACTTTATCATATGAAGATAGTAATCCTGAAGATGGATTTGTTGACGTTGATGGAACAGCACCTCTATTAAGAGAAGAGACGTTAAAAGTATACTGGCTGGATGAGTCACATAACCTGTGGGTGAAATTATCAGGTTCGAAAGTATATACTGACTCTAACCGCGTCTCGGCTGACACCTTTCACTTTAGCATCTTCAGCCTTCACGGGGAGGGAACGACTGATTTGAGCGATGCCTACGCTTTTCCTGTACCATTTATACCGAGCCGGGGAGATGATGATATCACCTTTACCAACATTTCTCCTTTATGCACAATTAAAATATATACCCTGAATGGCGAACTTGTTAGCACCATTGAGCATACAAGTGGAAAAAGGAGTCATCGATGGGACGTTACCAATGATAGAGGAGATAGGTTGGCAAGCGGAGTCTATCTTTATTTAATTAAAAACGATAAAAATAAGAAGAAAGGAAAGTTAATAATCATCCGATAAAATGATGAAAAGATACTTGCATAAACTAATCATTTTTATTGTAATGGTTATTGTATTGACCATTTACTTCTCCCTGCCGGCTTGTTTTGCTAAGGGTCGGGGAACCACTGGAGCAAATTTCTTAAAGATAGGTGTAGGAGCCAGACCTCTGGGAATGGGGGGCGCTTTTGT
>JABUBO010000283.1_pt1 | contig 15939 bp, 12 predicted proteins | sample 7240361 | NCBI WGS metagenome assembly JABUBO01 (sample SAMN07256346, study PRJNA390944) | subsurface metagenome | isolation source: Methane hydrate marine sediment | place: Pacific Ocean: Eastern North Pacific, ODP site
CCACAGGTTAAAACTGAACGGATTCTAATCCGTTCAATATCAGATTCCTGGATTTTCTTCGCTATCTCGGGAGTGATTATTTCTCCTGTTTCTACAATGACCTCATCAGTTAAAGGATGGGCGACCCTATCAATGCTTATACGCCCTGCAATCCGCTCACTTAAAGATTCAATACTTTCATCACCTTCTTTTAATTCACTCACGCGCACACCATTCATTGTGCCACAATCTTCCTCATTAATTACAACATTATGGGCAACATCGACGAGTCTCCTGGTAAGGTATCCAGCATCCGCGGTTTTCAAGGCTGTATCGGCTAAGCCCTTGCGTCCCCCGTGTGTGGATATGAAGTATTCCAGAACCGTCAGTCCTTCCCTAAAGTTAGATTCAATGGGAGATTCTATAATTTCTCCCACTTTACCAGTAATTCTCTTTTCCGGCCTGGCCATTAACCCGCGCATACCGGCAAGTTGTCTAATCTGCTGAACAGAGCCCCTTGCTCCAGATTCAGCCATAAGGTATATGGAATTAAACTTAGGAGTCCCTTCCTTAGCCACCTCCAGCCCCTGGTTTTTTAACTCCATAAACATAGTATCCGCTATTTTATTGGTCACGCTGGTCCAGATATCGATAATATTATTATACCTCTCCGCCTCAGTAATTAAACCCTGCCTATAATTTGATTCAATCTTCTTTACCTGAGATCTGGCTGATTCCAATAACTGTTCCTTTATCCGAGGAGTTTTCATATCATCGATGGAGATGGTAATTCCAGATTTGGTAATATATCTAAAACCTAATGCTTTTACTTCATCGAGCAAAGCCAATGTCCTGTAATTGCCCAGTTGGTGGAAACACCTCTGAATTAAATCTGCCAAGATTTTCTTATCGATTACTGTATTGACAAAGCGAAGTTCCTCGGGGAGAACCTGGTTGAATAGAATTCTGCCCACAGTTGTATAGTCTCTCCACCTATCAGGGTTAATGAAGTCTTCTTTTCCCCAATCGTCCCGTTCTCTAATTTTAGTAATTCCTCTCACTTTTATCCGGGCGTGAAGGTCGACTTCACCCTCCTCATGGGCTACGGCAACTTCATCTACACTGGCAAAGATGAATCCCTCTCCTTTTACTCCTTTTTTCTCTTTAGTCAAATAACAGCACCCTAAAACTATGTCCTGTGTTGGCGTTACAATCGATTGTCCATTGGCTGGAGAAAGGATATTATTTGCCGCCGACATAAGCACCTTTGCTTCCATGCAAGCTTCAGGAGATAAGGGCACGTGCACTGCCATTTGGTCACCGTCAAAATCTGCATTGAATGCTGCGCAAACCAAAGGATGTAATTGGATTGCTTTGCCTTCGACCAAAACTGGTTGAAAGGCCTGAATTCCTAACCGATGGAGGGTGGGAGCTCTATTAAGTAGAACAGGATGGTCACGGATCACCTTTTCCAGAATATCGAAAACAACTGGAGTCCGCTTTTCCAGTTCCTTCTTAGCACTCTTCAAAGTGGTCACGTGTCCCTGGGAGATTAACTCATTTAAAATAAACGGCTTGAATAATTCCAGGGCCATCTCTTTGGGCAGGCCACACTGGTGTATCTTCAGATGGGGACCAACGACGATAACAGAACGACCAGAATAATCGACTCTCTTGCCCAGTAAATTCTGGCGGAAGCGTCCCTGTTTCCCTTTCAGAATATCTGAGAGAGATTTCAATGGCCGATTGCCAGGACCATTAACTGTCTTACCCCGGGCTCCGTTTTCAAATAGAGCGTCCACGGCTTCTTGAAGCAAGCGCTTCTCAGAATGGATCATCACTGCGGGGGCTTTCAGATTTTCAATATGTTTCAGCCTATTATTCCGATTAATTATTCTCCTGTATAAATCGTTCAAATCGGAAGAAGCAAACCTTCCTCCTTCCAGAGGAACTAATGGTCTAAGTTCTGGAGGAATCACGGGAATACAGTCAAGGACCAGCCACTCCGGTTTGTTTCCTGATTTAATAAAGCCATCGACTATCCTCAGCTGTTTCACCACCCTTGTCCTGGTAGTTTGCGCTATCTCCTCCTTTATTCTTGATCTCAACTCCTCAGCCATCTTAGCCAAATCTATTTCTTTAAGCAAAATCTTTATTGCCGATGCTCCTATCTCTGCTTTAAACGCTCTCTCGCCATGTTCTGTTTTGTATCTCTCATATTCTTCCTGTGAGAGAAGTTGCTTTTTAAATAAGCCTTGCACTTTCCCCGGATCAACTACAACGTAAGCGGCATAATAAACAACTCTTTCCAAATCTCCCAGCTTCATATTCAAAAGCATGCCAATTCGAGAAGGGGGCTTTCTCAAAAACCAGATATGAGAAACGGGCACGGCCAATTCTATATGGCCCATTCTTTCCCTTCTCACGTTAGACTCGGTAACTTCAACTCCACAACGATCGCAGATAATTCCTTTATGTTTGGACCACTTATATTTGCCACAACTACATTCATAATCCTTAACTGGCCCAAAAATTCTCTCACAAAATAGACCCTCCCATTCTGGCTTGAAAGTGCGATAGTTGATTGTTTCTGGTTTTTTAACTTCGCCATAAGACCAGCCTCTTATCCGTTCCGGAGAAGCTAAATATAAACGAATGGATTTAAAATCACTGTAGTCCAATTTTTCTCTAAATTTTTTTATTCTCGCTTTCTTAACCAATTTACCACCTCACCTCTAAAATTCAGAACTAATGAGAACTAATGATTTGTTCTTATTTTTGGAGTTCCACATTCAGACCTAAGGCTTGAAGCTCCTTTACCAATACTTTAAACGACTCGGGCACCCCTGATTCCTCTATTGGTTCTCCTTTCACAATTGCCTCATACATTTTGGTGCGGCCAGTGACATCATCGCTCTTCATGGTCAAAAATTCCTTTAAAATATAAGCTGCACCGTATCCCTCTACTGCCCAGACTTCCATCTCCCCAAACCTCTGGCCACCAAACTGCGCTTTCCCGCCCAGGGGCTGTCGGGTAATCAGTGAGTAGGGACCTATAGAACGAGCATGAATTTTATCTTCTACCAAATGTGCCAGTTTCATAATATACATATATCCCACTGTAATTTTCTCTTCCATAGGCTCGCCAGTCAGGCCATCATACAGGGTAATTTTACCATCCTCAGGAAGTTTTGCTTGTTTCAACTTACTTCTTATTTCTTTTTCTTTCGCTCCATCGAAGATGGGTGAAACCATCTGCACACCCAACTCACGGGCAGCCCAGCCCAATTCTGCCTCCAGGATCTGCCCCACATTCATACGGGAAGGAATAGACAAAGGGTTCAACACTACATCCACGGGAGTCCCATCGGGCAAATAAGGCATATCCTCAGCAGGTAGGATGCGGGCGACAACGCCCTTATTCCCATGCCTACCCGCCAACTTATCACCTGCGGCGACCTTCCTCTTACTTACTACGAAAACCTTCACAACTTTGTTAACTGTAACCGGCAAGTCATCCCCTTGACGGAGATTCTCCTGCGTTTTCTTCTTATTTCTTTTCAGCTCTTCTATTTGAAATTCAGTTAATTTATTGATTTTTTCTTTCTCTTCCTTACTCAACTTTTTCGCACGGGAAAGTGCTTTTTTCCTTTTTTGCCTCAAATCGGAAATCAGTTTACTATATTTCTGATCGATCTCCTTCGACTTCTTTAGCTCTTGGTCCTTGGAAATTTTCCCCTTACGGTTGAACACCTGAACATCCAAGACCTTGCCCTCTATCCCAGGAGGGACTCTCAGCGAAGCATCTTGAACTTCCTCGGCTTTCTTTCCAAAAATCACCCTTAATAACCTCTCTTCGGGAGTAGCCCTGGTCTCGCCCTTGGGAGTAACCTTCCCCACAAGGATATCTCCAGGATAGACATAAGCCCCAATATACACTATACCGTTCTCGTTCAGATTCTTCAGAGCCTCTTCTCCCACATTAGGAATATCTCGGGTTATCTCTTCTGAACCTATGGTTAAATCACGAGCATCGACTTCAAATTCTTGAATATGAATTGAAGTGAAAATGTCATCCCTGACCAGCCTTTCGCTAACTAAGATCGCGTCTTCAAAATTGTATCCACCCCAGGACATAAAAGCCACCAGAACATTTCTGCCCAAAGCAAGCCCTCCCTGACAGGTAGCTGGGCCATCGGCAATTACTTGACCTTTCCTGACATGGTCGCCTGCCTTAACAGTAGGAAGCTGATTCACACATGTATCCTGATTACTCCGCTTATACTTTTTCAAATGGTAAATATCTACAGGACTATTTTTATTTTTGTCATCTTCGCCACACCAAACTATAATTTGATCCGCTCTCACGCTCTCCACGCGACCAGCCCGCCGAGCAGTCACCACCACTCCAGAATCCCGGGCTACAGCTTCCTCAATGCCCGTGACCACCAGTGGCTCCTCACAGATAAGAAGAGGAACCGCCTGCCTTTGCATATTAGAACCCATTAAGGCACGATTAGCATCGTCGTGTTCTAAAAAGGGAATTAACCCAGCCGAGGCACCCACAAGCTGTTTCGGTGAGATGTCCATAAGATCTATCTCTTTTGGCGAAACCAGAGAAAAATCTCCCCGACAACGGGTGGCTACCAAGTCTTCTTTAAATTTGCCTTCCTCACTTATGGGAGTATTTGCCTGAGCAATTACATACTCATCCTCTCGGTCAGCAGTGAGATACTCAATCTGGTCAGTAACTTTTCCTCTAATTATTTTACGGTAAGGTGTCTCAATAAGTCCGTACTTATTGATCCGTGCATAAAGTGACAAACTGGTAATCAAACCTATGTTGGGACCTTCAGGAGTTTCAATGGGACAAATCCGACCATAATGGGAATGGTGAACATCGCGCACTTCAAAACCAGCCCTTTTGCGATTCAGTCCCCCGGGGCCCAAGGCAGAGAGCCTTCTCTTGTGAGTAAGTTCAGCCAGAGGGTTTGTCTGGTCCATAAATTGAGATAGTTGACTAGTCCCGAAAAATTTCCGAATAACTCCCACCACTGGAGCAGTATTGATTATATCCCGAGCACTTATTGTTTCACTACTCTGCATATTCATTCTCTCCCTAACTAAACGAGCCATATGGGAAAGTCCAATTCTTATCTGATTCTCCAAAAGCTCACCTACCGAACGGACACGACGATTCCCCAGGTGATCAATATCGTCTATTTCTCCACCAGTTCCATTATTTAAATCAATAAGATACTTAATTGTGGCTAAAATGTCCTGCAGACATAGGGTTCGCCTTGTCTCTAGAGGGATTTCCAATTTCTTACTGTCCCTGGTTCCAAAATAGTAGTTGCTGCGACAAATAGTCTCCTGCAGTTGAGTAGGTAATTCAGATCTCATCTTTTCCAATACAGAAGATAGTTTTCTATTTATTTTATAGCGTCCAACTTTAGATAAATCGTATTTTTTAGTTTTGAACAACAACATATCAAAGAACGCTATCGCCGATTCTTCCGTAATATATTCCTGCGCGCGCAACCTGCGAAATATGTCCAGTATTGCTTGAGCCTGCGATTTAATTCTGTCCTTTTTTAAGGTTTCATGAATAGTTACATCGTTAATAGTAGGATCAAATTTCAACACTTCAACTTTGCTAATTTCTACCCTGATTATTCTCTTTGCTAACTCCAGAGTAATCTGTTCGTTGGACTCTGCTAATATCTCCCCAGTCTTTTTGTCAATTATATCGGAAGCAAGAATCTTGCCTGATAAGGAAGAAATAATCTTTTGTATATTACGCGAGGAGATGCCAGTTTTTAAATGAATGGTCTCCGTGTTATAGAACGCGTGTAAAATCTCAGAGTGAGTTTCCAAACCCAATGCCTTCAACAGCACGCTCGCCGGAAGTTTTCTCTTTTTATCGATCTTAACAAAAAGCGCATTATTGTTGTCGAATTCGAACTCTACCCAAGCTCCCCGATATGGTATAATACTGGCCACATAGAGTCTTTTACCATAAGATGATATCTTTATCTTTTTGGTCCCCGGTTCCTGGTCTTCTTCAAAAATGACTCCAGGCGAGCGGTGCAATTGATTGACTACCACTCGCTCGGCACCATTAATAATGAAGGTTGCGGTATCAGTCATACAAGGAAGATTGCATAGGTATACGGTTTGTTCTTTAAAGATTGGCTTCTTACGAGTTCCTTTCTTGATCTCCAACTTCACTCTTATCTTTAATGGCCTGGCATACATTATGTCTTTATTTATCGCTTCTGTCTTATCGTACTTAGGCTCTTCTAAAATATATTCCACAAAGTTCAAACGTAGCGTTTGGTCGACATTATCAATAGGGAAGATATCCTCAAAAGCCGCCTGAAGACCCTGCCTCTTCCTTTTTTCAGGTGGGATGTCCTTCTGCAAAAATTCTTCAAAGGAAGCTTTCTGCACCTCAATGAGATTAGGGATATCCATAATTGAAGGAATCCGTGCGAAATCTATTTTCTTCGCCAAATCAGACACCTCCTAATTTTGTAATTTCAAAATTTTTTATTTAATTTCTGCTTCTGCTCCAACTTCTTTTATCTTATTTTTGATTTCTTCTGCCGCATTCTTATCTATTCCTTCCTTCACTGCCTTTGGCGTATTATCTACCAGGTCCTTTGCCTCTTTCAGTCCTAAACCAGTAAGTTCACGCACGACCTTTATTACCTGAATCTTTTTGTCACCAATTTTCGTCAAAATAACACTAAATTCAGTCTTTTCTTCAGCCTTAGAAGCTTCTGGTTGAGCTCCCGCTGCTACCCCAACTGGAGCTAAAGAGGCAGCACTAACTCCGAACTTCTCTTCCAGAGCCTTTACCAGCTCAGACAATTCCAGCACACTCATCTTTTCAATTGTCTGGATAATCTCGTCTTTACTCTTCTTCGCAGTGGCCATCTTTTATTCCTCCTTTACTTCTGGCTTTTTCTTCCTAATCGCATCTAAGAGAAAAATCAAATTCCTCCCTAACCCCTGAAGTACTCCATAAAACCTAACAATAGGTCTCTGGAGGCTCAGGCATAATTGGGCAAGGAGCACTTCTTTCGAAGGTAACTTAGCTAAAGATTCCACCTCCTGGGGAAGGATGACGTGGCCTTCTAAAAAACCTCCCTTAATCTTTAAATTCTGGTGCTGGCGAGAAAAATCTACAAGAGTTTTTGTAGCAACAATAATATCGGTTTTTTCAACGGCAATAGCAGTCGGTCCCTGAAGGTACTCTATTAACTTCTCCAATTTGAGATTCTTCATAGCCAAGCGCGCCAGAGTATTTTTTACCACTTTGAACTCGCAACCTATTTTGTTCATCCTGTTCCTCAGATCAGTCATTTCTTCCACATTCAGTCCTTTATAATCAGTCAAGATGAAATTATTATTCGTTCTTAACCTATCAGTAAGTTCATTTACAAAAACTTCCTTCTCTTTTCGTGCCATTCTTTCCCCCAAACTGGGAAAAATTAAGCGAAAAAATTCGCCTTTTCAGGCGATAAAAAAACTTCCCCCAGACAGAGAAGTTTTATTTTTGCACTTATCTGATCTCGGTAGGCAAGATTTAACCCGCAACAGCGGGGGCCTACTGTCTTCGACCTATTATAATTGGCTTCCTAAATATGTAATTTTATATAAACTTTTAATTTTTGTCAAGTGTTTTTTTATTTTTGTCAAGTATATTTAGAAATGTCCTATTTTTACACAATTAGAAATGTCCTGTTTTTATATTTTTGATATGTGTTAATAAGGATAACTTTTTGGATATCTGCTTATTCTAAATCTACGCCATGGGTGATTCTTGGGAGGAATGTAGGGTTTCTTTTTTATTTCAAATAGCTCCAATTCCTTTGATTTTTCCTGTCTTTTGGGTCTTTGCATTATCTTTTTATATTTCAAACGTTTGCCCTTGTATGTTATAAACATCCTCCCATTTATCCTCTTTTCAACTGTAACCTTCTTTGCATTTACTTTATCCATTATTTGATAAAGATTCTTATCATACACTATTGTAAAATCATTCCTCAGTGTGCACTCTGTCTTCATACATAAAACACAATTAAGATCTATATCCTTTGGCAAAGACCTATGAAAATCTCCCTTCTCCATTGGGGCTATGCTAAATCTCTTGTTATATATGAGTAAGTAGGTCTCCAGAAACTTATTCGCCTCTTCAATGTTCTTAATACCCCTTATCCTCATCTCCTTGATAAGCCGGTCCTGGAATGTGTTAAAAAGCCTCTCTATTCTTCCCTTTGCCTGCGGTGAGTGTGCATATATTACCTCTACTCCAAGCTCCTTAACTGCCCTCCCAAACTGGCTTAATGGTACTTCTCCATTTAACTCTTCCTCTATCGTCGGCTTTGCTGTCGATTTATAGGTGGTATGTTTATCAAGATATATGCTATATGGTATTCCATACTTCTTTACATACCTCTTAAAACTGTCCATAGCGGGTACGGTACCTTCGTATTCATAAAACCTGACATATACTGTCCCTGTTGCATCGTCTACATACCCCATTAATACACATTCCGGCCCTCTGTCCTCAAACCACTTGTGATGTGAGCCATCTATCTGTATCATCTCTCCAAAATGATACTTCCTCTGTCTCCACATACGATGCTTCCTTCGTCTGTGTGTAACCTGCCAGACACCCTCCTCTATCAGCCAGTTACGTAGGGTCTGTATTCCTATCTTTATCTTATTTATCTCAATGAGCTTTTCTCTCGCTAATGTCGGACCAAAATCTCTGTATCTTTTTCTATATAACTTAATTACCCTTTCTTTTATCTTTTTGGGTAGCGCCCTATTTGAGCCCCTACCTCGTGATTTGTGCATTATCCCCTCGTCTCCCTTTTCTCTTGCCCTCTTCACTATCCTTCTTATTTGCCTATCACTTATTCCTAATATATGTGCAGCATCAATTTGCTTCAACTTCTCTTCCAGTACCTTGTGGATTACATGTAATCGCTTTAATTCTTTTTGACTCATCCTGATAACGTCCTTCTCTGACATAATGTCCTCCTTTCTTAGAGAACATTATATCATCATATCATCCTTACAATAGGACATTTCTAAATGTTTTAAATAGGACATTATCATATGTGGGTTACAGTGTTTTTTTATTTTTTTTCGTTCTTCGCTCTTCCTCCCCTGAATCGGCGTTCGCGGGCTTCGATCCTTCGGACCCCGGGGCGCTCCAGCGACCCCTCCTGTGAATCAACGGAGAGGGTGAGATCCTCCTCGTCGCTCTCCCTTCCCTCCCTCGCTCCTGCGGCTGCCCGCTCACTTCCGCACTTCCAGTACTCTTCCTCCCATGGGTCGGCGTTCGCGGGCTTCGAATCTCTCCTGTGAATCAACGGAGAGGGTGAGATTCGAACTCACGCTAGGCCATTAGACCTACTACAGGTTTAGCAAACCCGCCCCTTCAGCCACTTGGGTACCTCTCCGTTTCTTAAAAACCCTTATCTTTCCTATGTCATTTTCAAACTGCCTATTTTCCGCCGCTTCAGTAGATTGCTCTGGTGTCCAAAAAGTGTCCATTCTGGAGCCTAAAATCTCCATTGCCTCCCTTTTATGAACAGGTGAAAGATGGGCATATCTTAGGGTCATATCAATCTTCTGGTGTCCTAAAATCTCCTTAACCGTTGCCAAATCGATTCCCAACATAACCATATAAGAGGCGGCGGTATGCCTTAAATCATGGAAACAGAAATCCTGAATATTGGCTCTTTTTACCACACTCTGAAAAAGTGTATCAATCCTTTTATAAGGTTTAGCCTGCTCATTACAGAAAACATACATACTGTCTGTATTCTGATGACATTCTAAGAGCACCCTCTCCAACAACCCACATATTGGTATTTCTCTCATTCTTCCTGTTTTAGTGTGCTTTAGCAAAATAATGCCGTGTTGTATGTTCACATCATCCCATTTAAGATTTAATATTTCTCCTCTTCTCATTCCAGTCAAAAGGGCACACATAACGATTCTTCTCAAACATTCTGGGCAAGCATCAAGCAGTCTCTTAATTTCCTCATTGCTCAAATATCTGGTACGAGTGTTGTCTTCTTTTAATAACCTGACCCGCTTTACTGGATTTTCCGCCGCCTTATTGTTCTTTATCGCCCAATTGAACATGCATTTGAGACAACCGACCTCTCGGTTTACTGTCGCCGGCGCTTTCCCTTCTTTAAGCCTTTTCCCCTTATATTCCTCTATCAATATTGGCGTAATTTCAGTTAGCCGTTTGCCCCCAAAAAATCGTTTAAGATTCTTGACAATCGTAATGTCCCTATCATAGGAAAGTTTGTTATTTCGGGAGTAATTAAGAAAATCCTGGGCCATTTCATCAAAGGTAATTCTCTCGCCCTTATTGATATCCAGGAATTTTCCCTCAGCAATCTGGATTTTTCTCTTTTCCATAGCAAGTTGGGCAAACTGCTTATTCGGTCCCACCTTTTCTCTCTTCCTCCTGCCGTGCACATAGTAATCTATGAACCAAATCTTGCCTTTCTTATAAATGCCCATTTACCATTCTCCTTTCTGGATTTTACTAAATAGCATAGGTAAAGTCAAGTCCTGTACTTGGACAAATCTACTCCATTGACAGTATTTTCATCAATCCACTTGTCAATAGCCCTAAGGTCAAACTTTGTCAACCTCCCACATTTAACAAAAGGAATTCTTCTCTGGCTAACCCACGTATAAAGGGTGTGCTCTTTCACCCCGAGATATTCCGAAACTTCCTTAATGTTCAGAAGTCTTTTTTCCACCAGTCGCTCCTACAATGCCCTTTCCCCGAAGATTTCGTCAACTTGAGTTAGGGAAATCCTTCCTGTTTTTCTTCCCACCTATCCCAGCCCTTCCTGGATGTTTTCCTAGCCTAAAAACGAAAAGAGGGCATTCTTGATTAGGGCAATATCTTGGTGCCTTTTGGCCCCCGACACACTGTATACAAAATTTCCTAATTGCTTTAACCGGAGTCAGGTTTTTTCGGCAGGTTTCGCCATTTGATTCAGTTATTTTTTCATATTTGTTAATCTCTTTTTCCAAATTTTGTCCTATTTGTCTTATTTTGTTTCTTTGATAATAGGAATTTCTTTGGCTTTTTTTATGGTGTCAACTAAATGATTTGACTGGAGAGCATATCGGAGAAAGACAAATGAAAACTTGAGGAAACTTGATATTTCAATGGTTGAGCTAATGGATAAGATGGGATTGACTGAACCCCTTTTTAAGTGGCGACATTTACTTAATAAGAATACCCTCTACGTTCCCAGAATTCCCGTCTCTTTCTCCGTTTTGCAGCCCAGTCATAGACCCAGTATGGACACCGTCTAACATATATTTGGTATTTTCTACACCACCTTTGCAAAGTCCTGCGCGGTATCTGTAAAATTCTGGCTGTTGCCCTTACTCCATACTCAGCTATTTGCTTAAAAGCATAGTCTTTCTGTGAATTTGTGTATTGCCCGCCATTGCCAAGAACCCTAAAATCAAAAGCCATCTCCTCATAGGTCTGCTGCTGTGCTATTCTTATCAGCTGGTTGGTGGTCATTTTTCTCATTTTTTATTGCACCCTATTACACTTTTTGCTGGAGAGCAGTTTATCAACTTTCACCGCCGCCTTGAGAATTCCCTCTTTTGAATTTTTGAGCCACGCAATTCGCTACAATTCATTTTTAACTTCAAAAACATCTGAATTAAGCCTTTTAACTCCTTTTATAGAGACTCCTTATAAATAGAGACTTTAAGCTGGTTCCGTATTTTTCGGATAAGCCATATCCGAATTTTTCGGTAAAGTTTCCTTCCTTATGAATCTTCCTTTTTGGTCACGATGATAAGTATCCGTATTTCTCGGAGACTTATCAGGCTTACGATAAAAATCTACCTTTGTTTTTATATCCGGCGGCGGAGAATTATTTATGTGATAATACCGTACCCATCCCTCCCTCCAAGTTTTTATTACACCAAAAAATTCAACCTCTTTGAAATATCCAGAGACACTTCTTTCATAGATTCCACATTTTTTGGCGATTTTTTTATTCCCAACTCTTCCATTACCTGTAACGAAATCAGCATGGCGAATTAACATCAGGATTAGCTTAATTGTTTTTGGTCGTAAAATTTCCAAAACCCCGCTATCCGTAAGCCAATGGAATAGCTTGCCAAAATGAGCATTTTTTCTCTTTAATCCTTCCTCCGCCATATACTTCTTAATCTCTGGCGATGGTTCAGGAAATTCAGTTTCTTCAAACTTTCTCTCTTCCATTTGCACACCTTTTCAAGGACGGGAGGAAAGGCGTGCCAAACCTCCCGTCTCAATTTTTCGGGAAAATCTCCTCGACCGACTTACAATCCAAAGCTTTTGCTATCTTAAACTTCAATTTGTCATCGGGTCTAAATGCCCATTTTCAATTACTTCATTGCTTAATCCTCGCTCATTCTTTAGCCAACTTTGTATTCTTCCATGTAGATTCTGATGGTATTGCTCAACTGAATTCTCTAAATTCTTCATCCTGACTTACTCCTTTCCTTGTCATTGCCTTCTGAATAAATTCCAAATACACTTTAATAACCTTTTCTTCTATCGCTTGTGCAGATTGACGGTTTATGGGATGAAAACAATTTATCTTTGCTCCATTTGGCAGGATTTTAATTGGATAGGCTAAACGATACCCTTCTTGATTTAGACGGGAATAAATAGCAATATCGCCAACATAAAAAGCGTCATTTAGAACAAAACTAACAAAGGCAAGTAGTCCGTTGCGGGGTTTAATAGGGACAATTTGTATTTCGGAGAGATTGATTTCCATCCTCTTGATTTATCCTTTCATTATCATCTCATTCTTTTAAGGTAGTAAAGAAGCCATCTAAATTACGGCAAATCTCCATATATTCCTCTTCGAAGATAGGCTTCTGATATAACTTTGACCATTCTTGGATATTTTCTTACTTTCCCTTGACATTTTGTCTTCCATAAGGTATAATTCTAAAAAGCGAAAAAGAAGACGAGGACGAAGACGAAAATGAAAATAATAGATGAATTTAAATTGAATAGAGGAAGCATTACAGAAAAACTTGAGGAGCTAGGGAGAAAAGTGGTTCAATGTTCATCCAATATGAATAAAGAAATCGAAGGACATATAATATGCACTGACAAAGGAGATATAGATGGTATGGTATTAGTGGAGTTAGGAGGAAAAGAAAAAATAGCAGCAACTAAATTGAAATACATTGTTAATGGAATAATAGTGGATTTCGAAATTAAAGATAAAAAAGATTGGAATGGTACAGTTTGGGCAAAAGATTGGAGATTATGGAAAGATTATCTAAAGTGGATAGAATTTAAATGCTTTAATAATTCAAAGGGTCGATTAAATCGTGTTTTGCCTTCTTTGGTTGTAAAAAAAGAATTAAACCCAAAAGGGGTAGCTCTAGAAATTGGATTTTATTTAGTGCATAGGAAAATAATAGAAGTCGGTCAAATATTAGAATTATTTGACAGATATATTAAGAAAGAGTTTCCAAAAACTTATGCAGAAGTAGAAGAAACAGCACAGAGTTTAAATATAATCCCTAAAATCATCGATAATTGGATTACTTCTAAACATCATTTAGGTCTTAAATATCATATAGGAATATATCTCCAAAATATAATAAGAGAAGAAAGACTAAGAAAATTTTTTTCAGAGACATGTATGAAAGAAAAAGAGACATATATGAAAGAAAAAAGGTTGAAAAAACATCTCTATTATCTTAATAGAGTAGGGAAAAAGTCAGCACCTAAAGTAAACGGAAGATATCAATTTTCCGCCCCTTTATTAAATAGAGCAGAAGAAGATATTAAAGAAAGAGAGACAAAAAAAGAATTAGCAGAGATATATGCTAATTTAAGGAAAATTCCTTATAAGAGTGCACAAAGATGGGTGCAATTACAAAAAAGAAAGGGATTGTCTTTAGAGGAAATTGCTAAAAGAATATTGGGGAGGAGCAATAAAAAATAATGTAGACTGGATGGTGGGGTATTAAGCCTAACTTGCGGTTCTTAAGCTTTTATTACTGCTAATCATACCATATTACTCTTTACCCACTCCCTCGTTTTCGGGCCAAATTCTGAAAAATAGTGGCTTGTGGTCAGACCCAAGAAACTACTCACTTTTTTTGCCCGGAGAAATCGGGTCAATCCAATGTTTCAGAGGACCGCCTTCGTTGGAGGGTTCTAAAAAAGCTTCCCATTCTGAGCCACAAACTCGTCCTTAGGCAATGAATCAATCCTATATAAAATCCCAATCCAGTATTTCAAAACCCTTTGCCTCTCTGTCTTCAATAGTAATTCCAATGGTTACTCGTATCTCGGGATAGAAACATTTAGTTGTCGTTTCGGTCTTACTGCGACTACGAAATACTGGCTGTAATTCAAAATCATGTTCAATAACATCGTAATCGTATTCATAATCCAGAATTTTTTCTTCTATCTCTTCTTCTACTTCAAATTCGACTTCAACCTCGCCGTTATATAAAGCTTCAACATATAGGGAACCATTCATCATTTCGTAAACATAGAATTCGTCAATATCCATAAATGAAGAAATTGGGTTAACATATCCTGTAGTTTTTTTGTCTTCTAGTTTAGCCCATTCTAAAAGCTGGTGTTCTCCTTTACTTTTTAACGTATCAATTACTTCTTTATCAATTATGTCAAGGTCGATAGCAGAAACCAGCCATTCGTAAGTAATATAATCAATCTTACTGGCGTGGTCCTTAATAAAGTGACTTATAGAGTTGTAATATTTGATAGTCAGTCCCTCATCTTCAGCCTCTTTAAATAAGGTGTAGTGTAAGCAACCTTTTGACGCGAAGTGTTTAACATTGCTTGAAATGAAGATAAGTATTTTCTGGTCAGTTGTTCGAGCAATATCCAGAATTGTTAGCCAAAGTAAGGCATCACGAAATCCTTCACCCCTTTCAGAGAAAGGCTTAGTCCGCCGTATTGCCCTCTCAACTACCTCTTTCAAGTAATCATCTTCGTAAGGAATTATGTCATTATCCGATATTCCTAATTTTTTCTTAAGAAACGCAAGGTACTTCTTAACCTCATTCGCTATTACTATCTTAAAATCCTGAATAGAAGCGTCAACTAAAACCCCCTTCAACGCCCCTTTAGCCTTTCTAAATTCTTGTAACCTATCAATAATCTCACGTTTATATACCGCAGCAATTTCTTGATACACTATTTTGGGCATTATGACCTTTGAATTTGTTTTTTTAATGTAGTCGAACAAGATATTGAATTTAGTTGATTTCATTGGTAAATCTTCCCGTAGAATATTTGTGTCTAATACAACATTCATTTTTATCCTTCTTTATGATCTTTCGCCTAACGTTTCCGGGCTTGCAAAGTGCTGAAGACATTTGGGTGAGCCTGAGGGATGAACCGGAAACATACCGTTGAATGAAGTTACTATCATGTGTAGCTAGCCCAGATATGCTCTGTCAAGTGAAGTTGGCTCATCAAAATACATCGTCTAAACTTTTTGCACTCTTTAATTTGTCAAATGTCGTATATCTGGAAGCTTGTGGAGCTGTCACTTTACCCTTCGGTTTAGGAATTAGATTTAAAGGTCCTATTTTTTGGGCTTGTTCCTTAAAATAAATGATAAATTTATCAGTGTCTTTATATCTTTCAATTTTAGATACTTCCGCATAATGTGTTATGGCTGATGTCGGAGCTGTTTGATAAGCAGCAACATATTTTATCCTATCTATCATTGATTTTGATATTCTGATATGATGCCAGCAGTTTTCTCCTAAGAAAACTTCTTCAAAACCCCTTTTTCTGGCTGGAACAACTATTGTATCGATATTTTCTATTACTCCCCCGGCACCCCTGCTTTCTTTGAATTCTCGTATATCTTCTTGGAA
>JABUBO010000284.1_pt1 | contig 15935 bp, 15 predicted proteins | sample 7240361 | NCBI WGS metagenome assembly JABUBO01 (sample SAMN07256346, study PRJNA390944) | subsurface metagenome | isolation source: Methane hydrate marine sediment | place: Pacific Ocean: Eastern North Pacific, ODP site
GGTATTTTTTAATAAATCAGTAGAAATGAACAATAATCTGTTGCAATTATTATTAATATTCTTTTCTTCTAATAAAATACCATAAGCGTGAATATCATCTAATTTCCCTAAACAAGGCTCAGTTCGAGTATAACCCGCCATTGCCTTGCCAATGTAATCCTTCGGTGTTATATTTACCTTACCAAAAGCCACTTTCATAATATTAATTTAAAGTAAAAAAATTCAAAAATGTTTGGATTTAATTTAGCAATAACCTTAATTCACTTATTGATATTAATTTGACTCTTATTTTTTTGAGTTTTAAATAAATCTGATAATAATCTTTATAGAAAAATCTTTTTAAAATGTTAGATTATTAAATTAAGTAATAAGAAAAAATGTCTTGTAAAAAAAGTATTTTAATATTTCTAGATATAATTAAATATTGCTTTAGTAGTAAATAAAAAGGGTCAGTGGTCTAGCGGTTATGATTGTAGCGCTGGTTACAATAGCGTAATAATAAACGCGTGCTTGACGTGCACGAGGTCGGGAGTTCGATCCTCCCCTGACCCACCACATAATTAATAATTATTGAATCAAAAAAAGCCTTTCAAGTTTATTTTTATATTCTGTGTAATGTTTTCTCAACCTTTTGTCTGAAAATCTAAGATAGTGTGGTTTAAAAGTTTTGTCATAATTATAAAGCCATGAATCCTTACATAGACAGCATATTTTCTTATCATCAGGAAAATCTTTTGGAAAGATATCAGGAAATTCAAGCACCTGTCCACAAACTACACAAATATCTTGTTCTTTTTTTAATACTTTTTTTAAATACTTGAATTCAGTTTTCATTCTATTAATTGTATATAAAAAAAATATTTCATAGGCACGATTATCTTCTATTTCTTTAATATATTGATTCATTTGATTAAAAATATTAGTTATTTTTAATAAATATTCTTTCTTATCAGGTGGAGATTGTGAATCACCATCCATTTTAAAAAATTTAAGCTCCTCAAATTTTAAAATTAATTTTATCAAATTTTGTTTAATTGCCTCATTTCTAATATTTTGAGCCATTTCATTTTCTTCTTTTTTTAGCAAATAAGATAATATTACTGATATAATTTGAACTATTCCCAAAATAAAAATAACAAATAGAATAAAAGTGGTAAAAATAAGTCCTATTGTAAGTGGTAATTTTAATTTGTCAAAGATAAGTGATGTTAAAATTATGGAGATTAATAAGCAAATGAAAATTCTAAATTTTTTATTAGTAAAAATGTTTAAAATTTTTTTATATTTCAAAATTTCAATCAAAGTATTATTTAACTTAGAAATTTCTACTTCCAATGCTTAAACAAAACTCTATTAAATAAAAATTTATGTTAAAAAAAAATTTAAATCAAAAAAATTAAATATTTCGAAGGAATAGAATAAATAATTGATTAAGAATTAGCGACTTTCATGCCAATACGAATTAAATGGATTAAAGGAAAATTTTTAGGATTGGGATTAATGATTATTGGGTTTTGTGGCTTATTCCAAGTCATTTATATATTAATAGCTCAATATGTTTTTCTAATCGGCTCGCTTTTTGCTGTAATTTTAATCCCAATAGGTGCGACGATTGGCCTTATTTTAGCTTCAGTAATAATTTTTGAAAGTATAGCGGATGTTGAAAGACGTCTAAAAATAAAAAGCCAGTTTAGAAAGAAATCAGGAAAAGAACGTAAATTTTTCTCATTTCCTATTACTAAACCCTTATTATTATGTTTTTTGAGTTTTACGCCAATTTATGTTTTATCATTTTTTATTTGTAGTATATCTTTAAATTCTTTTCAATCGTTTATAATTGCAGAAAATATATCAACTATAAGCGTTATATTCATTGCTTATTTTTTATCGAACGAAATTGGGCAAAAATAAAGAGATAAAGTTTTATACTCTTGAAGAAATTATATATATTATTTAATGATTAGATAATTCGATAGCAGTAATGGAAAATTCTGATAATTTTAAAAAGATTCGTATTCGATGTCCCATATGTGGAAAGAAAGGAGTCATTCAGATTGCAAGGAAAATAATTGAATCTAGTAGTAGAGGAGTTTGCGCTATTGAAGTATCCAAAAATCAAGTTTGTTCTGATTCATTTATAGCTTATGTTGATAAAAATTTTGTAGTACGGGATTAATTTATTCCAGATATAACTTTAGAAGGGATTGAAGTAGTAGAAAAGGAAGTTCCTATTAAAAAAGATGAACTGGTTATAGAAGAGAAAAAAATTTCGGATGAAGATTATAACATTGTCCGAAATATTTTACAAAGAAAGATTTTTACATATATAATCCATGCGATATTATTAAAAAAACCGATACATTTAGTGTATGATATTCAAGATATATATGATCAGATAGTGCAAGTTTTTGGAGAAATTACAAGGAATGCTTTTGAGATGCATATAACTATGGGAAACAAGAAAGAATATAAATCAAATAAAAAAAAATATAAAGACGTATTAGTTTTAGATATTAGTTCAGAAACAATATTAGAAGGGCAAAATAAGAAGATTTCACAAAATTCATTAATTTATGAAGCAAAAATAGTAAAAAAAGCTTTTAAACAATATGATCCAATAACTTCTTTAATAATTTTAAAAAATGAGATACAAAAAATTTATTCTTTAGTGATTAATCTAAAAAATTTTCTTGAAGAAGAGGCGGGCGAAGGTAAAAAGAAGTTGTTTAAAAAAAATGTTATAAGTGAATTGAATCGAAGATTTAATATTAAAATTTCTGCTAGATACTTGAATTTTGTATTAGATATTTTTCAACATCATTTTGATTTAAATCCAGCAGAATATGTTATAGATGGCACACGTGGTATAAAGGATTTTTTTTCTAAATTATCATTTTATTAAAGTTCTAATGTTTAAGTTATTATAATAAAAAAAAGAGAATTGAATTATGAGTAGTACTATTCACAAAAGTTCAAGTTTTGATTCATCATATGATGTAGTTGTCATCGGAGCAGGACTCGGTGGTCTTGGTGCAGCATTAAATTTGGCTTTATCACAAAAACAAGTACTTCTTTTAGAGCAACATAATTTACCTGGCGGTTTTGCTTCGAGTTTTGTTCGAGGTCGATTTGAATTTGAGATATCACTTCATGAAATGTGTGCTGTTGGCCCTCCAGAAGGTCCTCTTAAAGGTCCCATTAGATATATCCTTCATGATGAATCCGGCGTAGATGTAGAATTCGTGTCAGTTCCAGAAGCTTATCATTTGATTTTGACAGGTGAAGAACACAAAATCAACGTTAAATTGCCTTTTGGCGTAGAAAATTTTATCGATGCAGTATGTTCTGCAGTACCAGAAACACCTAGAGAAAGCTTGGTTAAATATTTCGATCTTTGTAGAGAGTGTAGTGAAGCATTAACATTTGTTGCCCGATCAAAAGGTCAAATCGATTATAAGACCTTAATGGCGAAATATGCGTCGTTTTTAACTACTTCTGGTTATAGTGCAGCAGAAGTCACGAATAAATTTGGATTTCCGAAGAAAACGTTAGATCTTTTATATCCTTATTCTTGTTACATGGGAATACCAATATCAAGATTAGATTTTACGATATGGGCATCATTACTCCATTTATATATAACTCAAGGCGCTTGGATTCCTAAAGGAACATCACACCAAATGTGTGCAGCTATCGATACCAGAATTAGAGAACTTGGAGGTCAAACGGAATATAATACTAAGGTAAAAAAGATTTTAGTCGAAGATAGAAAAGTTGTCGGTGTTGAAACCGATGATGGTGAAAAAATTAAGACAAAATATGTCATAACAAATTGTTCGCCTCATCTAGTTTATGGTAAATTGATTTCTCCAGCAAGTGCGGTTCCAGTAGAAGCACACAAACTTAACAATTCTAGGCGTCTTGGTGTTTCAGCTTTTGTTGTCTACATGGGTTTAGATGCATCTCCTAAAGATTTGAATCTTGAAAGTTACGGATATTTCATTAGCCCTCATATGGACACGGAGAAGATAAATAAGAGTATGCTACAATATGAGGATATACCCGATTTAACAGCTAGTATCTGCCTAAATAACGCTATACCCGACTGTTCTCCACCTGGAACAACGATTTTGTCAATTACAACCGCTTTTGGAATTGATGTTTGGAAAAAAATTACACCCGAAACATATTTCACGACTAAAAACAAATTAGCTAGGCAAATGATTGAGCAAGTAAGTAAAGCAATAGATACTCCAATTTTTGAACACATCGAAGAAATCGAAGTTGCAACACCACAAACATTTTCACGTTATACCGGTTCATTTAAAGGTGGTATTTATGGTTACGATTTGGATCCCTGGGACAGTTTGGTTATAAGATCACAAGTAAAAAATAAAGAAGAATTCTTTAAAGGCCTAGAATTTGCGGGAGGTTTTGCATCAATGGGTCATGGATATAATAGTTCTCTACTTTCAGGACGTCAAGCAGCGCGATCTGTTCTTTACAAAATGAAAAAAGAGGGAGGTTAAAAAGATGGAAGTATATGGTCGGTCAAAGGACATGGCACAAGCCTCTAAAATGCAGCGTGAGCGAAAGAAACGCTGGAAAAATGCATCTCCTGTTCCAGATATTGAAGACCCAATTAAAAAACTATCAAGAGGTTTACATTTAAAAAATTTCCAATTGATAATAACAGACATTAAAGAAGCCACTAAAACTACAAAAACCTACAGATTGAAACTTGCACCAGATTCTGTGTTAAAAAGATTACCCTTATTCCGCGCTGGGCAATATCTCAGTGTTAAAGTTATTGTAGATGGTGTTAAAGTAACTAGACCCTACTCGATTTCTTCAGCACCGTCAGACGTTCTTGAAGATGGATTTTATGAACTTACAATTAAAATTAAAGATGATGGCTTTTTATCAGCAGATCTTTTCGAAAAATGGAAAATAGGAAGTATCATTTCGGCATCTGGCCCACACGGAAATATGTATTTTGATGATTTACGTGATTCAAATGAGATAGTTGGAATTGCAGGTGGTTCAGGCATAACACCCTTCAGGTCGATTATACGCGAGATTGTGGCTCAAAAATTAGATCTAAAATTTACTGTGCTCTACGGAAGTCGTCATGAAGATGATATAATCTTTGCGGAAGAATTAAGCAATCTTGCTGGAAAATTGCCAGATAAAATTAAGGTTGTAAATATTTGTAGCGAACCAAGTGAAAATTGGAGTGGACCTTCAGGTTTCATTACTGCCGAATTAATTAAAAAATACGCAGGACCGATAGAAGGAAAGACATTTTTCATTTGCGGACCGCAGGGGATGTATGAATTCTTAGAAAAAGAAGTCCAAAATCTTAACATTCCAAATAGAAGAATAAGGAGAGAATTATATGGACAACCCGACAATATTACAATGAATACAAAATACCCAGTAGAATTTAAAGAAAAAACGTTTAATATAACAGTAAGAATAGGAAATAAAATAGAAACGATTAAAGCATCACCAACTGAATCAGTTTTAGTATCTCTTGAGCGAGCTGGTATTGGAGTTGATTCACAATGCCGTTCAGGCGAATGTGGTTTTTGTCGTTCACTTCTCATCTCTGGTGATATTTTTATTAATGATGAAATCGATGGGAGACGCGCAGGTGATAAAAAATTTGGTTTCTTTCACCCATGCTCCTCATACTCACTTAGTGACTTGGAAATTAAAATTCCTTCGTTTAAATTCGTGAAATTCAGTCCAATTAAATGATTAAATTATTCTTATTATTTTCTTTTTTTAATTTGACCTATTAAAAATCTTAATTGGATTTATAAAAAGGTAAAAAAAAAATTAATTAAATTTATTTCTGTTTCCAGAGTGGATCTTGCTCTTGGAGCACTCGTCGTTGAACCTTTCCAACCATAGATTTAGGAATTTCTTTTATAATCTCTATTTGTTTGGGACATTTATAATGAGTAATGTTTTCCTTACACCAATTAATTAACTCGTCAGAAGTTATTTTACCTATTGAGTCTTCTTGTAATTGTACCCATGCCTTAACGAGCTCATCCGTTTCTGGATCTGGTAGACCTGCAACGGCTACTTCTAGAACTGCGGGGTGGTTTCCGATTAGTTCTTCTACTTCTTTAGGAAATACGGAATATCCCTTATATTTTATCATCTGTTTTTTTCTATCGCGTATTGTAATTTGTCCTGTTTCATCCATGTATCCAAGATCTCCAGTAAGGCACCAAATTCGTCCATCCCATTCTCTTAAAGTTTCTGCAGTAGCTTTAGGATTATTTAGATATCCTTTCATAACTTGTGGCCCGCATACGCATATTTCTCCAGTAAATTCAATTCCATAACCTTTAAGTGGTCCCTTACTGAAATCTTCAGCATCAAAAATTGCCCAATCGGTGCCAGGATAAGGTAATCCTATTTTTCCAGGCTCATCTTTTCCATTAAATGGTCCAGTACTAACTACAGTGGTACATTCTGTTAATCCGTAGGCTTCAACAAGCTTTCCTCCACTAATCGCTTCAAATTTGTCTTTAACAGACCTGTGAAGTGCTCCAGCGCCGCTTACACACAATCTAAACATTCCTTTAAGTCTGGGTTCAGGATTCTCTAGTAAATAACGAGTCAATCCAATGAAAAGGTTTTCAACACCCGGAAGTATAACTCCACCTTCTGGTCCAACTTCTAATATTGTATCCACGACTTCTTTTAAAGAAGAGGGAGGTCTTGGAAATAATATATTGTAATCGCCACCCTCTATGACCACATTTTGAACGATTGTCTGACCAAAAGCATGAAACATAGGAAGAATTCCTATACAAGCCATCGGATGAGTTGCATCTGGCATCCATAAAAATGTTTGTTTTGCATTCGTTACACAATTATAATGTGTAATTATTGCTGCTTTTGGAACACCTGTAGTTCCACCTGTCATCAAATATACAGCAGTATCATTTAGAGGATCAATTTTTACCTCCGGAATATCAACTTCTCCCCTTTTATTAGCCAACTCTTTAAAGTCTAATGCCCCCGGAACATCACCACTAGGAATGGTACCTTCTTTAATCATTTTATCTCTTATTGGCCCAGGAATCGCTACTAAATCCACAATATTTGTCGAAATAATAAAATCAAATTTATGTTGATCTTGGATTGGTTTAATCAGACCATACATTGCATCCATACAGATTAATGCTTTTGCATTAACTTGTTTTAGAACACGCAAAATCTCCATTGGTTTATATGTAGGATTAATAGGTGCAACAATCGCCCCCAATTTTACTATAGCAAAATAAGAAATGGTGTATTGAAAGCTATTAGGTATTAAAAGGGCGACAACATCTCCCTTCTTTATTCCAAGTTTCGCAAGTGATGTTGCTAACGAATCTGTATGTTTTCTAAGAACCCTATAATTCATAAATGTTTTTGAAAACCAAATTGCTTTATTTTTAGCATTAGTCTCTGTTCTTTCGTCAAACCAATCGCCCATACTTATTACTGGGAATTCTGGGTGTTTCGGAACTCCTTCTTGCCATAAACCTGAAGTAAACCAAGGTTTATTATCATCAACATACCATTTAGGTACTTCCATAATAACTATCAACCTTTCTTTAAAATTTAATAAATTGGACTAAAGTTATGAAAGATTATTTGTCTTATTTGCTTATAAATGTTTTGTGAAGCGTTTATGTTTTTCATTGATTTCCTGCCTAATTAAAAAAAAAACATAGTAATCATATTGTAAAGTAATAAATTGTTTGAAAAATAAAGAAAAATAGTATAAGAGAATTTTACAATATGAAGTCAATTAATGATGAGATGAAAAAGGAAATCTTTAAAATGATTTCCACTCCTGGAATTGAAATTAAAGACATTGCAGAAAAATTTGATTTGAATTTGGACGAATTGATGAAATTCTTAGAAGAAGAATATTTAAAATACAATCTAGATTTTGGACGACGTATATGTTGTAGATTTTAAATTTTTAATTAAAAATATTGTAAGTTAAACTATTATTTTTTTTTTTAAATTTGATTTCAATTATGTGTGCTTTCTTCTATAGTCAACATATTCGCATATTTTTGCTATGCAACTAATTGGTCGATCCCATAATTTAAATAACATAGCTCCATTTTCCCTCAATTTTTTAGACCAGAAGGTTGAAAAATTTTGTGGATTTACATAAAAAATGGGAATTGAGAATCTTTTAGAGTTCTTTAGTGTTGGTTGAATTAATTTATGAACTAATTCTTCAGTTTTTTCATAGTCCTGTTTTTGAAAATCTGCATAAGGAGAAATTTTGTCATATTTAAGATAATTATCCATAACGTCTTGAAATCCAACAACGCCATATTGGATGAGAACATCAATTTCTCCAGATTTTATTAGGATTTCGGGAAGATTTATGTAAAAATATGGTAAATTTGTATCAAAAGCGCAATCCACAGGGTTTTTAAAACTTGCAATAGGTGGCAAGACTTCTTTTAATTGTTCTTGTAGTGATTCTGAAAATTCTGGAACGACTAAACCATTCTTTTCAGCATTATTTGCGACCATTGCACCTGGTCCCCCTGAATTTGTTATTATACCAATGCGATTTCCCTTAGGATATATACCCCTTGTCAAAATCATAGCGAGATCTAAAAATTCTTGAACATAATCTGTTTTGATTATACCAGTTTCTTTGAATACTGCATCATAGATTTTAGCATTACCTGCCATGGAACCAGTATGACTCTGTAAAGCACGATTTCCAGCTTTCGAACCTCCAACATATATTGCAATGATTGGTTTTTTTGAGGTAATTTCTTTTGCTAACTCTAGAAATTTCTTACCTCTCTTTAGTTCTTCAATATATAATCCAATTACTTCGGTATTCTCATCATCTTTATAATATTCTAAACAATCTACTATATCTATATTTGCTTCATTGCCAACTGATATCGACTTTCCTAAACCTAAATCTAAATTTTCTGGATCAAAAAATATATGACTTGAAAGGGTACCACTCTGAGATGCAATTGAAAATTTATTTCGCTCCAAATTTTCCCATATCGATGTATTCATAGCTTTTTTATCATTTTCGGGATATATCCAGCTATTATAGATGCCTAAACAGTTAGGACCAATAAATCGAATGCCATATTTTTTTGCAATTTCAGAAATTTCCTCAGTGAGTGTATTTGCACGATCCCCTACCATTTCTCGAAAGCCTCCTGAAATGAGTATAATCCTTTTCACACCTTTCTCTCCACATTCTCTAAAGATTTGAGGAACAATATTTGGTGGTAAAACAATAATAACTAGATCTGGAGTTTCTGGGACTTCAGTAATAGATTTATACGCTTTATAACCCATAACTGTTTCTAATTTTAAATGGATGGGATAGATTTTACCTTCAAATCCAGATATGATTATATTCATTAATTGAATAGAGGCTAAGGAGGTCCCCTTATTATTGGCTCCATAGATGGCAATGCTTTTTGGGTTTAGAATTTCATGTAAAAAATGCGTATTCATATCCTATGTATATAATTATTACATTATTTTAAAATTCAAATGATAATATTTATTGATAAATTAAAATTATTATAAAGTTATTTTAAATGGATCTTAGGGGCTAATTTTATTATATAAAATCCCTATATAGAAAAAATATTCATTTTAACTAATAACATTTAAAAATCCAGCATAATCTTGATCAAAAGATACCATAAATGATATTTTCTTTTTTTCGCAAATAATAATATTACTACTATCTGTGAAACTAAATATTCTCTTATTATTAGTTAATTTTATGAGAAGTTCAGTTATTTCCTCTAACCAATCAATAGGAATTGAGATTAACTCATCAGCAATAGATTTTTCACCAAAAAATAACATTTTCATTTTTTTAATAAGGTCTTGTCGAGAACCTTTAGTTCTGTAATTCAATAGAGTTAAGCTTTCATTTAAAATAAAATCGGAAGTAAAGATCTTTCCATGTTTTCTTTCAACAATTTCCTTAAAAATATTTACTGCTCTTTGATGGTATTTGTCTTTCATTGAAAGAAATGCAAAATAAAATCCTGTATCCAAAAATGTAGCCATATATTATTCACCCATATAGATCTTCATCAATGCTTCCCTTTGAAATATAGTCGAAATTTTCTGGCAACTTTAAAATCTCTTCCACCTGCTTTTTAGTTAATTGTGGTCGATTTGAAAAATATTGCTCTAATTCATCTAAATGGTTGGATGATATTTTGAGACATGCATTTAAAACTTCTTGTTGTGATACTTTCCGTCCAAGCCTTAAAGTTAATTTTGCGATAATCCGATCTAAATTTTCTCTGTTTGGTAATTTTACGACATGCATAATATTAGTATACAAAGCTAACTATTTAACCTTGTCTACTATTATTATAAAATCAAAAAAAGATTTTTAAAAACAAAAATAAAATTATTTGTTTTTAAATTAATTGAGGCTTTTTATCTTGCCAAGGAGCAATTTCTTCAAATGCTTTTGAGACTTGCAATACAGTTAAATCATCAAATCTTTTTCCAATAATTTGCATTCCAATAGGTAATCCTTCACTCGACCAACCACAAGGAATTGATGCTGCAGGAAGACCCGTTAAATTAAAAATGGCTGTAAAAGGCATCCATGCAGTGGGTGATACTTTTTTTCCATTAATTACAGCAGGAAATGGAATTCCGAGTTCAAATGCTGGAAACCCAGTTGTAGGAGTTATTAAAATATCGTAATTTTTAAAATATTGATAAAATTTTTCAAAAATTATTTTACGACGATGCATTGCCCTTATGAAATCAATTCCTGTAGATCCCAATCCAAATTCCACAGCTTTTACGAGTTCAGGTGTCATTTTTTCCCTCCATTCCTTTAATTTGGTCATTAGATCATAAGCAAAAGTTATTGAATAAAATGTTAAAAAAGCTCTCTCTGGGTTCTTTATCTTTAGTTTTACATGCTCAACACTCCATCCTAATTTTTCAAACTTTTGGACTGATTTAACGACATTTTCTTTAACTTCTGAATCAGTAAATTTTGCATACCCCAAATCTAAAGAATAGCCAATCTTTATTTTATTTGGTTTTTCCTGAATTCTTTCTAAATAGTTTATATTTTGTTCTGGCAATGTATATGTATCTGCATCATAAGGTCCTTTTATAACATCTAACATTAACGCTGCATCATTTACATATCTAACAATTGGACCATAATGAATTAGGGATTCAAAGTGTATTCCTGAAGTGGGATAAACTGGAACTCTGCCAAAACTAGGTTTAATACCATAAGCTCCGCATAAACAACTGGGGATTCTAATTGAACCTCCACCATCAGCTCCTAATGCTAAAGGCCCTAAACCAGAGACTACAGCAGCTGCACCTCCGCCTGTAGACCCTCCAGGTGTTTTTTTTAAGTCCCAAGGATTACGAGAGACTCCAAAAATAAGATTCTCGGTTATTGCTAGGAACCCGAACTCAGGCATGTTTGTTTTCCCGAGAATTACACATCCTGCATCTTTAAGTCTTTTAACAGCAATGTCATCTTCTTCAGGGATATAATTTTCATATATTTTCGATCCGAAGGTTGTTCTTATTCCTTTAATTGGCATTTCATCTTTAATTGAAATCGGAACTCCATGCAATAATCCGAGTTTTTCACCCTTTTTTACTGCCTCATCCGCTTTTTTGGCTGTTTCTCTTGCCCAATCAAATGTGGGAGTGCAATAGGCATTAAGTTTTGGATTGATTTTTTCAATTCTATCTATGATGGTTTCAGTTATTTCTAAAGATGTCAATTCCTGTCTTTTTATAGCATCAGCCATATCACAAGCTGACATATAACAAATTTCTTCTTTATTCATTTATTATCACATTTTTTAATTTTATTGAATGAAATTAAATTTTGCAGATTAAAAATTAATAATTTACTATCTATTGTTTTAGTTTTAAAATTTACTTAGATATTGAAAAAAAATATATTTAAAAAAATAGCTTCAATTAAATTGGGGTTTTTTATCTTGCCATGGTACTAGTTTTTCGAACGCTTTAGAAACTTGAAGCACGGTTAATTCATCAAATCGCCTTCCTACAATTTGCATTCCAATAGGTAACCCATCTTTAGACCAACCGCATGGAATTGAAGCTGCGGGATGACCAGTGATATTGAATGGATAGGTGAATGGTAGCCAATCAAGAGGAGATATTTCTTTTCCATCTATTTCATCCGGAGCCCTTTTACCTATATCGAAAGCAGTACATGCTAAAGTTGGAGTTATCAATATATCATAATTTTTAAAAAATCTACAGACTTCCTCGAAAATCATTTCTCTTTGCACTTCAGCCAATTTAATATCTTGAACAGAATAATTCAATCCAATTTCAATACTAGCAATTAACCCAGGATCTAATTTATCCTTCCATTGCTTTAAATATGGCTTTAATCTAAAAGCAAAACCTGAAGTCCAGAAAGTCCACATAACGGATTCAGTATGACTCAAATTAACTTCAGTTTTCTCAATTGACCAATTAAATTCCTCAAACTTTTGAACAGCATCTAAAATAGATTTTTTAACCTCAAGATCAATAACTGGAGCAAATCCTAAATCTAAAGAATAACCAATTTTTATTTTATTAGGTTTCTCTTTAAGTTTTTCGAGATAACTAAAATTTGGTTTCGGTAAAGAATATCTATCTGAATCATCTTTTCCCGCCATCACATCCAACATTAACGCAGCATCCTTTACATATCTAACAATAGGTCCATTATGAACGAGTGTCCCGAAATTACCATATATTTTCATAGAATTTTGAGGAATTCGTCCAAAATTCGGTTTGAGACCATAAATGCCACAAAAACAACTTGGAATTCTAACAGAACCTCCGCCATCTGAACCCAAGGCTAATGGACCCAATCCAGAAGCTACTGCCGCTGCTGCACCACCACTTGAACCTCCAGAAGTTCTATCTAGATTCCAAGGATTTCTTGTTGTTCCGAAAATTAAATTATCTGTAACTCCTTTATATCCAAATTCTGGTGTATTGGTCTTTCCTAAAATCACACATCCAGCTTCTTTTAATCTTCTTACAGCGACAATATCTTTTTTAGGAATATAATTTTCATATATTTTCGATCCAAATGTAGTTCTAATTCCTTTTGTTTCCGCAAGGTCTTTTATAGATGTTGGAATTCCATGTAATAAGCCTAAATATTCACCTCTCTTTACTGCTTTATCTGCTTTCTTTGCCATTTCTCGGGCAAGATCAAATGTAGGAGTACAATACGCGTTAATTATTGGATTAATCTTTTCAATTCTCTCGATGATAGTTTCTGTTATTTCTAAAGATGTCAATTCCTGTCTTTTTATAGCATCAGCCATATCACAAGCGGACATAAAACAAATTTTTTCATTATTCATATCGATGAGCTCTTTATTTATTCAACAATATTTTATATAAGTAGATCTCTTATAAATTCCATATTTAAACCCTTTATTAAAGTGAATAAATCTTTTACACTATTCTCTTTCAAGGAAAAATAAAAACTTTAGGAACTTAATTATTTTTTTGCGCGGAAATAGAGCACTCGTATTTTTTATATAATTTATGTGTTCTTCTCCAAATCTTTTAATCAATTCCTTATCTTCGAGTCGTGTTTCGATAAATATCGGAATTAAGAAAATTAGCGCTGTGAAGATGGCGATAAGGTTATTTCTTATAAATCCAAAACCTAGAGCAGCACAAAACGATCCTAGATATATAGGATGACGGATAAACGAATAGATTTTTGAGGAGACTACTGTACCTTCTTCCGGAAAGACGGTATAGATACCAAGTCCATGACCGACATTATCAAATCCAGAACGTTTAATATGTATCGCAGTAAGGGGTCGAAATAAAAATAAAAAGGCACCAATTATTATCGCAAGCCAATATGGTAAAATTAATTCTCCATTTACTAAAAGAGGATGAAATACACAAGAATAATAAGTTACGAATATTGGCATAATAAAATGGAAGAAGAAATACCGATATGCTAATTGTCCATACTTTTCTCGATATTTTTTAGCATTTTTCATATGACCATATGAAAATACAGAACATATTGACGCAATTATAAGCTGACTAATTAATGGTCCATACCATACTAAACTATCGAACCAGAGAAAAAATAACATACATAAAAAGAAAAGAAAAAACCAAGATATAAAAATAACAACGCACTTCCAAGGAGTTCCAAATTCTGGTACTTTTTCTTTTAATAGTTCAAAACCAGTTAATTGAGTCATTTTTTTAAAATTTTTTGTTATGTATTATTATATATTACTACATGAGAGGTATATTTGTTAAACGGTCTTTATAAAGAAAAAATATGCAAAAAAAATTGCGAGCAACCTGGTGGTGTATAGTAAGCAGATAAAAATAATATGTGTTATTTTTTCTTTATAAAATAAAAAGAGAAAATGAATGCGCCCGCCGGGATTCGAACCCGGGCCCCTAACGTGGCAGGCTTTTATCTATTTCTTAAGTTAAGAAAATAAAGGATAATACCACTATACTACGAGCGCTTATTCTATAGATAAAAAAAAGAATATAAGATTAAATATTAATTTTACTAATCGTTTGTTCAACTTGATTCTTTTCTATAAATTCCTCGAGTGTTCTTATATTATTAGGTATTCCTTCTCTAACACCAGTATCACTACATTCTAAAGCAGACATAGCGGTTGCAATTTTGCATAATTTCGGTAGTGAAAAACCCATAAATAGTGAAAATATAATTCCACTCATAAACGCATCTCCAGCTCCCGTCGTATCTTCAACGGGAGTGTTAAATATATTTGTTCGAATCATCTCATTTCCATCGAAAACAGTGGAACCATTGGCACCATCAGTTATTGAAATTAAATCAACACCCATTTTATGAATATCCATTAAAATATCAATAGTTGATAACTTATTTGTAAATTCTGAAGCTTCCTCTTTATTGAAAGAAACCACATTGGATTTGCTAATTAATTTTTTTGCCCATTGAGGATTATTCATAATTATTGACATACTGGGTGCGGCAAAAACTTTTTTTCCGGCATTTTTAGTTAAATCAATTGCTTTATCTATAGCCTTACATCCACTTTCTGAAGTTAATGAAGTCCAAGCGAAGCCATCTATATCTTTAAATATTTCTTCCTTCACATTTTCTGGAGTTATTAAATTGTTTGCGCCTTTGTAAGCCAAGATACTTCGATCTCGTCCCCACTCAGTTTTTAAAATTAATGAAAAGGCAGTAGAATCCTTATCCGTTTGAATAACATTATTTACATCAACATTTCTCTTTTTCAAATCATCTAGGCATATAGAAGCTGAAAAGTCCTCACCTATAACTCCGATATATATACCTTTCATACCGATCATTGATACATCAGCAGCAATATTTGTTGCAGAACCTCCAGGAACAAATTTTATATTTTCAACATTCAATTTGCGCGAATATTCAATGGCAGTATATTTTTTGATAACATCTTTATCAAATAATTCAAATCTTAAGATATCCTTTATTTGTATGATACAATCGAGTGTGCAACTGCCAATTGTTACAATTTTTATATCAGATAAGTTTATGTTTTCTCACCTATTTTTATTTGGAATAGTAAATAGTCATAAAAATCAGATTTAAGTTTAAAGCTAAATTTTTTAAATTTAAATTTTGTTAAAAAGGCAAAAAAAAATTATTTAGATTCTATTTCTGTACCGCACATCGGACAAATAGTTTACTTAAGTAAAAACATAATAATCCAGCAATCATTGATCCAATAAGTCCCATGAGCTCTCCTATAAACCAAACCCAAATCATTCCTGTTGCAATAAGAATAATCTCAGAAGGTATGGGAATTAAAAGACCTTGTATTGCCATAATC
>JABUBO010000285.1_pt1 | contig 15837 bp, 13 predicted proteins | sample 7240361 | NCBI WGS metagenome assembly JABUBO01 (sample SAMN07256346, study PRJNA390944) | subsurface metagenome | isolation source: Methane hydrate marine sediment | place: Pacific Ocean: Eastern North Pacific, ODP site
ACCTGTCACGGACTCTTTGCTCCTTGTTGCTCAGATTTACTGCCATGCGTATTCCCCTGTTTGTGGGCTAACATTGTTTATATTTATCCGCATAACATCCACATTTCCTTCGCTAACATCAGAGATCATAACATGGCAGGTCGGGCAAGTCAACCATGGCGGTAGATTAGCGATTTGCCGGATTCAATGGCCGGTTTTTCTAAGCTCTTTGGCATCTATCAAATCTTGAGGCCTACCGCCGGCTTCTTTTGCCTTTATCAAGTCCGCTTTCGATATGAACGGAATGACCAATTCCTCCAACTGCACCTTTTCCCGGTTTGCCCATGCGGTTTCGAAAGTCACCCCAGGTATAGACATCATGACGTCCAGTCGGAATGGAGGATTCCCCATCTGGTAGAAATAGCCCTCTTGGGTGAAATCAGGCGGGGCCAGATCCTTGAGGGGTGCACCGAACTCCTTCAGCGCTGCATAAACCCCTTTTGAGTTCTCCTCATCGGTGGATATCCACAGATCCAGATCTTTCGTGAAACGTGGCTCGGTGTACTTCATGACCGCATATCCGCCGACCACGAGATAGCGTACCTTATGCTTTTCCAAAAGACTCAACAGTTCTCTGAAGTCTGGGCTTGTCAACATGTCCGTGCCTTATCATCAAGTAATCCAATATCATGTCGAGCGCTGCTTTGAAAATGGCTTGATCTCCTTGCCATTGCCAGAACTCGATGTCGAAGCGTCCTTCGTTATCTTCGATCCGTCCGTACGATTCTCTTATGTCTCGCATATCATCTCTTATAAGGGGTTAAACGCCTGCGAAAGCAGAAACATCCCACCCATAACCATAGACGTACAACATTGGGTCGTTGCGAGTGCTCTCATTACATCGTGAGTCTTAGAGACTTCCAACAACTGTTTTTTCTTCGTTTATAGTAAAGATGATAGCACTGACCTTCTCAAAAAGCAATAGAAATCGTCCTCAAAATCTCGAATTCAAGCGAAACGGCTGGGATTCACAGAGGCCTTTTGTAGGTGGATGACCACCCAAGCAGAGCGCGTAGTTTTTGGCCGGGATTGAATTTGAAGGCACAGCCATCACGTCTTCTATCCAAATAGAAGCCACCAAACCCGGGCAGCGTTATTCCTTTTCCACCTCGGAAAGCATCGTACATAGTATCGAGCACAGCATCGACCCAAGCTTGAGCGGTTGTCTCATTAGCCTTCATACGTTTCGCAACCCTGCTTACAAACTCGTCCTTATTGATACGTTCGGCCATAGTTATCGCTTCTCCATAAATATCCTGCCGATTTCATTTCCAAATATCTCTCCATCACGTTCGGCATGACCGAAAGACCGGTCAGTTCGAGTCAATCAGTTCCCGAATCATATCGAGGTTTATCTTCTCAAGAGAGTCGCAAACTAAATCAGCTTTGGAAAGATTTGCAGCGATTGTGGAATTTGTAACGGCGACACATTTGGCCCCTGCGGCCTTGGCAGCTTGTACACCATTGGGAGCGTCTTCTATTGCAACACAATTTACCGGTTCAATGCCTATACGTTCGGCGGCGAGCAGGAAAAGCTCAGGGTCGGGCTTTTTATTTTTGATGTGGTCGCCGTTTACATAAACCATTTTCCGGTACGGAACGTTCGCGGCTTCCAAAACAGCACGGGATTTCTCGAGCGTGCCGGACGTTGCAATGGCCACTCGAAAGTTCTTCTCTTTCATCGCTTTGTCCATCAATTCCAATACGCCGGGGAAGGGTGGTAATGGCTCCTGGCTCAGAATCTTAAGGAAATATTCCTGACGCACTTGTGTTGCTTTTTTGATTTGTTCTTCGGTCAGTTCCAGGCCTTGGACTCCGGCGGCGGCTTTGACGTATTCTTCAGCTCCTCGGCCGAGGCCCGCTTCGAAATCCTTGCGCACAACACCTTCGAGGCCGAACAGCTCGGCAAAGACCTTAATAGAAGCCCTTGCGTTGACCGCCTCGGTATCGGCAATTACGCCGTCAACATCGAATATTAAGCCGTACAATTTGTCCATGGTTTCTAAAAGAATGATACTATTTCTGGTTTTTTTTGCCACGTTTTTATCCGCAGCGCATTTATAATGGTGATGATAGTTGGCACAAGTAAACTCCGGAGAGTAATCAGCGTGGATAACGACAGCAAAGCTGCTGACGACAGCAAGTTAATAGCCCGGGCGTGTAGTGACCGCGCTACCTTTGTACATTTATATCGCAGCCATTACGATGCGGTATTTCGCTATTGCGTGCATCGGCTTTTTGAAAGGCAGGCGGCCGAAGACGTTACTTCCGATGTATTTCTCAAGGTTGTTGAGAATATTCACCGCTTCAAGGGTAACGAACAGCAGTTTCGCAACTGGCTTTATAGAATCGCAACCAATGGCGTTAATAATTATTTGAGAAAGACCGCTCGCCGAAATCGTCTGTTGAAAGTCGCTCGCGAGCAGGCTAACAGTCAGGTCACTGACTGTGGAGAATCGGCTGAGAAGCTGGCTCTTTTGAAAGAGGCTGTATTTGCTTTGAGGCCGCGGTACCAAACTATCATCACACTGCGTTTTTTTGAGAATTTGAAGTTAACCGAAATAGCCGAGGTGCTTGGTTCCAGTCCCGGCACTATCCGCAGCCAATTGGCACGGGCGCTTGCTAAACTTCGGAAGGTTTTAGCCACAGAGTACACAAATCAGAGGTAATCGAAAATGAATGATGACGAAAGACAATTTGAAGATTTCGGTAATATCAAGTTTGATGATACACCTGACTCTGGCCACCGGAATAAACTCGAACAAGACCTCCTCCGCACTTTGACAAAACAAACTCGGCACAAACAACAACCCTTAAAGATTTGGAGAATAATCATGAAAAGCAGAAGGACAAAATATGCTGCTGCAGCAGTGATCGCAGTAATCGTCTTTTGTGGAATAACTTTTTGGCCCGGCGGCAGTTCAGAAAATGGCCAGTGGTGGCTTGGGCCATCGGCTGTGTGGGGACAGGAAATTATGGACTCGTTAGAAAAAATCGAAGCCTTAGTCTATCGACAGCGAGTGGCCTCTGTTAGAGATTTTGGACCCATACAGATGAGCAGGGGTTGGGAGAAACGTTACAATGCAAAAGACAGGTACAGAAGAGACCGTTACGATGACGGAAAAAACATCATGAATATTCAGTGGGTTATACCTGATGGAAAAGACCTCTTGATGGTAGAAGTGTCGCTGGAGTACAAGTGTTATTTTAAAAGGAGAAATGAGCGCTATGGTTTTATTCCTAATCCTGTTGAAGAACTGGGCTGGTATGTAAGACTTCTTGATAGGGCCGATAGTATCCTCGGTACAAGAGAATTTGACGGGCGAAAGTGCATTGGATTTGAAGTAAGCGCCAGCAAGTATGGAGATAATCCGGATGGACGGTTTGATCGTATCTGGTTTGATTTAAAAACAAAATTACCCATGCGCATAGAACGACATGGTTTACCCGACAGCTTTGATGCTGGGCGTTCAATGACCATTATTCATGATCAATTTGAGTATTATGCCAAAGTTCCGGTTGACTTATTTGAGCCTCAGATTCCAGAAGGATTCATTAACGCCCATCCTGATGAAGTACGAGCATCCAGAGAGAAAGAAGTGAAGGGAGAGATGGTTTATGCAGGTGTATCAGCCGGTCTAAAAGACGAAATTATTGCGGCATTGAAAAAGGTCGAAACAGCAAGTTATCAAGATGGTGCATGCCGTATATACTTATCAAAGAATGCATGGCGAAAGGACTATTATTCCGCTGAGCAACTGCAAAGAAATGAGTGGTACATTTTCGAAAAAGTGGATATGTCTGAAACCAGTTTTGATATTGATGAAAAGGTCCTTGGTCTAACCCAAATAAATGTCTATCCCGTGAGCAATACTTACAAGGTTGTATCATATACTGTTGACTCACAGCCCAGACATCCTATGAGCCGCATTTTGTTCCTTGCAGGGCTCATTGACCGGGCAGATCGAGTTTTAGAAAATGAAAAAATAGAAGGAATTGAATGCTTAGGCTTCGAGATTAGCGCAAAGAAATATGGTGATAATCCTGATCATATGAAGCACCGTTTGTGGTTTGATGTGGAAACTAAGCTTCCAGTGAGAATGGAATTTCAATGGCTAAAGGATGATGCACTGAGAAAAGAAATTAAAAATCACTTCAAGTGGAACCCAGAGCTGCCCACCGATACATTCATACCCAAAATTCCTAAAGGTTTCAATTTGGTAGAGTCTAACGGCAAGTAATTATAAAGCCAAAAACCACGCAAACAAAGATGCTGTCGGGCGATTTAGCTCGACAGTATTTTTTTGCGCTTTTTTTGGGGAGAATCTGTGTGTTTTAATTTCGCATTTGAAAAGTTCCCTTTTTATTGGTAGAATCCGTCCTCGTTTCTATAGATGTATGGATTCCCGCTTTCGCGGGAATGACAAAAGGGTCACGGGAATGACAAAGGGCAGTAATGACAGAAAGACTTGATAAGTACACTTTAAAAAGTGGGATGGTGCTTCTTGGCGAGCCGATGGAAGCGGTTGCGTCGGTGGCGTTTGGCTTTATGCTGCCGAGCGGAGCCGCCGTACTGCCTGAGGGCTGCTGCGGGGCTGGAGGCGTTATTGCCGACTGGATTTTCAGAGGTGCCGGCGATAAAAACAGCCGTCAGCTTGGTGACGCACTTGACGGCCTTGGGTTGGCTCGCAGCCGTTCGGTTGGCAGTTCGCATATAGCCGTCGGGGCGGCCCTCGAAGCCGGCAACCTGGCACAGGCCCTGGATCTGTATGCGGATATTATCATTAAACCCAGCTTAAAAGATGACCAGTTTGAATTGGCTAGGCAATTAGCAGTTGATGGGGTTCTGTCTCTGGACGACAACCCCCGGCAGAAGGTCATGCTCAAACTGCGAGAGCGGTTTTATCCAAGCCCTTTGGGGCGCAGTCCTGTTGGAGAAATCGCAGAATTAAAGGCTTTGACGGCTGAAAAAGCGAAGCAGATTATAAATGACAATTTCAATCTTTCGCAGACAATATTCGCTGTTGCGGGCAAATATGACTTCGATGTGGTTTGTCAGCAAATAGAAGGACTATTTGAGACAGAACAGCAAAAGGCCACCGGGCCTGTAAAGTTAGGTTCAAAAGCCGGCAAATATACTCATATAGATAATGACGGTGCGCAGGTGCATATCGGCCTGATGACCGAGACGGTCAAGCCAACTGATGAGGACTACTATAATGCCCGAGTGGCGGTATCGGTTCTTTCGGGCGGGATGAGCGCCAGATTATTTACAAAGGTAAGAGAAGAACGAGGCCTGTGCTATGCAATCGGAGCACGGTATCACTGCCTCAAAGATGCGGCTGGTATAATGTGCTATGCAGGCACCACGCCGGATAAGGCCCAGGAAACGCTCGACGTGATAATCCAGCAGTTCGATAAGCTGGGCGATGGAATCAGTGAAGAGGAAATCCAAAGAGCCAAAGTTGGATTAGAAAGCTCGCTGATTCTAAGCAGCGAATCGTCCAGCAGTCGAGCCGGCGCAATTGCAAGCGATTACTATATGTTAGGCAGGGTCCGAAGCCTGGATGAAATTAAGAATAAAATCGAGGCGACCGGCGTTGATTCGGTTTTAGGGTTTTTGCGAAGCAATAAGTTCAAAGACTTTACGGTTGTAACAGTAGGGCCAAAGTGCCTAAAGTGAACTAAAGTGCCTAAAGTGAGCTAAAGTTAAAAAGAATAATGAATAATGGAATTTAAGAAAAAGACATTGTCAAACGGCCTGGACTTGATTGGCGAGGTGAACAAATCCGCCAAATCGGCGGCGGTGGGTTTTTTCGTCAAGACCGGCTCCCGTGACGAGAGCGAACAGATAAACGGGGTTTCGCATTTCCTGGAACATATGCTGTTCAAAGGCACAGAAAAGCTAAGCGCTCTCGAAGTTAATGAGGCGTTCGACAAGACAGGGGCACAATTCAATGCCGGTACCAGTGAGGAAAATACCGTCTTCTATGCGGCTGTTCTTCCGGAATATTTAGCCGAGGTTACAGGGCTGTGGATAGAGCTGATGAGGCCGGCGCTGCGGGATGATGATTTCAGTATTGAAAAAAATGTAATCAAAGAAGAAATTGCAATGTATAAGGACATGCCGAGCTTTGACGTTATGGACCGATGCAGAAGCCTGCACTTCGATGGTCATCCCTGCGGCAATAGTATTCTGGGTAGTGAAGCAAGTATAGATAATCTGGCGGCTGAACAGATGCGGGACTATTTCGCCCGGCGGTACGCACCGAATAATATGGTGCTGGCCTGCGCAGGCAATTTTGACTGGGACCAAATCTGTTCGCTTGCTGCGAATTCCTGCAGCAAGTGGCGGCAGCAAACTGTCGGAAGAAAACTGGAACACTTTGGCGGCAGCAAGAAGAAAAAGAGAGTTGAAAAATCAAACCTGGCTCGCGAACATATATGTCTGATGAGTTCCGGCGTGTCCGCTCAAGACCCGATGAGGTTTGCCGCTTCACTTTTAGGAGTTATCGTCGGCGACAATGTCGGGTCACGATTCTTCTGGGAGCTGGTTGACAAAGCATTGGCGGAGGCGGCAACAATGCAATTCGGGGCTATGGACGGCACAGGGGCGTTTTGCAGTTATATCCGCTGCAGCGCCGGCAATGTTACGAAGGTACTCGATACCATTAGTAGTATTTTCCAAAGTCTGTCCAAAAACGGCATAACCGAAGATGAACTAAGAAAAGCAAAAAACAAGGTATTGAGCGCTTTAGTTATTAAAAATGAGCTGCCGATGGGTCGGCTGGGTGACCTGGGTTCTAACTGGATATATCTGGAGCAGTACCGTACTGTCGAAGATGATATCAGTTCGATTAAAGCTGTTACCATTGACGATGTTAATGTGCTGATAGAGCAGTTGAAGCCGGGAGAATTTACGCAGCTTTCTATAGGGCCTGCGGGGTAATTGGTTATTGGTAATTGGTGATTGGTAATTGGTAATTGGTTATTGGTGATTGGTGATTGGTTATTGGTTATTGGTAATTGGTGATTGGTAATTGGTGATTGGTAATTGGTGATTGGTGATTGGTTATTGGTAATTGGTTATTGGTTATTGGTGATTGGTAATTGGTAATTGGTAATTGGTAATTGGTAATTGGTAATTGGTAATTGGTAATTGGTAATTGGTAATTGGTAATTGGTAATTGGTAATTGGTAATTGGTGATTGGTGATTGGTGATTGGTAATTGGTAATTGGTAATTGGTGATTGGTAATTGGTGATTGGTGATTGGTAATTGGTGATTGGTAATTGGTAATTGGTGATTGGTGATTGGTAATTGGTGATTGGTAATTGGTGATTGGTGATTGGTGATTGGTGATTTACCATTTACCAGTTACCAGTCAATGAGGAGATAAAGATATGGGTAGGCAAACAAGAAGGCAGTTTCTTAAGACAATTGGTTTTGCAGCGGCTTCAACCGGGACGCTGTCGATATTGCCGGGCTGTGACGGTATAAACCAAATGACAGCAGCGGAAAAAAAACGTCCGAACGTGGTTTTAGTAATGACCGACGACCAGGGCTACGGTGACTTAGGCTGTCACGGCAACCCGGTTATTCAAACGCCCAATCTGGACAGACTATATACGCAGAGCATCCGACTGACGGATTTTCACGTCGGCCCTACCTGTTCGCCCACACGCGCGGCGCTGATGACGGGACACTACTGCAACCGAACGGGCGTGTGGCATACCATTATGGGCCGGTCACTCCTGCGCAAAGACGAAGTAACTGTAGCTGACGTCTTCTCGGCGGGCGGCTATCGCACAGGTATCTTCGGCAAATGGCATTTGGGCGACAACTACCCGTTCCGGCCGCAGGACAGAGGATTCGGCGAAGTGTTAATCCATGGCGGAGGTGGAGTTGGACAGGGGCCCGACTACTGGGGCAACGATTACTTCGATGATACCTACTTCCACAACGGCAGGCCGAAGAAATTTGAGGGATACTGTACCGATATATGGTTTGACGGGGCGATGAAATTCATCGAAGCTAATAAAGAGCGGCCTTTCTTCTGTTACATACCAACCAATGCACCGCACGGGCCATACAATGTCGCTGACGAATACAGCAAGCCATACAGGGATAAAGGCGTAGAGAGCAGACAGGCCAATTTTTACGGTATGATTACGAACATCGATGAAAATATGGGCCGGCTTATGCGACACCTTAAGCAACTTGGCCTGGAAGAGAACACCATCCTTATCTTTATGACCGACAACGGGACTTCTGGCAGCTACGGCGGGGGGATGCGAGGCAAGAAAGGTTCGGAATATGAGGGTGGTCATCGCGTACCGTGTTTTATCCGCTGGCCCGACGGCGGTCTGACGGGCGGCAGTGACATTGACCGGCTCACGGCCCACATTGACCTATTGCCCACACTAATCGGGCTGTGCGGGCTGAAGAGACCCCGCGGAGTGAAGTTCGACGGCGACAGTCTTGTTCAGCTTTTGAAAGGTCAGGAGATGAATTGGCCTGACCGTACACTTATTACCGACTCTCAACGAATTGAACATCCGGAAAAGTGGCGTAAAAGCGCGGTTATGACCGACCGCTGGCGGCTGGTAAACGGCAAAGAGCTTTACGACATAAAGGCCGACCCGGGCCAAAAGAATGACATCGCCGACGGGCAACCGCAGGTTGTCGAGAAACTGCGCAAGGCTTATGAAGACTGGTGGGTAGATGTCTCGCAGCGTTTCGATGAGTATTGCGAAACCATCCTCGGCTCGGACAAACAGAATCCCACGTGCTTGATGTCGCACGATTGGCATACTCCGAAAGTGCCGTGGAGCCAGGGTGCCGTTCGTAACGGGATGCAGGCCAACGGCTTCTGGGCGGTGGAGGTTGCCCGTGATGGCAGGTATAAGTTCGAACTGCGGCGCTGGCCGAAGGAATTGGATGCGCCCATCAACGAAGCGGTTCCCGGCGGTAGGGCCGTTACGGCCACCGAGGCCCGACTCAAAATTGCGAATGCAGATATGACCGTGCCCGTTTCCAGGAATGCCCGCGCCGTAACGTTCGAGGTACGGCTCAAAGCCGGCAAGACACGTCTGGAGACGTGGTTTACGGATGACAGGGGCAATTCTCGCGGCGCTTATTACGTCTATGTGAAACGTTTATAATGGATAGCCGTGTGAAAGATTATAAGCAGGCAAACAAGAAGAAAATTTTTGAAAACCAATATATCTGTTATGTGATTTCAGTGATATCAGTAATTTAACCAGAGAAAAGATATGTCATCTCAAAACGAGCAGAAGCAGTCTTTGGAAGACACAACTTCGCCACTTGCCGGAGGGAAAGCAAAGCACGCCAAGGAGCTTCCAACTGAACCTGCCGGTGCAGTCCAGGAGGCAAATGAAATACCGAGATTTGACTTAGCTGAACAGATTATGGCCGAGCAGCGAAAAATCACCGCGATAAGAAGAAAGGCCCCCGGCAAAAAAACAAAAGCTCCGGACCAGCAGACTCAAGCTGAGTCAATTGGCTATACGCGGCCGCCACCGACGTTATCAGAACAGGAGCAAATCATTGCAGAAATTGTAGCAAGGGATATCGAAAAGCTGTACATGGGTGATACTTAGGAATGAGAAATGGAGCCAAAGCAAACGGCCTGGAGTTACCGAGGATTTAAAATGCTTCTATCGAGGAGTAAACACGTCGCGCCAGTTTCGCAAACGACAGTAGTCAACAGGCGTCCAGCAAAGACCACGGAGTTATGTCCCAAGGCAGGTAAGTCTGCTGAGCGCAATAGTAATCATCGCTGGTTGATTTGGATGTTTCCGATTGGCGGGTTGTTGTCGTTGATATGGTTCCTGGTACGTGTTGTGCCGAAGCCTTCCCGAGCAAGTTATCCGTGCCAGCGTGTAGCCTTCCCGTTAGCCTCAGGTTTTGTAGTCTGGCTTTTGGGGCTGGTGGTTTCGGCGGCCATGTTCCGCAAGGCGAAACACTGCTTTGCGCGGTCGCGTTATTTGTTATGTGCAGCATTTATTGCCGCAAGCGTTGGGTTTGTTTGGCTGGCTCTGAGTACCACCGAAGATGAGCTGGTCTTAGCTGGTCCCCAAACGCCCAATGCTCCTATAGGAATTGCCAAAGGTGTACATCCAGGACGAGTCGTGTGGATACACGATCCCAATGCCACTGATTGGAATGGCTACAGCCGGCCTGAGCACTGGTATGAAAGCGACCACACCGACCAAGCTGTCGTGCACAAGATGGTTTCAAGAGCAATTCGTGGCTTGGCCGGCACGAGCACAGATGAGGAAGCGTGGGATGCAATCTTCAGGCATTTTAACACGGACCGCGGTAAAGGGGATGTTGGGTACACTGCCGGTGAGAAGATTGCCATCAAGATCAACAACACGCTGTGCTACAACGCCAGTTCGAGCACGTTCGAGCAAAGGTCCAGTAACAAAAATAGAATCGACAATTCACCGCAAATGACTATTGCTCTGCTGTGGCAGTTAGTGAACGCAGCCGGTGTTGATGAAAGAGACATTACCATTGGTGATCCGGGGAGGATAACGCCGAATTTTTATTACAACATAGTGCATACTAAGTTCCCGAATGTTTGCTATATGGCCAATCTCGGAGGCTCAGGACGGACGGGGGCGAGATTTTCTAATGTGGAGTTTCACTGGAGCACGTCCGCTGCTGACGGCAAAAGACAGGACTATATACCGCGCTCGTTTGCGGAGGCGGACTATTTTATCAACTTTGCTATTCTCAAAAGCCATGACAGCGGGGGCATCACCGTGTGCGGTAAGAACCATTACGGCTCACTTTTGAGGAACCCTGACGGCTCTCTCCGGGGCCAAAAATATAACTATTACGACATGCACCAAAGTCTGCCTGCAAATAGCAGGGGGATGGGACGCTACCGTTGTCTCGTCGATTTAATGGGTCATCCTGAGCTGGGCGGAAAGACGGTTTTCTATATTGTTGATGGTCTTTTCGCCGGACGAAATTGGTCTTCAGACCCAAGAAAGTGGAACATGGCTCCATTTTACGACGATTGGCCGTCAAGTGTTTTCGTTTCTCAGGACCCCGTGGCCATTGATTCGGTCTGCTTCGATTTTCTATGGGCCGAATGGGATGATTTTCCACACTACGATGGTGCCGACGATTATCTGCACGAGGCAGCGCTGGCTAACGACCCGCCATCAGGAACATTTTATGACCCGAATAAGGAAGGTGTTGGTCTGGCCAGCTTGGGGGTCCACGAGCATTGGAATAATTCGTGGCACAAGCAGTACTCCGGCAACTTGGGTACCAATGACGGTATCGAGCTGACCTCACCCGTGCCGGCTGACTTCAATGGGGACGGCAAGATAGACTTCGAGGATTTATCAGCTTTGGCAAACGGGTGGCTTCAGATGTCTGAATCGCTCTCTGCTGATATTGGTCCTTATCCCGGCGGTGACGGAGTTGTGAACCTGAGAGACTTTGCGCTGTTTGCGAGGTACTGGTCGCCGCGCGGTGAGTAGTATTTCGCCGGTTATGATACCAGGGAGCAGCTATATTTGAACGTCCAGTATGGATGCTCCTCAGCCAGATTTTGCGCAGCATCTTTCGAAAAATACGGTTTATTTGTTATCTTCTTGCAATACGGTCTTGTACAAGATAGATTACTACAAAATTGTTTGGAGAGGTGGCCGAGTGGCTTAAGGCAACGGTTTGCTAAACCGTCGTACGGGCATATACCTGTACCGCGGGTTCGAATCCCGCCCTCTCCGGTTCTTTGTTTTGAATTTTTACCCCTGCTTGTCGCCGGCAGGGGTCAAAACTCAACAATAAAAACTTGAAACTAATTATGCGGGCAGCCTTGGGACAATTCAATGCAGTGGTGGGTGATTTGGCCGGCAACGCCGAGAAGATGCGCGAAATCTATGCCCAGGCGGTTCGGTCCGATGTGGATTTGTTAGTCTTTCCAGAGTTAGCTATTTGTGGCTATCCGCCGGAAGATTTGCTGCACAAGAAGCACTTTTTAACAGACTGCTCATTAACCCTCGATAAACTGGCCGCTGATTGTCCGGAGAAAACCATAATAGTCGGCTTTGCCGGAAGCTGCCGGGAGGCCAGCTACAATTCCGCTGCCGTATTGCAAGATGGGCGGATAAGCAAAATATATCGAAAGGCCCAACTACCAAATTATGGTGTGTTCGATGAGCAAAGATATTTCCAGCCCGGCACCGAACCGGTGGTAATCAATGTGGGCGGTCTCAATGTTGCTGTTACTATCTGCGCCGACATCTGGGGAATCGAATGGCTTGTCAATTTCCTTAGAGACGCGGACCAACTCCAGATGATTCTGAATATCTCAGCCTCGCCGTTTCATGTCGGCAAGATAAAGGAAAGGCAAGAGGTGGTTAGCCGGTGTGCGAAAGAGTTCAATTGTGCAGTGGGCTATTGCAATCTTGTCGGCGGTCAGGATGAATTGATTTTTGACGGGCGAAGTATGTTTGCCGATTCGACCGGCAAGATGATGGCCCAAGCCAGGGCATTCGACGAGGATTTACTAATTGCTGATATTATCCACACGACCGACGGGACTGTGCAGGTTGAGCCGATGCAAGCCGCTGTTCCGCAGCCATGTGACCTTGCCGATGAAATCTATCAGGCACTTGTGCTCGGCACAAGAGATTATGCGGGCAAAAACGGTTTTGCGAAAGTGCTGCTCGGCCTGAGCGGAGGTATAGATTCTTCGGTTACGGCTGCTATCGCCGTCGCTGCTTTAGGTGCTGAAAATGTCGTCGGCCTGACAATGCCCTCGAAATTCAACAGTCCCGAAACGATAGGTGATGCCCAGAAGTTAGCAAGAAATCTGGGTATCGAATTTTCAACCATCCCGATTGAGCCGATACTTAAGCAGTTCGACGAGGCGTTAAAGACTGCCAGGGGCTGGAACAGCGAAGGTATCGCTTACGAGAACTTGCAGGCCAGAATCCGCGGAAGTATCCTGATGTCACTGAGTAATCAGTTTGGCTCTCTGGTACTGACGACGGGTAACAAAAGTGAAACCGCAGTCGGCTATACGACCCTTTATGGTGACACGGCAGGGGGCTTTGCCGTGATAAAAGATGTCCCCAAGACAATGGTCTATACATTGGCCGAGCACATAAACAAAATATCCGGACGTCAAATTATACCTGCTGCCGTATTAACCCGCCCGCCCAGTGCCGAGCTAAAGCCCGACCAGAAAGACAGCGACTCACTGCCGGATTACGATTTACTTGATAAAATTCTTAAAGGCTATGTTGAAGAAGACAAGTCCGTACAACAGCTCGTTGAATCGGGTCTATCGCAGGATGTTGTCCAGCGGGTCATTCGTATGGTTGACCGCAACGAATACAAAAGAAGACAATCTCCGCCGGGGGTAAAAATTACACCAAAGGCCTTCGGCAAAGACAGAAGACTTCCGATTACAAACCGTTACAGTTCCTGTAAACAATAGATGTTTTTCACCTGCGATTGTGTATGCGGAATCATCTGCCGGTGAGGGCATCTGTAACTACTCTTCCGAATTGAATCGAGGCTAACGGCCCGCTGCCGGTTATTATCAATCTGTCCTGCTCGACAGGGATACCGGTATATACAGCACCAGCGAGGATGAGTCTGTTACGTTCGGACAAAAAACTGGTAGCTCTAACACCGGTGAGCACGCCGGCGTTGGCCAGGATAGTAGGTGCTGTGCCAATTGCCGCAAGTATCTTTCTCTGACGCACCGCCTCACGAGCGAGATTCAGCGCAGCAGGATTAGCGACATATTCCACTGCTCCCAGGCCGCCAATAAAGATTATCGCATCGTAATCATCTATTCTCAATTGGCCCACAAGAATATTTGCCTCGGCTATTCCAAGCATGCCCCTTATAATTCCTATTCTTGTGCTTGCTATAACCGTCTGAACCCCCGCTGCGTCGAGTGCTCGTTTTGTTTCGAAAAACTCCTCGTCGCGGAAATTTTGACTGGCAACAATCAACGCAGCTCTTTTTACTCCTGTGCCCTCTTGTAATGCTTCTGCTGCGGCTTGCTCTATTGGATGGCCGACGCAAATTATATAAAGCGGCTCCAGGCCTCTCGGTAATCTGCAGATTCTGCTGACGTCCTTTGTATTAAAGCCGCCGATTGTTACAGAGCCCAAATCTAAACAGACGGCTTGCAGTTGGATATTCTGGGCGATGTGCCCGGCTTCGAGGAGCATATATGTCCTGGCCTTAGTGCGAAACTGGCTCGTGAGCTTTCTGACAGAGCCTGCAACAATAATATTGCAGCCCGCCGTGGCCACCGACTCCTGCATCGAAGCCGCTGCCGCTAACCTGCCGCGGATATCCTGGTCCGAAGTTTGCTCCAGACTGTGTTCGGCCGGTCGATACACAAACAGTCCCTCCTCAGTGGCAAAATATAAGTCTATGGGATAAGTCTCCCCAGCCGATGGTGCCGTTCGCAGGCCTCTTTGCGGTTCTGTTATGCCTTGACCGGCCCAGGCCAATTGACCAATCTGTTCAGAATCGAGCGGTTTGTTGGCAAATAAGCGCACACTTCGCCGTTTGGCCAGGGCCTCCTCAAAAGTGACCGTTCCTGTCAAGCTCGGCTTTGTAAGTCGAACTATCTTTTGTGGTGTTCGAGACCTGCGCTGGCCGAAACAAAGTGCTGCGAAACAAACTAAGACTATTCCAAGAATTGTTAAACGTTTCATTTTCTTAATCCTCCAAAACTAAAGACCCAAGACCATAGACCCAAGACTAAAGACAAAACTTTTTCAGGTTTTGTGTCTTGAATCCGGAGTCTCGTAATATATTTATCCGCCGCGGCGGATTTATTTATATTATACACATTTAACTCCAGATTTCCCAGATTAATCCGCCGCGGCGGATTAAACTTTATTTTTAGTGGGTAACGGCGCCTCCCGGGTTTTCGGTAAACTACCTATTACATCGTAAACAAATCTCTGGTAAAATCAATACTCGATGCTGGATACTCGATGCTCGTCGAGGTTCGGGTATCGAACCGACTCTCTAAGGTTGTTTTCAATGGCTTTATCGTGCAGACAAAAGGTAACTATAATCTCGTTGGTTTTCTATTGGCCTACATTCTTTATTCTTGCCCATATACCTGAGCCTGACCTTGTCAGCAAAGCCGGCGTTTCTGATAAATGCCTTCACTTCCTTGCGTATCTGATTTTGGTTTTTCTGCTCTGGTTTGCAATCAGCGGCGATAAAAAAGTGAACTGGCGCAGAGCCGGCGTATGGTGGATTTTTTTTGTGGTAACCGGATATGGGATTGTTGATGAACTGCTTCAGGGCTGTATGGGACGCAATTGTGATGTTAGGGATATGGTCGCAAATTTGGCAGGCACACTTGCAGGCTTAATTCTGTTTTCGGTTTTTACCTTTTGGCCTGCCGCCCTTTTAGTTACCGGGGCGGTTATCTTTGGGATAACGAATATCGCACGCGGGAATTTAGCCGAGTTGATACCGGTTACATTCGCGATGTTTCATCTGTTTGCTTATGCAATTTTTAGTATGCTGTGGGTTTATTATATACATCTTTTCCTCTCCTTAAAGCCCCCTAAATTCAAATGGCTGATGGCAGCATTAGCTGTGCCTATAGGCTTGCTGCTGACTGTAAAACTGTCCTCAATGGTTCTTGGCAAAGTTCTCGGACCGCGGGAAGTAATCATTTCTGTTGCGGCAATTGCAGCCGTCGTTGCCATAACCTATCTGATAGCGTTATTTCACAAAACTCAAGGCACAAGATAA
>JABUBO010000286.1_pt1 | contig 15809 bp, 15 predicted proteins | sample 7240361 | NCBI WGS metagenome assembly JABUBO01 (sample SAMN07256346, study PRJNA390944) | subsurface metagenome | isolation source: Methane hydrate marine sediment | place: Pacific Ocean: Eastern North Pacific, ODP site
TCCTCCATTGTCTAATATTAATGCATCAAATTTCCATTTTTTTTTTGATTTACCTCGAAATGTTTGTTCTTCATCTATATATCTATAATTCGCAGAAAATAATGTTTTTGCTAATTCCCGCAGGTTTTTATCTACTAAATCCAATTCACATACACATTTTTTTATTTTTTAATGTAATATTGAGATGGTATATAAATCTAGACTATTTTTAAAAAATATTTAATATAATATAATATCTACACAGTATATGTATTTTTGTCGGATTTCCATTTTTTATTAATCTAACTTATTGAATGAATGATCTCTGTTATTTGAATCAATTTTGTTCAGATATTTTTCAAAAATATTATTAAAATCTTTTACTAAATTATTTGCTAAGACTTCACATCTATTAGAGAATTCAATTTTTTCTATATCGGTATCTCGATATCTCCCATAAGACAATATTTTTGCTAATTCTCTCAGATTTTTTTCTTTTATATCCAATTTACATCAATATTTACATTTTCTTCTTTACAATATATTATTTAGAAAGTATCTAAATCTAGATCAGTGGAATATTAAACACATTGTGATATCCAGAGAATATAAAAAGTTTTACTTGATAAAAATCCTAAAAAAAATCACTAATTTTCATTAATGGATAATCTCCATTATTAGATCCAAATTTTTCTAAATATGAATCTAAGATACTATTAAAAAATTTTATTATATTAATTGCAACTACTTCACAAATATTGTTACAATCAAAATATTTCTCTGGAAGCAGAGGACATCTTGGATTAAATTTTTCACAATATTTTTTCATTTGGAGTGAAAATCCTTCTGCTCGAAGAATCTTAAAATAATTCCATGAGTCTTTGAATCCAGCGAACTCACAAGGCTTTAATTCTTGAAGTCTCTCTTTTAAAGATTTTTTATTGAATTTGAATTTTAAACGGTGTTTTATTTTTTTCAATTCAATAACAAATTCTGCTTGACTCCAATTACTATACACTTGGAGTAAAGCTTCGGCTTTTATGACCTTTTCAGGCGAAATTATTCTCCAACCATCTGCTCTTTTACATTTAATATTTTTATTTTCAAAATTATCAAAATTGGTTGGGTAAATCCAACACTGAGGTGGTTTAAGATCTATAGAATGGAGCTTACATCCATTAAGTTTTTTATCAAAAAATGCGCACTTTCCTGTATTATCATCAATTCGTATTTGAAATGAAAAAACATCTCCTCTTATAAAATCTTTTTCTTTACCTAATCCTTGTCTTATAATTTCTTCAGCTAATATTTTTGGGACATCGATAAATATAGAGCAGCAATCTCCATGGCAAATATTTGGGTCTGTACAATCAGGACCTGTTATTCCCTCCATCATTAATTTATTATAATTCCTGATAATTTCTAATATATCCTTTTCAAGGATATTTTGATTTCCATCTGTATTTAGTTCATTTACTTTCAAATTTTTTCATTTATTATAATAAAAGGGGATTAAGCAAAAACATAGCAGAAATTTCTAATATCATTCAAAACGTATCGGAATTAAATTTATTTTGTTTTTTAATATTAAAAAGGATTTAAGAATTCTATTTTTTATTTAAGGGTATTTATACCTTTTTTTAGAATAAAAGTTTTTTCAGATTAAATAAAAACCATTAAAGAGGATTGGGTAAAATGACATCCGTTTGACCACAAATTGTACGATTTAGATTCTCTTTTCTTAGGTTTGATTAAATACCTCCTATAAATAATTGAAAAAAAATTTATTGACTTTATTTTATCATCATGTTGGATCAATGATGTCTTCGTTGCCGATTACATTTCCTTCCGAATCTGTAATTAATGCACCTTTGCTAATATCAAGTAATACTAACTTATTGTCCCATGGATCCTTAACGATGACACACTTACCAATTTGAATATCGAAAGGATCCACTACCACCGTCCCTCCTGCATCAACAAAACGTTTAGCTGCCACCTCAGCAGAGTCTACGAGTAAATCCGTTTCGGGATCCTCAGGTTCGGTGTGAATAACTAACTCTGCATCACTTTCAGGAAGTTGAAGCCCTGCAGCACTTTCTGTTCGCCATTTGAGTCGGTGACCGAGGGAATCTCGATAGAATTTAAGACCATCCTCAAGGTCTGATACAGGGAGTCGGATACAATCTACCTTACGGATTAAGCTTATATCATTAGTTTCTTCAAGTATCATTTTTTAATACTCTATAATTATTTAGAATAATATATTGACGAAAAAATCTTTTATCTGATAAAACACTTTATCACCTAAAAGGTATAAATACCATATAAGAATTACTATAAATTATTTATTACATAATTTATATTAAATCTATAAATAATATTATACAATACCCCCCAATTAATCAAAATTTTAAGGTATAATTATAAATGAGTGATATAGAAATAAAAAAAAATTTATTAATCGTAATAGATATAACCGAAAAAGAAAATACCGTTCTTAATGATTTAGGAAATGTGAAGGAAATAAGTGGAAACGGCAAATTAATTATAAAAAATCCGTCTGATAAAAGTCGATTGTGGAATATTACATGTGATCTAAAAGAAACGGTAAAAACTTCATTTTCTGCACGTGAAATAAAAATAGATACTCTAGACCCATTAAAGGATTTTTCTTCCGATTATACAATTTCAAACATAAAAGAACCTCTTTTAACAATTGCTGAAAAATTCGATACTTTATCAGATTTTTCAGATCGAGAAAATAACACGTTTTTATTTGCTCAAGACACTAAATGTCAGTTAAAAATCCATTTAACAAATCAAATAAGTGGAGATATTATCAATATTAAACTTATTAAAGAGATTCCACCTATACTTAAAGAGATTGAGATCGTTCCACCTAATAATGGAACAGCTTCAATGAAAGAAGAGGAAGGTTCGAATAAAATATTTTGGGAATTAAACTCTTTAGGTGTTGGTCAATCGGCTGAATTAATAGTAAATTGTATTGCATTAGCAAATTCCGTAGAAATGCAACCACTTGGAGAAATAAATGCTACATATCTAGTAAACAATAGAATATTAACAATGATTGATCCAGATATAGTTGCAATAACAGATTCGATGAGTGGAGTAACAAGGGATGAAGGTAGTAAACCAGGGGTATGGGATTGTAATGTTGAATTTATTAATGAATCTGAATTTCAAGTGAAGTTAAATGATGTAAGAGTAGAACATAATATTATTACTGGTAAAGAAATTGTAGTATCCCAGGCACCCGGAAAGATTTTAAACAGAGATCAAGCATGGGATTATGATTTCATTGTTGAATCTAAAGAAGTCCCTCAATTAGAACCAACTTTCGAATTCACTACTTTATTTACACCGATAAAACGAGTTGAGGGAACTATATATAAAGAATCATTATATTATCCCGTACTTCGGGCAGAAGTTTCAAAAGATATTAAACCAAATGAGGTAGGAGCTTATGCAAATACTGATATGGAGATTGTTAACACTCTTTTTAATAAAGGATCTGCTCCAATCGATAAAGCACTGATTACAGATGAAATAGCTGATGATTTTGAACCTCCAGACATAAATAATATTAAAATCTTTGCAAAAACTGGCGGAGAATTAAAAGGAATTTTCGGTAATGAATATGTTAAGGTATTTAGAATTACACCAGATGACAAGGATTTAACAAAATCTCATAGAATAGAAATTGAACTATTTAATATGGCAAATGACTTACTATCAGATAGTACTTTAGAAATATCATATCCAATAATTGCTAGAAATCCAAAACCTGATAAATCGTATCAAATTCCGATTACTGTTCAATTAAACACAGAAATTGAAGGAAAACCTTATATTATTGCACCAAGTGAAACACCGGAGATAAGAATTAAATATATTGCTAGAAAGTTCAAAACTCTTAAAAGTATTAAACCAAGTAGTGTAACAGGAGAGTTTATTGTGAGTATTTTACTCCAAAATCAAGGAAATGTTGAATTGGAAAATATTCTATTTAAAGATAAAATTCCGGTAAATTTTGAATTAATAAGCTTTTCTCCAATGGAACTGAAATATGAGTTAAATAAGATTGAAAATGAATCTGAATTAGTAGTAAGAATTGCAGAGATTAAAGCAGATACTTCATTGCAAATCAAATATCACTGTTCTGGTACCGGTGAATACCCAAGATATGAACCAGTAGTTATTGTTGAAGGAAGAAAAGACACTATTTCTAAACCTGAAGAAAAGACTGAACCAATAGTAAGTAGTACACCTGAATCATCAATAGGTTCATTTGCGGAAAACTTATCATTCTCAATTCAATCACAAATTATTGATGAAATCATTAATCTTGAGAAGAAAATAACGCCTGGATTGAAATCAGTGGATGTTGCCAATATGATTGAAAAAATGAGAGACTTTATTGCTAATATTGCGAGAGTTGGCCCCTTTATTCATGAAATTGGACAACTTGCAAGAGAATTTAAAGATCTAGGAGATAAAATCGTTGTTGGTGAATCTCACGACAAAATTACCAAAAAAATTAAAGAATGGAAAGCGAAATTATCTTAAAAATGTAATTTTAAATATTTATTTTTTTAATTATTTATTAAAACAAAGTTATAGAAAGCACAAATTCATTACTTCTTATTCATCTTCTGCTTTTGGAATTTTGGGAAGTGTCCTTCCAGTAACTTTTATCATTTTAGGTTTAGTTTGATTATCTTTAGTTGTTCCTGAAGTGTCTTTCTTTATACTCGATGTCTTAGATGTAGATTTTTTAGATGTGGTTCTTGTAGTTGTTTTTTTAGCTGGTGTTCTAGTGATTGTTTTTTTTACTGGAGTTCTGGGTGCTATTTTTTTAGATCTCTTTGGAGTCTTTTTATCTAATGTTAATACTTCAATCCCTTTTATTATACCACGTTTTTCATCAATATAAACCCTTATCTTATTGTTTTCTAGTTCAATTACCTCATTGGGAAATTTTTTAATTCTTTCCCATTCTGTATCCTCAACCTTCTTTCCAAGAACTGTGGTCATCTTAGAGACAGCTCCATATAAATAGTTTCCCATTATGATGTTTTGCCGTTTATATCCATCTGGAATATCATTTTTTAAGATTTCATTTAAAATTTTTTTAACTTGATCTTGAGAAAAAGATGGTTTTTTAGTAATATATCCAGGACTTATACTTGATGGAATTATTGGAATAGGTTTAAAAGTCTCCTTTTTAGGAGTTTGAGGTTTAATACCAGGAGATACTAAAGCAGATTCCATTGTATTCCCATCAAAACTACCTAAAGCAGGGGAATAATAATCTGTACTTTCTTTTTTTTTCGAAACAGGAGTTGCATCCATTATTATGCCTTGAGCCTTTCCATCTCTTTCAATATTTCTAATATATCTCATATCTGGTAATCTTTCAGTTACTTCCATCGATTTTAGACCAAATGCATTCAAAAACTCAACTAATTCATCCCCTTGATCAATTGATTTTATTATACATCGATGAAATCCTGCTGATTTTATTAGCTCGTTTTGGAGTTCTTGGGCAACTCGTGAAGAAATAAACCGCTTTCGAACTGGAGATTTTGAGCCTTTCCAAATAAAAATACGGCGTAGATCTTCCCTCACTATCACAAATACTTGGTTAGGATTCAAAATTGAACCTAATTCTTTAGGGGATGTATCCAGTTCATTTTTTGTTCCATCATCCAATAATTCAAAAGCCATGAATTCAGTGTATTCAATCATGATTCTTCTTTATTTTTGCCTTAAATAAAAAAAATTTCTTTGACGATTAAATAAAAGCTCTCTTATTTGAATATATTCATTTTTAATTTTCTATGAATTTACAAAAACTAATATAATCATATAATATCTATATATATTTTTATCCATCTTTATGTTTGAGATTATTAATAAAGTGCAATAATGATCTAATTGAAAAAATTTCAATAACAACAATTGAACTCTCGTCTAGCAAACAAAATAAATTTATTTAATCAAATAAGTTATAACAAGTTTAACAAAAATTATATAAATCTTTATTCTCATATTGTTATTAAATTGAATTAATTAATACAATTATTAAAAGGTTTGAATAAAATGGGAGCCAAATTTTGCCCGGGTTGTGGTGATCCTTTACAGTCTGGTCAGAAGTTTTGTGAAAAATGCGGTGCTAAAATTGATGAGTCTGCACCAGCACCTGCTCAAACTGTAAGTGTTACTAAACCCGCACCGAGTGGTGGTCTCTTCGACATTAACCGAAACTACTATGTCTTGAAAGAGAAATACTGGGATTGGGGATCTGGCGATATTCTTGATGAAAAAGGGCAACCTATTGGAAGGATGCACCGTAAAATTTTTTCGCTTAGAAGAAAAGTTGAGCTTATGGAGCTTGATGGGACTATTAAAGCAACAATTCATGCTAAGATTGTTAGTGCAAGAGGATCTCAAGATTTAAAAGATCCAGAGGGAAATATGATCGCCAGAATCAAAAAAGCAATTTTGAGTGTTTTTCGCCCTAAATTTTACTTAGAATCTCCAGATGGAGAAAAATGGTATGAAGCCCAAGGAAAATTCATGGGTTGGTCTTATAAAGTTACAAATTTTAAAACTGGCGAATTAGTTGCAGAGATAGAGAAAGCGGATCGATGGCGTGATATCTTTTTGGGCGGTCTGTTTGATTTTAAGGACACATACGCCTTACGGATTCATGATAATAAAACAGATAGACGCATCTTGTTGGGGTTTGTTTTATCAATAGATAACGTCTTGCATGATAAATAATCTTAATAAATTCTTTTTTGGTTAATTTTATAGATGAATGATCAATTATAAATTAACCCCATTTTTTATTTTCTTACGTTATAATCCCCCTTTCTAGTAAATCGGCCCATTCTATAAGTTTTAGATTGTTTATTGCAAAATCGCCACTTACGTTCCGGTTTATTCGAAGATCGTCTAAGAGCTCGGGATGATTTCTTACTTTTAAAGTAGCTCTAATGCGTCGCTCAACCGATTCTATCGTTTTTGGACCTCTTAACCGCAAAATGGCTCGGAGGATAGAGTTTTTATTTTCGGCAAGATTATTTTGAATTGACATTAGAGCGAATAAAATTAATGTCGCGTTCAGCCCGGCGCCCACCTGGCTGGACATCCCTTTACTCAACTTTATTTTATCCCGATAAGGGTTAATTTTTGCGTAGCCGATCTTTCCTTTATCAAAAACGGTGTAAAGTCCTTTTCGCCCGCGTTTCTTTTTCTTTCTCGGCTTTTTCCTTTTCTTTTTAGTTTTAGAGCCTTTTGGTCTCCCCCTCTTTTTCTTGATTTTAGGGGTTAAGTCCGTTTTAGCTTCCATGTACTTAAATTGACGCTTACCGCGCTTTTTAAAGAAGTCGCTTTTCACGCCAATCGTCGTTGTTACTCTTTCATCTCCTTCATAGCTGTAATGCCTTATTATAACCTTCTTAAACGGTTTTTTGTGAGGATGGATGACGTGAGTAATCTCCCGACCTAAGTTTTTCGCCATAGATTGAGTCGCGTTCAAGGCATCTGAAGTTATCGTGGTAATTTGATGTTCAATATTCCGTTCTGCTTCGTCGAATACTTTACGCATATCTTCTTCTGAACGAGATTTTGATACTTTTATTCCCAGAGTTTTATGAGAACTATATCCCGTAGCGATTATAACGTATATTGAGGTTCCTTCGATTTTTAAGAAAGTCTCGTCGATAGCGATGGCTGTATCGGGTTGAGGCTCTAAAACCAACGAATCCAGTCCGTTAAGTTTATCAATAGCATCCTCTATTTCTAACCTAAGCGCCGATACCTGCGACTCGGAGATCCCATATTTTTTCGCAATCGTCTTATTTTTCGCCCCGTCCTTCATTAAGTCCTCATAAAATGCTTTCAGTTTGTTAAAAACCAATTCTTTAAACTGATATGATGTAGTCAATATAAACTGTTTAAGTGTTTTGAAGCTTTTTTTGTGCTGGCATTTAGGATTCTTACATTGGAATACCTCAATTCTGGTGCCTTTTCTTCCATGTGTTCCATATGTACCAACCTTTGGAGTCTTGCAGACAGGACAACAAATTTGAATTTCTCCTAGCGAAAATCGATTTCTGTTCTCGTTTTGAACCTCGATGGGTCGCCAAAGTGGCATATAAACCTTTTCTTTTCTTCCAACCATGTGTTAAATTAATGAATCATCGCTTAAATATGTTTTTAGCAAAATCTGTAGCGGGTTGGAAGATATTTTTGCGATGAATAGTGACTTAGACGAGTCCGATAAAATTCTTAAATTTTTAAATTATATCTTAATGTTAATGAGGTGAAAGATAAAAAAAAGCGGGTAGAAAGATTTTATAAACAAAGAGCGTTGAAAAATTTTATAATTCTTCATTCATTTATAAAATTACCCTCTTTTTTTTTTATTTCCTTTTTACTAGAACTATTTATTCAAACCTAAAGTAATTATTAAAAGATATTTTATGTTAATTAAAAAGATATTTATATAAATAAGTAGAAATTATAATAGGTTTTTTACAATGAGTAACATTATTCGACTTTTAAAATTAAAGGATTATATCACTCTTTCAGGGACAATTTGCGGGATTTTTGCCTTAATGGTTGGAATTTTACTTAACGATCTATCATTGGCATTTTTTTTTATTATGATTTGTCAGGGGACTGACCTTTTAGACGGATATGTGGCAAGGAAATTAAACCAAGTAAATAAAATTGGAAAAGAGATGGATTCATTAAATGATTTATTTTGTTTTGGAGTTGTACCTGCAATGTTAATTTTTATTGGTTATTGTAATGATTTACCTTTTGAATTAATATTTTATATTCCAGCGGTCATTATTTTCATTTTAGGTGCCCTACTTAGATTAGCAAGATTTAATATTATGGATGCTAAGGGATATACTGGAATAGTAACACCATTTAGTGGATTAATAGTTACCGTCTTTTATTATATTGATTATTTTAGTATTCAAACTTTTGATCAAAATAATTTTATTTCAATTTGGGTTCAATTACTATTTCCATTTTTATTAGGATTTTTGGGCTACTTAAATATTACAACTTTTATTATATATGGTGAAGAGTTAAAGAAAAAGTCTGGAAACTTAAAATACGTGTTTATTAGCGGAGGTATTCTCACAATCGTAATTGGTATAATTGGACTAACTTTTCCAAAACAGTTTGCTGCTTTACCTATCTTGTGTTTATTTATAGTATCTTTTGTTATGGGATGGGTTTATATTTTCATCGGTTTTAAAAATTATTTGAATTCACGAAAGAATTTAAAAGAGGAACTTAATTCAACTAGCTAATATTTATGAAAAAACTTATTTTGCCAATCTTTCAATCCAAGATTTCATTCGACTTAATAAAATTTTTTTTAAATCTTCATCAAGTTTTCCTTTACCTTTAAGATCTGTAATCCAACGGCGTATATCATTTAAAACTACAGAGAAGCCTTTATTTTCAAGAATATAATCATTTAATTCTTCTAAATGTTTTGAAATTTCATTTCCATTTTTACTATCTAATTCTTCTGAAATTTCGAAAAATCGAGAGCCAATCTCGGTCATTTCTCCCTTTAGAACTCCACTTTTAAGAATTTCATCTTTAATAGATTTTAATGGTACTTTTTCTTCCTTTTTATCAATATCTTCAATAAGTTTTTCCTTCTCTTCAATAAACAATGAAATTTTATCGATCTCTTCACCTCCCGGTTCTTTTTTTTCATGAATTTCTTGGGTTGAAAGTGGAATTTCTATTTTTTCAATTTTTTCTACGATTTTAATTGGCATCTGCTTTGTTTTTTCAAGTAGAAATTGAAATGCTTGATTATTTAATTGCATTGGTGAAGATATAAAATTAAAAATACTTGCTAATAACTCAAATATTTTTTGGCTAAGAGATTCATCAAAAATAGTAAATTTTTCTTCTTCTTTTTTTAAAACTATATTAAAAGTTTTTTCTTGATCGTTAATGGTTTGTTCATACTCGTACATTAGATCAAATAAACTCATTCGAATCTCATTTTCAATCTTCTCAACTTGGGAAGAAATTTCAGTTATATTTTGTTGTAAGCTCTCTGAATTTTTTCTAAAAATTTCAGGTAATTTTTCGTTGTAGCTTTCCTTAAGTTCATTAATTTTTTCATCAATAATTTTATCTATTAATGCTTTTATGTCGTCTTTTTTTTTTTTAAGATTAAATTCCTCGAGGTTATCCATAATTTCTTGTTTTATATTTTCCACTTGCTTTAGAAAATTTTGATAATGTAAATTAAAAACATTCTCTACCATATCATAAAATTTTCCGGAATTATTTAATAATAGATTCAATTCAGGAATCAAGGTAACTCCATCTTCATAATCAGCTTTCATTAAACTCAAATTTGCTACAATTGTGGTTTTTGCTTCTTGAAAATTCTTAATATAATTTTTTAAATTTAGTAAAAAACCTGACTCTTTTTTAATCTCTTGAAAAATGCTAGATATTTTATCCGGCAAATCATTTGACATTTGATTTAATTTCGCATTAAACTTTTCATAATAAGTTAAAAATGCACGATATGGGGGTATAGCGTAATAGTAGATTAAATCTTCTTCAGAAGATTCTGAGTTAGAAATACACAATCCTTCATTTAATAATTCTTCGATTAAGCTTTTATTCAGTTCTTTCTTGGTAGTATTCATAATTAAGGCAATCTCTTCCCATGTTAAGGGGGATCTCCCAATAATTTTCAAATAAAGTTCAATACTATTATCCGAGAGTTCTATTTCATTTAATAATTGAATTAGAAAATCTTTATCATTATTATTTATCATTAATAAACACTATATAGAAAAGGTTATTTTGTATAAATATTTGATTTAGATTTTTATATTTTTTGTTTATGAGTAGTTTTAAGTTGGATTTCTTAAATTATATAAATTACAAGATTTTTCTAGAATATTATAGAAAAAAAGAAATCATCTAAATTTGAAAGTATTATAAGTAGCGATTAAAATGGATATTCATGATATAAAAATAGGAACAGAGGGAACATTTCTCCCGCCTTTTGAAAATGGCATTAAGACTGTAAAGCGACTCGATGAAATAGGATACGATTCTGTATGGTGGGCTGATCATTTGATGGGTTGGATACCCGAATCAATCTTTACGCCGGATCTAATTAACGTGGCATCTTTTCAAAAAACACCCCATTTCTTCTATGAAGCTTATACTACGATTGCTGTTGCAGCCTGGAATACTGAAAAACTAAAATTGGGAACATCTGTAACTGAAACTTTTAGGAGACACCCTGCTGTACTCGCACAATCTTTTTTAACTTTAGATCATATCTCTAAAGGTAGAATAATTCTTGGTATCGGAGCTGGTGAAGGTGAAAACGTCATCCCATACGGTATTGAATGGAATAAACCTGTGAGTAGGTTGGAAGAGGCAATTAAGATTATCAAACTTCTTTGGGAAAATGATGGAAAAGTAGATTTCGATGGAAAGTTCTGGAAACTAAAAGATGCAATTCTTGCAATAGGTCCCTATAAAGATGGGGAATATCCTCCAATATGGATTGGAGCACACGGACCCAAAATGCTTGAATTAACTGGAAGACTAGGAGACGGATGGTTACCTGCAAATTTAGATCTCAATTCGTATAAAAAAGGACTAAAAATTATACAGGCGTCGGCAAAAAAGATAGGTAAAAATCCAGATAATATTACTCCAGCATTATGGTGTTACGCAATTTTAGATGAGGATCATGAGGGATGTCTAAAGATGCTTGAAACTCCGTTAATTAAATGTCTTGGGTTGGTTATGTCCCATGAAAAATTCGAACAATATGGTATTTCGCACCCTCTAGGTGAGAATTATAAAGGTCTTTTCGATTTTATACCCACTAGGATTGATCGAAAAACAGCGTTAGAGGCAATTGAGAAAATTCCAAAAAAAATGTGTGAAGATATCTTCCTATATGGTACTCCTGATGAAATTATTGGAAAAATCGAAGAGTATGCTAAAGTTGGCCTGAAACATATTGTAATCCAAAATGCTACAATTTTTTCTGACATTAAAAAAATTAAAACTTCCTTTAACTGTTTAAAGAAGGTGCTAAATTATTTTAAAGGATGAGGAATTTTATTTATTTATTTTTTTTTAAAATTTAAATCGCTCATGTATTTTCATATTCACTACTGGCAAATTTTAGGTTAAGGGTGAGAAATAAATTTAAATTATTTAACATATATACTCATGAGAAAATATAAATTATTTAGATTAAAGTAAATTATACTATCGTAAAGCATTGAGGTTAAATACAAATGATTGTCCCCTATACTCTCCCGCTTGATTTGTTAGAAGTATTTCAAGGAAGTTTTAGTTTGATTTTTGCCATTATTTCTATATTTGTAGGATTACGAATTTTATCTAAATATTTTGAATATAAGAGAAGAGAATTAATCCTTGTCGGTATTTCGTGGATTGGAATAGCGAGTCCTTGGATTCCTGATTCAATTAATTTTATAATGATTTTAGGTTTTAGTTCTATTCTAACAGAAGAAGCCTATCTCATTATAGGAAATGTTTTTATGCCGCTTATTATTATTTGCTGGTTAATAGTAATTACGGATTTTTTGTATAAAGCAAGACAAAAGTTGATACTCATATTATGTCTTATTTGGACTGTAATTTTCGAAACAATTTTCTTTACATTACTCTTTATTGACTCTTCATTAGTTGGAACATTTCTAGGACCATTTCATGTAGAATTTGGTGATTTTATCACATTTACATTATTATTTACTATTGTTATATTATTAATAAGTGGCTTATTATTTGCTCGAGAATCACTAAAGTCAGAGGACAAAGAAATTAAATTGAAAGGGAAATTTCTCATAGTTGCATTTCTTTCATTCACTATTGGTGCGATTTTAGACTCATCAATTTCATTAATTCCAATAACTGTAGTAATTACAAGATTAATTTTAATATCAAGTTCGATAGAATTTTATATTGGCTTTATTTTACCTAAATGGGTAAAAAAATTTTTAATAAAGGGATTAGAAAGGCAATAAATTTAATTTTTCGGAGAAGATAAATAAGATTTAATAAATTTATTAAAAGAATTCTGTAAAAAACCTAAAAATTTTTTTTAATTAAAAGTATTATTATAAAATATAAGACATTTTTTTTAATCGGTATGAGATATTTTGTAGGCTAGAACATGATTGAATTCCAGAAAGAAGATGTATTCATTTTCATTGATATTACAACAAATTTCCTAAAAAAAAAGACCCTTTTTAGAGGACTTAAAGAATTAATTGAAAAAAAGAAACAAATCAATATTTTTACAATATTTAATTTACTGTTATTTAAAGAAGATGCTAGTCCTTTGTTAATAATGGATAAAACCTCTTACGGAGAGATAATTGATATTTTATCTGAAAACTGGAATTATAGAAATAAAACAAGCCTATTTGAGAATGGGATGTTTCTAATCTTATCTGAAATTCTAAAGAAAGCAAAAAAAAGTGTTGCAAATTATCGTATCATTGTAATTACAGATAGTCCAAGTGAAATTCCTGAAGAAATGACAACAACCTTATTTGATCTTATAAGTAAAGTAAAAATTCTTCCAACATTCATAGATATTGTAAGAGTAGGAGATAAAAAATTCTATGTTGATGATGTAAAACTTAAAATAATTACAATGGAAACTACTGGTGGGATGTTTTATGCTGATTCTACGAATTATTTTATGAACATTATGAATGTTCTTGCAAAAAATAAACAAATTCAAAATGTTTTTGTTGGAGAAATTAAGAAACAGATACAACCAGAAGATAAACTATTTTATGAAAAACTGGCTAGTGATTTACTTTCTCCAGAACCTGGAGAAGAATTAACTTGCACAATATGTAATATGCCCATTTGTCCAATATGTTTAGATAAAAATGATACTCCTCACAAATGTTTTAATTGCAATACTGCATATCATGAATGTTGCGCTGCCCAATATTCCGGGCTTAAAAATATTGGTCTTATACATATTTTTAGATGCGCTGGTTGTGGCACTCTATTAAAATTAGAGGAATCCATTGTTATGGAAAAAGTAAAAAATATTGAACAATTAAAACTTATTGAGGAAGATATTGAAACTTTAGAGGAAAAAAGAGGTAAAGCAGTTAAAACTCCGATTCCTTCAAGTTCCGAAGAATTTATCTCAATATCTTCCGAAACAGAAATTTCAGATGATAATAAAGCTGATCTTATAATTATAAATGGTGAAAAGTCAGAAACTTTTGAAGATTTGGTACCTTCTCCCCCACCTCCACCAACTATTAAGAAAAAGATAAGACCTGGAGGTTTTTTTGGGCCTGAAATAGAAATTGACGCAAAACAACAACAACTTCAAAAAGAAAAAGAGCCCTCAAAATATTGGTCTCCGGCTGGATCAACAACTTCTCAAATTACTTCGATTACTCAATTAAAACCTCCAAAAACAAAACCTACATTAAGTTTTTGCAAAATTTGCGGTGCGCCCATGAAAGGAAATGATAAGGCTTGTAGGGCATGTGGAGCTCCTGTTTAGATTCTTAAACATTTTGTCCTAGTATCTCTTGAAATATTTTTTTTACATTTTCTTCGTCGGGTGGGCAGCCTTCTATAACATAATCTATTGGAATTATTTCAGAAAGATCATTTGATTCTATTGCCATATTTTTTAAATTTGAACCTTCAATCCCGAAAATTTGCTGTTTTTCAGTCCCACAATCTCCAAAAGATATGATAATATGATTTTTCTTAATACTCTGCCAGGTTTCTAATAATTTCTCTCTATGGATTTTCAATAAACATCCTGTAATTATTAAACAATTACAATCTTCAGGATTATTTGTTTGTGAAATATTTTTAAACCCATTTTCTTTTTTATGAAGTAAAAATGAAGTGAGAGCTAAACTACATTTTGAACATTCACCAAGATTTAAGATATATGCCTTTATTTTACCAGTTGTCAATGATTTTTTGGACGTCAAGTTATTAATCATCTTAAAATATGAGAAGTCTCTGAAAATACATAATTTTTTATATAATATTATTATACCTAATTTTTATTAAATATAACTCAGCTCGTCTAAATGAAAATAAAATTATAAAACTCTATATATCTTCATATGTCATATTTTGTCCACAACATTTTGGTACGGGTTGATGACCACAATCTTCTGAACAACAACATAATAAATGACCTTCCTTTAATATCATTGATTGATTACAACATTTTGGAACCTTTATTTCTGAACCACAAATCTCACATACTAATTTTGGAATATTTATCATCTCTTTCAAAAATTAAAAACTAGTTTAATTTTAATTTAATGAGAATGAATATAAAAACAAAAATTTCTCTCGTTTATTTTATAATTTCTGAGAGAGAATGTCTTAGCAAAGATAGGAAAAAATAATATTTTTTTATATACTATTAGTAAAAATGGAATTGTATCTATAAACCATAATAACAAGAATAACAAGCATAATTGCAACCCCTACCTCTAATATATCTAGCATATTTTTTAGAATATAAAAAAGTTGATAATCACTTTTAAAAGAGACTTCATTTATTTTTTCCATGAACTCATAATCATATGAGTGTTAGTCTCAATAATTCCATCAATTAAATCAATTTTATTAGCAAAAATCTCATATAATTCCTCCGTAGAATCAACAATTAATTCTGCTAATACATCATAATCTCCAGTTAATGAAAAAACCTTTTGGAC
>JABUBO010000287.1_pt1 | contig 15788 bp, 12 predicted proteins | sample 7240361 | NCBI WGS metagenome assembly JABUBO01 (sample SAMN07256346, study PRJNA390944) | subsurface metagenome | isolation source: Methane hydrate marine sediment | place: Pacific Ocean: Eastern North Pacific, ODP site
AAGTAGGGGAACATTGTGGATTTTGCTGGGTGGCGTTTTTCTCACCTCATTTAGCCTGCTAACCTTTGAGATAACCCTCACCAGACTCCTCTCGGTAATGCTTTCTTACCACTATGTATTCCTAGCTATTTCTTTAGCTTTACTGGGGCTGGGTGTTGGTGGCATCTTTGTTCACTTCTTCAGGCCACAAATACCAAGTGGGCATAACCGATTTGGCTCCTTAGCTTTGTTTGCCAGTCTGTTTTCGTTGACGATTCCCTTTTCCGTAATACTCATAATCCAGATTGGCTATATAGATAGCATCCGGGATAATATCCTGCTCTTTTGTTTCCTCTTGTTTATCCCCTTTTTCTTCGTTGGTGTGCTCCTGGCAGAGGTCTTCCGTATGTTTCCTGCCATTAGTGCCTGGATTTATGGCCTGGACTTAGTTGGAGCAGCGGCTGGCTCTCTGGTGGTCATCCTCACTCTAGATACCCTCGGTGGCATAAGTACTAGTTTTCTCCTTGGTGTTGTCGCTTCACTGGCAGCACTGCTCTTTGCGGTGAGGGTGTTGAAGAGGAACATTAGGGGAGTGATAATATCTACCACCAGCTTCTTGGTGGTATCTGTCCTATTAGGGGCAAACCTGACTGGCCTTTACCTGCCTGATATACCCGTTGGAGCCAACCCGGCAAAGGAAATTCATGATGCGCTATATGGTCCTTCTTTCCAGGGGAAGATAATCGAGACGAGGTGGAGCGCTTTTGGCCGCACCGATTTAGTGGAGCTTAGCGATTACCCTGAGCAGATGGACATCTACATAGATGGAACCGCTGGAACACCTATGTACAGATTTAGCGGTGATTTTAGCGACCCGGGTTCCACAGTCAACAGCCTAAAGACTGACTTTCCGGGATATTTCCCCTTCTTTTTCTTGGAGGAAGAGGAAAGAAATAATGCCCTCAGCATAGGGACGGGCGGGGGACGGGACATACTTCTGGCATTAATGGGAGGAGTTGGTAAGGTTACCGCCGTTGAAGTAAATGAGGAGCTGGTGGATATGGTTCGTGAATATTCATGGTATAACGGCGGCATTTATACCGACTTGGATAATGTAGATATAGTCGTTGGCGAGGGAAGAAATTTCCTCAAACGCCAGAAGGAAAAATATGACATTATCATGCTTAGTCTCCCCGTTACCAACAGCAGCCGAAGCCTGGAGGGATATGCCTTGACCGAGAATTTTCTGTTCACCACTGATTCCATCGGTGACTATCTAGACCATCTGACTGATGAGGGGCGCTTGGTGGTGGTGTGTCACGACGATGCTGAGATATTGAGACTGCTTTCCATCTCGCTGGCTGCCCTAGATGAAAGGGACGTCAGTAATACCACAGCGATGAAGCAGATTTACATGGTGGGCTCGGAGGATTACCCGGTATTTGTGTTGAAGAAAACACCATTTGAGCCGGCAGAGGCGTTTGAGAGGTATGAGGCAATACACCAATTCGGGTATGACCCAATGTCCTCTTACTTCCCTTACCTCAGACAAGTGGGAATGCTCAACCCAGCACTTATGAGATTAGGTAGTGGGGAGATAGGCTTGGATGACTTAGAGAAGATGGTTAAGGAGCGGGGTTACGATATCAGTCCGGTGACCGATGACAGTCCATTTTTCTACAAGTTTGAAGAGGGGCTACCCCAGCCGGTGTCTCTGGTTTTCTGGTCGTCGATTATTATAATGCTGCTTGTGGTACTGGTGCCCCTGCTGTTTTGGAAGAAGAGAGCCTTCCAGATAGAGGTGCGTTCGGAGAGCAAGAGAGGCTTCAATCAAAACCTGCTTAGGTCGGTTGGGCTATTTTCGATGCTGGGTATAGGGTTCATGCTGGTTGAAATTTCCCTTATCCAAAGATTTGTGCTCTTTCTCGGCCAACCAGTGCTATCTATGGCAGTCTTATTATTTTCTCTCTTGGTAGGGGCAGGCGTGGGTAGCATGTGGAGTGGACGGCTGGCTGCCGATAAAATAATCAAAGGGATAGCTATTGCCGCTGCGTCTATTGTCATCGTGCTGCTTGGTTATACTTTTCTCCTTCCCCTTATCTTTGATCAACTTTTGGGATTGGAGCTTACCATCCGCTTATTAACTACGGTTGTCGTATTGCTCCCCCCGTAATGGGGTTCCCTTTTCCCTTGGGGATAAGGTGGCTGAAAGAGTTAAAAATGGAAAACCACATCCCATGGATGTGGGGGATTAATGGCATATGCTCGGTATTGGGCTCAGTGATGACTATAGTGATAGCTATAAGCTTTGGGTTTACCGAAGCACTTCTAGTAGGTGCCGGTTGTTATTTTATTGTCTTTTTGCTATTTAGAAAACGCAGTCTTTCATAAGGACATTTATTAGGCGGCCATCGCATTTGCCCAGCACCGTTACCGTTTGTCCTATCGTCAGCTGAGCCAGTTCAGGTTCACATTTCTTACTAAATGCACATCGGACTCCCCATACTTGATGTTTTCCATCACTAGTTAATCTAATATAGGGATTGTGAAGAATATCTTCGCCTATGCTGTCTACCACCCCCGTCACTTTAAGGGTCTTGCCCCTGTATTTTGCATCTGCTTCTGCCTCATTTGTCTTATACGCTGAACACAATTCTTGAGCAGTTACCTCTATCGCGGTCGGCGTTGGTACTGATACAGGCTCGGGTGGTGGCATCGGTGCTGGCTCTGGTGCCGGTGCAGGCGGCAAACGGCCAAGAACGGGAAGAGACGACGTCCTCGCTGCCAGAACAAGCAGAGCAATAGCCAGAGTGGCACCAATGCTGATTATAGCCCAGATATAGCCTGGGGTTACCGGCGTGGGTGGGGCTGGAGCCGGTGGAACTACTACTGGAGTCGGTTCTACCGGTTCTTCCATCGTGGTGAAGCTGCCAATAGACCATACCCCTACCCTGGAATTGGTTGTCCTCACTCCCCAGAAGTAGGTAGTGCCGTAGCCGAGGTCAATCGGACATTGCCAGGCTGTGCTCTTTAATATCACCGGGGTACCAGCCACCACCTGGGTCAAGCCCACATCCTGGGCCAAGACAAGCTCATATTCAGTGACTCCTCGTATTGCTGCCCAGGTAAAAGCAGGCTTTAGCGGAGCATCGGTGGCGCCAAAGTTGGGGGTAGTCAGTACCGGGTTGCCATAGGCTGTCTTCACTGGCACGACGCCTTCAACCCCCATACTGAATCTAACCGGTGACGACCAGAGACTTCTGATTTGGTCGCCGGAATGCTGATTTCTTACCCTCAGCCGGACATAGTAATCCCCGCCGCCCCTTATTCGGCCCGGGTCCACAAGCCAAGCCGGGCTGGCTATATCAGGTGGACGATAGGCAATGGCTGGAGCTTGAACCGGAGCTGAAAGAACCAACGTTGTGCACTGTTCATCGGCGTGGATTTCTACATCATACTCAGTACTGGCAGATACCTGGGGCCAGGTTACGGCAAACTGGCTGTTTCCACCCGAAACTGGGTCAGATGGAACCTGGGCAGGTACGGTGAGAGTTGGCCTAACCTCGGTAAGGGTATCGTCATAAACCATTAAAGCTGGACTTAAAGTGTCAATTGCCCATAGGCTCACTTTGGTAGCTGTGCTTGACACCCGGAGCGACTTCGGTGTTGTGTCAAATCTTGCTGCTTCGGAACCAATATCCGTGGTATCCCATTCAACTATTGACTTGGTCGGCTCAAGGCAGCGCTCCACGCCACTACCGCCAGCTACAGTATCATACCAGGCACCATAAAGGAGACCGTTGGTTATGGCCAAGCCGCTTATTTGCTGGTTAGCACCGGTGGTTCGGATGCATTCCCAGTCGCTGCTGGCACCGATAGCCAGGCGGTAAATCTCATTCCCATTGCCAGCATAGATAATGCTGTTCTCCTCATACCCGGCATCAGCTATTACCCAGACATTACCGGTGCCCACCCTGGGGGCTTCGGTAAAGGTGGTACCATCATCAGTGGAATAAGCTACCTCTCCATTTTGGCCACCAGCAAGGATAGTCTCTTTTGTAGCCACAGATAGCATATTGATGCCGGGGAGGGGAGTATCTATCGTGTCCTGCCAGGACCGGGCATCGTTGGTGCTCTGGCTAATACGACCGCCGGGCAGGGCAACATAGACGGTGTTCTTATCTTTAAGCACCATGTCTACCACCGCACCGGGAACACTGTGCCGCTGCCATGAGGCGCCATGGTTATGTGACACGGCTATTAGGTTAGCGTCTACCTCGGCTGCATAAATAGTGTAATCGCTATTATAGTTCGGACTTAATCTCAGAATGACACTGTCCGAAGCCGTATTCATAGTCAGCGCATGCTCCCATTGAGCTCCTAACGGGTCGCTATCACTCCTCCATATATTTTCAGAACCAGAGGGACTATAGGTTACTGCAAATATACGCTTGGAATTAGGTGCTGGCGCTATATCGCAGAGCCCGGTAACAGTGTCCATAAGACCCAGCCGATGCCATTTATGAGCATCAAGGCTCACGGCGAAGGCGGTTTTACCTAAGGCTTGATGCGGTTGGTCCTTCTGGTTGGCGCCCGTGAGCACAACTTGGGCCGGTTCAGTCGGCATACCTTGAGCCAAGCCAGGCAGTCCGGACAGCAACAAAAGTAGGATGGCTAAAATTCCGCAGTACATCAGCCTTATCGAAGTAGATGTTCGTCTTTTCATCATCTTTTTCTGAAAAAGTAGCTGCCCCGGTTTCTTAAATTCTACCATCTACCAGCGTGGCTCTCAATGCTACTGCGTCACGCCGGCGAGCCATCGGAGATGGATAGCAAGAAGATGTGAGACACCCCTGGGCATATCGAACCATTCATACTATTGTAAAGCTGAACTTCAACCCGATGACCGAACAGCAGCCTTAAGCACACCACGAGCCTGGAGCAATGCATCGTTTGACAGTCTCCTTGTGGTATTGTATACTATAGCTGGCTGAATTGGGCAACAATAGATACTATAGAGTTGCGGTCACGGGGAGTGGTATTCTGTGACCGCTCTTCTAAATGCCATAACTAGCTGGGAAGTTCTTTTTCCGGTAAGTATGGCATTAATTATGTTACCCTTCTTATTCTTTCCGGAGGAACGTAATGACGATATCGGATGTTCAGCAGGCTGCCAACCAGAAAACAGGGGTGTACTTGTTGTTGGCGGGGGCATAGGTGGCATACAGGCAGCACTGGATATAGCCGAGTCTGGATACTACGTCTATTTAGTTGAACAATCTCCGGCTATTGGTGGGGAAGGGAATTACAAAATCTAAGGAGGTATTGATGTGACCTGGGAAGAGATAAAGCTGCAGGTAGACGAGAAAGGGAAGCGGCTAATGGAGGAGAGGCATATATCAGAGGACGAGGTGAAGCAGGTAATCCACCGTGCCGAAACTGAGGGTGAGAAACTCTACCTGCCGGATGAAAACAGGTATCTGGCTAAATTGCTGATAGGGACAGCAACTTTTTATGTGGAGTATTCCATCGAGGATGGGAACTACATAGTCCGCACGGTATATGCCCATAAGGCTGATATAAAGGGGTGAGCGAAATGGAACAATGGCATTGTTTTAAATGTAAGGAGAAAATGGTTGAAGGCGACGTGTCAATGATTTATCTTGACACACCCGGCACTGTCGAGGGGATAACATGCCCCAAATGTGGTGTCATTTATTTGCTGGAGGAAATAGTGGTGGAAAAGGTGGTTAAGGTTGAGGAGATGCTCGAAAGCAAGTGACTATACGAACGGAGGCATTCACTTACTATGAGCGAACTAGACAAAATTATTGAAAAGTGCATCGGAGACGAGATGCCTTTTTGTCAGGCAGCTTGCCCCCTGCACGTAGATATGAAAGGTGCCATTACCTTAATCCGCGATGACAAATTTGACGAAGCCTTAAAGCTGATTAGAGACAAGCTTCCTTTCCCTGGGATAATGGGGCGCATTTGCACCCACCCCTGTGAAGATATGTGCAAGAGGAAAGAAGTTGATGAACCTATCTCCATTATGTGTCTTAAGAGGAGTGCGGCTGATTATGGAATGGAAGGCGACGGTGATTTGACCATTGCTGAGGAAAAGAGAGAAAGGATAGCTATAATAGGTGGTGGCCCTGCTGGTTTGATGGCGGCTTATGAATTAAGAAAAATGGGCTATCAGGCTACCATTTTTGAAGCTTTGTCTATTCTAGGGGGGATGCTTGCCGTCGGTATTCCCGGATATCGCTTGCCCAGGGACATCCTGGAACAGGAACTTGGTATCATTGAAAAAATGGGCATACAGGTTAAGCTCAACACGCGGATAGGTGATGACACTAAGGTCTCCGAACTTAGACAGGATTTCGATGCTATTTTCATTGCCACTGGAGCCCAAATGAGCGGAAAGTTGAAAATTGAGGGCTCAGAATTATGGGGGGTTTTGTGGGGTGTGGATTTCTTAAGGGAGGTTAACCTCGGCCGGGAAGTCGAGGTGAAAGACAGGGTAGTAGTGATAGGCGGTGGCAATGTAGCTATTGATGTGGCTTTGACTGCTCTCCGTTTGGGGGCGAAAGAGGTTCAGCTGGCTTGCCTGGAATCCAGAGAGGAAATGCCTGCGTTTGAATGGGAAATTCAGCAGGCATTAGATGAGGGCGTCATTCTCAATGTATCTTGGGGGCCAAAGAGGATCTTGGGAGGTGGCGAGAGGGTAAAAGGTATAGAACTTGTTCGCTGCACTTCAGTTTTTGACGAGGAGGGGAGATTTAATCCATCCTTTGATGAAGCAGTGACTACTCATATAGATACAGATATGGTGATTCTGGCTATCGGTCAGGCTCCAGACACATCTTTCTTGGAAGATAGCGAAGTACTATGTTCGAAGCGTGGTTATATAAGTGTGAACGAAACTACCTTAGAAACTAGCGTGCCTGGAATCTTTTCCGGGGGAGATGTGGCGTATGGTCCCAAATCAGTCATTGAAGCCCTGGCAACAGGAAAAAAGGCGGCTATCTCTATCGACCGCTATATCAAAGGTGAGGACATTACTGTTAATCGAGAGGGCGAGGGACCCCAGGAAAGCAACTTGAAGGTTAATATAGAAGGGGTCAGCACAAAGAAGAGGGTAAGTATGCCTACCCGACCCTTAGAACAAAGGGAACGGGGTTTCCAAGAGATTGAATTAGGGCTTAGTAAAGAAGAGACTAAAGAGGAGGCAGAGAGGTGTCTTTCTTGTGAGTGTGAGCTTTGTGTTAAAGATTGCGAGTTTCTGAAGCTTTATTGCCAAACACCAAAGGAGTTGGCAGAGAAGTTTAAGGCCGGCTATTTTAAGGAGAACCCGGCTATCCCATATTCTTGCAACCTCTGTGAGTTGTGCAAAAAGCTTTGCCCTGAGGATTTGTGCCCCGGTGATATGTGCATGGAGATACGAGAGACGATGGTGAAGGAAGGTATTGGACCTCTTCCCCCGCACCAGTTTGTCAGGAGGGACCAAGAGTTTTCTACTTCCGATGCCTTTGCCCTGTCTAAACCTGCGCCCAAAGCTGAAAAGGGTGAATGGGTTTTCTTCCCCGGCTGCACTTTATCTGCCCATTCACCAGAGCTAGTGATTAAGGTCTATGATTATCTCCGGGAGAAATTGCCTGGCACAGGAATTATCCTGAACTGCTGTGGGGCTCCAACCCACTGCCTTGGTGACCACCCCAAGTTCGAGGAAATACTGGGAGGGCTTGAATCCGAGGTAAAGAAGCTGGGTGCTTCAGGGGTGCTTCTCGCCTGCCCTGATTGTTATCGCACCATCAAACGCAATGCTCCAGACCTTAAACTGAAGTCAGTCTATGAGGTAATAGCCGAGAAGGGGGTGCCTGAGGGAGCAAAAGCCTCTAGCCCTAAGACCTTCTCCATACATGACTCCTGCACCGTAAGAGACGAAACGGAGTTTATGGATAGTATCAGAACCGTGGTCGAGCAGATGGGCTATCAAATAGAGGAGATGGAGTATTCTAGAGATAAGACTCGCTGCTGTGGAGCTGGTGGAATGATTCCTTACGCCGATGCTAAACTATTCCTCAAACTAGCAAAACGGCGTGCTGATGAAGCACTCTTTGATATGCTGGTATACTGCGCTGCCTGTCGCGAAACATTCGCTTCTGTAGAAAAGCCATCTATACATATCCTTGACTTGATTTTCAATCCTGACTGGGAGAAGAATTTACGTAAGCCACCACAGATGGGGAAAGCTAGGCGGGAAAAGCAGGCTGAGCTCAAGGGTCTCCTGGTGGGGGTCTAATATTGACTTAATTATGTGGGTAGTTAAAGATGACTGAGAAGGCTAAGGAGGCCGCAGTTAAACTATATGAATCGTGTGTCTTTGACCAGTTGCTGGGAGAGACCCTGCGCCCTGGTGGGCTAAAGCTTACGGCAAGGTTAGCTGAGGTCGCTGGCATTGGTGAAGATTATACTGTTTTGGATATTGCCTGTGGCAAGGGCACCACAGCCTTATTCCTAGCTAGAGAGTATAATTGCTGTGTTATCGGCATTGACCTATCAGATAAGATGATTTCCTCCTGTCGAAGTAAAACTAGGGAGGAAGAGGTAACTGGAAGGGTAAGCTTTCTGCTGGGCGATGGAGAGAGCCTGCCCTTCAGTGCTTCTTCTTTTGATACTGTAATATCCGAGTGTTCTTTCTCCCTTCTTCCCAACAAGGAGATTGCCGCCAGAGAAGTTGGACGCGTCTTAAAATCGGGGGGGAAGCTGGTAATGACCGATATTATCCTCAAGGGAGAGGTAAGTAAGGAGCTGAGGAGTCAAATCAGTTTCGCCTGTTGTCTGGCTGGTGCCTGGCAACTGGAGGAATACATCAAGCTCTTGGAACGGGTTGGGTTCCAATCCCCTTACATGGAAGACCATTCACACGAATTAGGGAAGGTAGTTTTCCAACTAGGTATTACCTTCGGCTCCATAGATAACTTCTTGGGTAGTTTGTCAGGGGGACCATGCCGACGAAAGTGGGTAGGAGATTCCATTCCCTCTATCCAGTCCTACCAGGAGTTTCTCAGACTGGGGAGACCCGGCTATGCCCTGATAGCGGTGACCAAGATGTGAAAGCATAGTCAGTCTTAGTAATCACCCAGATAGTGGAGGTTTGACTAAAGATGGGAGAATTGCTAGGCGAGACAGAAAGTCTCTGCCCGGTATGTCTCAAGAGAATCCCAGCGGGGAAGGTGGCCGACAACGGGAAGGTCTATCTGGAGAAGACTTGCCCCGAGCATGGCGACTACAAAGTCCTTATCTGGCGGCAAGATGCCAGGCACTACTTGGATTGGGCTAAGGGTAGTGAGAAGGGTTCCGGTCCGCTCCATAACTTTACCACCGTGGATAAAGGCTGTCCCTATGATTGTGGCCTGTGCCCGGAGCACTGGACGCGAGCCTGTACCATGGTGCTGGAGCTTACCCTAAGGTGTAACCTTAGATGTCCCGTTTGCTTTGCCAGCGCTGATAGGGATAGAAAACATGAACCAGATATTGAGGTCATCCGTGGTATGTATGAAGCGGTCATGGAGGGGGTGGGTGCCTGCACCATCCAGCTCAGTGGTGGTGAGCCCACAGTGCGCGATGACTTGCCTCAAATCGTTGCCTTAGGGCGGGAAGCTGGATTTAGTCACATCCTGATAAATACCAACGGGGTCAGAATAGCTCGAGAACCGGATTATTTGCGACGTCTCAAGGACGCCGGTGCCAGCGCTATCTATCTCCAGTTTGACGGGGTAACTGATGATGTCTATCGCTACACGCGAGGACAAAATCTTTTTGATATCAAAAGACGGGTGCTGGATAGCTGTGACCGAGAGAAAGTTGGGGTTATTCTAGTGCCTACCATTGTTCCCGGTGTTAACGACCATCAGCTAGGAGAAATCGTTAGGTTCGCCAAGAGTTGGATACCCACCGTTAAGGGGGTTCACTTCCAGCCCATAAGCTATTTGGGTCGTTACCCTCACCCACCCAGTGACGAAGACCGTATAACCATTCCTGATGTAATTCGTGCCTTAGAATGTCAGACTGAAGGCGAGCTCAAGTGGCAAGATTTTCTCCCCCGCCACGCCCAGGACTCGCACTGCTCGTTTTCTAGCTTTTTCATCTTGACTGGGGAGGGAAAGCTACAAGCCATGGGTAACCTGGCTCGAGGCAGGGTTACCGGCTGGGGTTCATGCCCTGAGCCCCCTCCTGAGGAGAGCTCACGCCGCTTTATGAGCCGTCACTGGCGACTTAATGAGAGCTGCTGCCAATCCTGCGGGGCTGGCGACTTCTATGACCGATTGCTAAACTATTACCTGACCATCACCTGCATGCCCTTTCAGGATGTGTGGAGCGTGGATATAGATAGACTGCGCGGATGTTGTGGTCATGTGGTTACCCCGGACAGGCGAATAATACCCTTCTGCGCCTATTATCTGACCAACAGTAGTGGAGAGAGGCTCTATCCCACCCCTTTATTGGTCGGCCACAAGGTAGGACAAGGAAAGTGACGGAAATTGATGCACGAGTAGAATCAATATTGGCCCAGGCCTCAGAGGGAAGGGAAATTAGCAAGCCGCAAGCTATAGAACTTTTGAAAATAGACCCCAATTCAAGTGAATTGTACGCGCTTATGGCAATAGCCGATAGCTTATCGCGTCGGCAATTCAACAACCGCGGCGAGGTATTTGCTCAAATAGGAATTAATTTTTGGCCTTGTTCCAAAAGCTGCGCTTTTTGTAGTTTTGGTGAAAGCACAGGCTTAGTCAAGTCACCCTTAGAATTTGGCTTGGAGGAGGTAGTCACCAGAGCAAAGGCATTTGAAGAAGCCGGGGCAAATGCTATTTTCCTTATGGCAACCGCAGATTACCCCTTCGAGCAATTCATCGAAATAGCCAAAGCAGTAAGAGAAGACATCTCACTGCCCTTAGTAGCCAATATTGGAGATTTTGGTATCCAAGAAGCAGAAGCGCTATTAAGCGCAGGATTCCAAGGAGTTTATCACGTGTTTCGTTTACGTGAGAGCAAGGATACAAGGATACCATCGGAGGTCAGGCTAGCCACCCTGGATACAATAAAAGATTCCAAATTAGAGCTAGGCTATTGCGTTGAGCCAATTGGGCCGGAGCATTCCCCAGAAGAACTAGTTGAAGAGATGTTCCGTGGCAAGCAATACGGTGCCGTTAACCATGCCGCGATGTGGAGGGTTCCAGCACCTGGGATACCCCTTGCACCACTGGGTAAGATCTCTGAGGTCGAGCTAGCACGGGCAGTGGCAGTTACAAGGTTGGTCAGTGGTGACATCATTAGGGCTATGGGGGTTCATGAACCACGCGTATTGGCCTTGCGTGCCGGGGCTAATCAAATCTATGCGGAAACAGGCCCTAATCCTAGGGATACGTTAGAAGATACTTCCAAGGGAGGCAGAGGCTTTTCTGTGGAGAAGTGTAAAGAAATGCTGTGGGAAGCTGGGTGGACGCCTCTTGAAAGGCCAACTCGGGTATTTGGAGAAACATAGCGAGTAAAAGAAATAGGAGCCTGCTGAGAGCATGTAGTTCGACATGGTTCTGAAGTGGAACTTTTCCATCAGTATCTCAGCTGCTATTATGGTGAGGCTTTAATGGGGCGGTCAGTCCAGGATGAGGTTATTTACTAAAGGGTAGATTGATGGGTGAGGTTGATAAGCAAATCTAATAAGATATACTTTATCGCTAGGGAGTTAATGTGTGGAAACCATTTTTCTAGAGCAGTGGCTCCATAACATAATCAAGCAAAAAGTAAAGGAAGCCCCCGAATATCGGCAATTCGTAGGTAAAGAAAGTATCGACCGGGTAACCAGAGCTGATATAGACTGTTATCAGCTTTTCAAACTTAGAAAGATACTCACCTATGCTTATGAGAAGAGCACTTTCTACCGCGAATTGTTTAATAACCGTGGAATAAAGGTCGACGATATAAGCTCCCTGGATGACATAGCTAATATTCCCCTCACTAATCCTGCCGATATAGCCCAACATCCCTATCAATTTGCCTGCGTTTCGCTTGGTGATATTGAACGGGCAACTACCTTCACCTCTTCGGGCACGACCGGTCCCAAAAAGAGGGTGTTCTGTACCGAGAGCGACCTCGAGATGATGACCGATTTCATGGGGGCAGGCATGAGGTCGGTTGCTACCGAGGGTGACGTGGTTCAGATAATGCTGCCTAGCGCCAGACCAAATGACCAGGCTGACTTGCTGGCCAAGGGAGTAAGAAAAATGGGTGGCTTGCCAGTAATATCAGGCACCACCCCGAGCCCCGAGGAACAACTGAGAATAATAGACGAGGCTCACTCAGCCGTCCTGTTCGCCTCGGTATCGCGCATATATCGGATTACGCAGGAAACACGGCACAATCACGATTTAAAAGGAAAAGGGGTTAAGGCTTTATTCGTCACCTCGGAGTACTTATCCGAATCTATGAGAAGGCAACTACGGGATGCCTGGAACTGCGATGTCCACGCCCACTATGGACTGACGGAAATGGGGCTAGGGGTTGCCGTAGAGTGTCATGCCCATAACGGCTATCACTTCAATGAGGCTGACCTGCTGGTAGAGGTGGTAGACCCTGAGACAGGCGCGGTGTTAACTAATGATGACGAAGGAGAATTGGTCTTTACCACCTTGACTAGGGAAGCAATGCCCCTGATTAGATATCGAACCCATGATATATCTAGGTTGCTCAGCCGTCCCTGTGAATGCGGGGCGTCTACCTTAAAGAAGATAGCTAAAGTAACCAGACGGCGGGAAGGTATAGTGAAAATAGGCGAGGGGGATGAAATATACCCGGCAATGTTTGACGAACTTATTTTTAGTGTCCCGGACGTCATTGATTATCAATTGACTCTTGGCAGAGAAGGGGATAGGGACATCCTCCTTTTTAAGGTGGAGGTTACCGGGGAGAGTCAGGATATCGGTGAGGCGATAAGTAAGACGGTATTAAGCCACCGGCTAATCAGGAAAAATGTAGAAGCTGGTAGAATAGCCTTACCCAAAGCGGAATTGGTGAGCCGAGGTGCATTGAGGCGCTCAACCAGAGCCAAGAAGCTTATCGTAGATGAGCGGTAGGGTAAATGTTAACCGTCTTGAGGGGTGGGGTAGTTTTGTGGTTGGGCGTCAAATCATTTAAACTGGTAAGTCTATCTTTGGTTGTGGCCTCACCAAAGCCGTAACCGAGCGGGGAGGTTCAGATGAAACCAAACCATACCGCTGAAATTAGGGGTTCAGCTACTCGGCGTCTTTATTACGGCTGGGTGGTAGTGGGGGCGGCGCTTTGCGTTGCCATAGTCGCCTATGCAGTGCACTATTCCTTCGGCATATTCTTTAAGCCCCTGGCCGCCGAGTTCAACTGGACGCGGGCAATGACCTCGGGAGCTTTCTCGCTCTATATGCTCTCGCGTGGAGGATTTGGCATCCTCACTGGCTGGGCTACTGACAAGTATGGGCCCAGAATAACCGTAGCCGTCGGCGGGTTCTTTATCGGTCTCGGCCTGTTGCTTACTAGTCAAATCAGCACTCTCTGGCAATTATATATATTCTACAGCCTGTTAGTTGGACTGGGGGTTAGCGTTGCCTTTGCCCCTCTGGTAGCCACCGTGGCCAGGTGGTTTATTGAGAGGAGGGGATTAGCGATGGGCATTGTCCTGGCCGGGATAGGGCTGGGAACAGCCATTATGCCACGACCAGCAGGCTACTTCATCGACACCTACGGTTGGAGCACGTCGTATATTATTATGGGAGCTAGTGCCCTTGCTCTCATTGTCTTGGCAGCATTACTGCTGAGGCGCAGTCCTGAAGAAAAGGGGCTTTTGCCCTACGGTGGGACCGGGGTAGCTAAGTCGTCTAACTTAGTGGCTGAAAAAGGGGGAATTTCACTACGGGAAGCAACCCGCACCCGGCCATTCTGGGTACTATTCGTCATAACCATCCTTTTTGCCACGTGCCTGTATATGGTGATGGTTCACATTGTGCTCCATGCCACAGATTTGGAGATATCCCGGTCTGTGGCCGCAAGCTTCCTGGCGGTGATTGGTATTTCGACCATTTTCGGCAGGCTGGCTGTAGGCTGGTTATCTGATGCCATAGGCAGAAAACCGGCACTGGCTATTTGCCTGTTCTCTCAGGCGGCTACGGTCTTCGCGCTCATGGGGATTAGTGGGGTCGGGACATTCTACGTGTTTGCGGTGATTTTTGGGCTGGCATACGGGGGTGTAGTTACTCAACTCCCGCTAATAGCTGGGGAATTGTTTGGCTTACACTCGATTGGGGCAATTGTTGGACTGGAAATGCTGGGCACATCCCTGGGCGGAGCAATAGGACCATACTTAGGTGGGTATGTCTTTGATGTGACTTATAGTTACCACTATGCTTTCTTAGTAGGTGCCATAGGTCTCCTCATAGCCATGGCACTCATCCTCTTTCTGAAGACACCAGGCCAAAAGCTTGGAGGAGCTTCGTTGACCCGGTAATATGCCTGCTTTACGCGTTGGCTATGAGCTTATCTCTGAATCTAGGAAGGTGATGCCCGGCGAAAATCTCAAGCTGGAGAACCATTCTAGGTTTCACACCTATGGTCGGGGTGGCCGGATTTGAACCGGCGACCACCTGAACCCCATGTAGCCAGTAGAAAAGGCGGAGGCCGCTTGCCTCCTTTTCTAAATAGAAATAATATCACAAACTTCATAATTGTGAAATATCATACATCTTTAACAATGAGTTAAAAAATACAGAAAAAGCATGTGAGAAATAAAAAATCCCACAAAAAATAGTGAGATTTACGCACAAAAAATATAACCTCTATTTAACACTAATTGTCTATTAAGGTACATACATATTTCGACTATGGTAGGAGAGGAAAATAGATTCTACTGTATTTAATATACTATACCAGACATTCACTGGAAGGCGGAAATAATTCCAAATCTCAGTTACTAATTTCTGATTCCCAGGCGTAAATATACGTGTTTTAAATACAAGTGCTAATCCATTAACGTCTTGCATCATTTCATGCTGTTGAGGAGAAGCGTATCTAACTGGAAATAGAGGTAAAATACCAAAATATTTGCACATGTCTAGCTTTTCTTCAAATTCATCTTGCGGCATATAATCAAATGTATTTTTCACTTCCACACCATATATGCATCCGTCCTTCTCAATTATAAAATCAAGGTCTTTCTTTGACCTTTTCCATCTTTTCCCTGTATATGTCTTTGCCTTTCTATCAATTATCTTAAAACGGTTCTTTTCAAACATATGATTAAACAGCAACTCAGCGTATTTACCGCAACCTTCATTCAATTCATCGTCACTATACTTCTCTACAATTTTTATTCTCTCCTTTATTTCACTTGATATATAGCGTCGGCTTTTCCTGCATACAAAAATTATGGGAATATTATCCTTTTTCCCAAAAGTACGATGTTCCTCTTTCAAAAAACCATCTGATATTAACTCGTTAACTGCCTTTCCAGTAACATCGTGAGGATATAAATCTTCAAAAATTACTTGTATCTGCTTCTTGTAAAATAATGAGCCTTTGTTACAAGAAGTTGCTTTTGAGCCAAATTGGTAGGCCCAATGATTATCATCTTGAAAAAATGACTTTACATCATTTTTAACGCTCTTTAAATCGTATCTCTTCTTACCAGTAACCACAATCAAATTGATATTAAATCTCTAACCTACATCGTGTCAACATAAATTTTTAAAAACATTCAAATAAGGGGGAGCTATATCAGCTCC
>JABUBO010000288.1_pt1 | contig 15785 bp, 11 predicted proteins | sample 7240361 | NCBI WGS metagenome assembly JABUBO01 (sample SAMN07256346, study PRJNA390944) | subsurface metagenome | isolation source: Methane hydrate marine sediment | place: Pacific Ocean: Eastern North Pacific, ODP site
CGTTAATGTCGCTGCTTGAGCCGATTATGATTATTGCACTCGGAGGTGTCGTCTTGTGCATCGTCCTGGCAATATTTTTGCCAATGATAAAGATTATCACGACCTTAAGCGCTGCCACATAAAAGGTAAACCCCGTTAGAAATTCTATAACGGGGTAATAATAATATGAGACGGAAAGGGAAAGTTTCTAACGGGGTAAACTAATAAATCAAACGTCCAATTGAGTGATTAAAGGAGAACAAAGTGAAGCTAATTGCCAAACAATCCGACAAAAAGGCGGCATTTACTATTGTAGAGCTGCTGACCGTTATGAGCATCATTATACTTCTCATAGGCCTGCTCGTGCCGGGCTTAAATCTGATCAGGCGCTACGCCAAGGGGGTAAAACAAAAGGCCCAGTTCCACAGTATCGGCATCGCAATAGACCTTTTCAATGCCGAGTGGGACGGCTACCCTCCGTCAGAGGCCCTTGACGGAGCAGGCGCTCCTTACTGCGGCGCAATGAAACTTGCTGAAGCTATGGTTGGTAAGGATTCGTGGGGTTTTAATCCGGATTCAGATTTCACAGCGGGTCTTGGCACTCCTCCGCTATATGGTCCAGGCGCTACTTTAAGCGGCAGAAAGCAGTACCTGAAACTCGAAGGTGCAAATGTGGAAACAATAGGCAGTCTGTACAAACCACCGGGACCCTTTGACCCGTGTGAAGTCGTCTTATGTGACGTGTATGCACACCGAACCCACACCGGAGAAAGGCTGGGTATGCCCATACTTTACTACAGGGCAAATACATCGAACACCTTGCATAGTCCCACTACTACACCACTGAGCGACAATATTTACAATTACGAGGACAATAAAGAGTTGACCCTCAATCTGAAGACATACGAGGGGGAGGATCATTGGCTTAATCCTCTAACATTTTATGAAGAGATAAGGAATAAAAAGATTGACATTAACATGGCCAGACCTTACAGGGCGGATTCGTATATCCTGATTTCCGCGGGACCTGATGGTAAGTATGGCTTAGATGCAGGTGGCAAAACTGACGATGTACTTAATTTCCAAAAGTAGCTGCACGTTAATGAGTGCTTGAAGGATGCGGGGAGCGGTGATGAAAAAAGCAACGGTAACTGCAGCGATAATGGTTATGCTGCTATTGGCGCATTGGGCGCAAGGTGGCGTTAGCATGGTTAGAAACGGCAGTTTTGAAAATGACGGTGTGATAAATCTTATCACGCAAGAAGACCCACCTCAATACTGGTGTGATGTCAATATTCCATCGGACAAGTTCGGCGGATGGGTAGATGGTATGTATTGGTCAAGCCATGATGGCAACTCTTTGACTCTTTATTCAGAGATGTCTGAAACGTTTGCTGCCGGAGATATGGCAACGGTTTCTCAGCAGGTTTATCTGACGGACGTTAATGAAATCATTTTTGACCTGAACCTGAGCACTATATGGGGCCCTGAGCTTTGGGACCCGAGCCGCAGTGCGGTATTGCTGATTGACGGGAATATTGTTTGGGATTCAAACAACATTTTAGGACCAGATGCAAGCGGCGTATATTTCAATCAAATTGTCGATGTTAATGAAATATACAGAGATGCAAATTCTCACATATTGTCATTAGGTATAAGAGCAAATGTAAGTGAAGACTCCTTTAATCAATATTGGGCCCAATGGGATTTTGTCAAGTTCGACACATATTGCGGAGGTTTCGGCTATATGCCTGAAGACCTTAACCGCGACTGCTATGTCGATATGCTTGATTTGGGAATGCTGGCGGAAGAATGGCTGGCGGAAGAGCCGGCTTATAATTGCGATTTGCTCGCCGACGACGAGGGTATTGTCAATTTGCGTGACTTTGCAATATTTGCATTATATTGGCGGGACAATAACTGCCGGCAAGCAAATTGGTGCGGAGGCAGCGATTTTGACCGGAGCGGAACGGTTGATTCTGCCGACCTGATGATATTTACCGAGTACTGGCTTGAACCGGTTGTTGCTTTATCTGATTTAAATACCGATGGGATAATAAATTTCAAGGACGTTGCGATTTTTGCTAACTACTGGAGAAGCAATAGCTACTGGGAAAATTGGCAGAATGACAATTGCTATGAGATGGAATTGCCGGCTGGTGATATTGATGATTCCGGTGAAGTTTACTATGGCGACATTTTAATGCTGGCTGATAACTGGCTTAGCGAAGGCAGGTGCATAAGGGCAGATATTAATGAGGATAATATTGTTAATTTTCTCGATTTTGCAATTATCGCTGATGAGTGGCGCCTGAGAAGCTGGTTATACGGATTGAAGTGAAAAGAAAAATAGCTGTGAAGAAACGAAATCACAGAGAAATTAAAAGTAAAAAACAAATAAGGACATAAAAGGGATGAATGTGAAGCGTAAAAAATCAGGGTTTACCATTGTGGAGCTATTGACGGTTCTGGCGATAATCACGATGCTGGTCGGGCTGCTTGTCCCGGCTCTAAATCTGGTGCGCAACATCGCAAAAGAAACAAAGCAAAAGGCCCAGCTTACCACCATCGGCCTGGCCCTGACGACCTTTAAGAACGATAGCGATTATGGCGATTATCCGCCGTCAGAATGGCATCCCATAAGGAGTCCCGACTACTGTGGTGCGCAAAAACTTGCTGAAGCTCTTCTGGGCTGGGATTTGTTGGGATTTCACCCAAAGTCGGCCTGGAGGGCAGATGGACTGGACGGGTTGACTCCGCCGGGGCCGATGACATACGACCCGCTTAAGACAAGAGATGTTGCCCCCCCTGATGGTATTCCGGACACTTTGAACGAGAGAAAAGGAGCTTATCTCGAGCTTGCAACCACCAATGCGTTTAGACTGGGCGATAATCCGGCCACGCCGGAGCCGGATGGATTGTTTGATGTTACGACACCGTTGCATCCGAATACATTCGTGATTTGCGATGTATTCGGCGTAAAGAAAATAACTATAGTCCAGCCCGGCCCCGCGGGTAAAACCGATGTCTTTAAGGCAGGCACGCCGATTCTTTATTACAGGGCAAACACTTCCAGTAAGACGATTGAACCACCTGCACTGCCGCCAGCTCGAATTTACAACTGCCTGGATAATCAAGCACTTATCGATCTCAAAAAACTGCCAGACCAAACAAAGGACCACCGACTTGGGGACAGTGCCGGCGTGTTTCAGTTTTTCTATCAAGAATATATCAGAGACCCAAAGATAACGGCGAGAGCCTGGCCTTACAGGCCCGATTCGTACATATTGATTTCAGCGGGGTTGGATGGTGAGTATGGAACAAAGGACGATATTCGGAACTTTGGAAACTAAACGGCTTTAACAGAAGTGTTACTTAGCACCATTGTCATTCTGAGCGAGGCGAAGAATCTCGTTAGCTATGAAAAGTTACAGACACAAAACCGGCGTAACGCTTGTCGAGATACTGATTGTTGTGGCGGTAATTGCAATCCTGACCACAATGGTAGTCGGCATCGCCACCCGCATTAGCAATCAGAGCAAAGAACAACTTACAAAAAATACCTTTGCATTGCTCAACGCCGCCCTCGGGCAATTTCGCGACTACGGATATAACTATAATCCCATCACTCCCGATCCTGCCGAAAGGGATTTTTATCGTGGTCTCGATTTTCCATTGGACTGCAACGGTCTTGATGTAGTTGCTGCACTCCCTATACTCAATCTTCAAGAAACACTGTGCAACGCATTAGGACTGCCTCCGGGAAGCGTCTCAATTGTCCCGGCCGGTGTCCACGATGACCCGAATTATTCGGGAAGCGAGGCGTTATACTTCTTCTTGAGCAGAGTCCCGGCAAGCCGACAGACTTTGGATGAAATCGACGAATCACTGATAACCAACGAAGGTTTCGGTAAACAGCCTATGAATATTACTATCGGCGTCAAAATGTATCCGTTGCTGAGAATTATCGACCCGTGGGGCACAACGCTGCACTATGACTATTACAACGAAATGATACCCGACCCTAAAATGAAGAGGAATTTCCCTTTAATTACCTCGGCCGGGCCGGACAGAATTTTCAGAACCGGTGATGATATAAGCAGTAGGAGTAAAAATTAATCGCAGAGAACGCAGAGTACGCAGAGGATTAAAAAATAAAGATGGCTGAATCTTAGTGCCTTTGTGTCTTGGTGGCAAAAAGAAAAAATGAAGGCAAAATCCAGACAATCCGGTATTACACTGACAGAGATGACGGTTGTCATCGCGGTCGTAGCGCTGCTTGGCAGTTTGGGACTGCCGGCTGTCCGTATGCTCTTTGACTCATTCGAGTTACAGAGCGGCGGAAGGGCTGTGATAAGTGCGGCACTGGCTACAGCCCGCGCTATCGCAGCGAAGGAACAGCGCTACGTCGGCGTCAGATTCCAGAAGGGCTACGACCCCGACGGCCCACTAAAAGCCCCTCAATATATGATTTTTATCGTGCACGACTTTGACAAAACAGGTTTGGTCTCCGGCTTCAGGGCGGTCGAAGGCGTCGAGCCAATAAAACTGCCTGATTCACTTGGCGTGATGGATTTAATGGTCAGAATTGAACATAGCCCGACTCAGTCTGGCGCAGAGAACCCGGCTGACCGGCCAATTGAAGTAGATGACCTCGATGAGCCGGCATACATTACAGATACGTGCAGTTTTTCGATAGTTTTTTCGCCGAGTGGCAAAATGGTAATACACGATGTGCGAGTCAGAAATAGGGATGGTGATTTTCGACCACTAAGTCCTAATGACTCAATGGATGATATTTTTAATTCTCCAGAAAATATTACAAATTATAACACCGGTATGTTCATTCAGGATGACTATGCAGATTTGGGTTTTGGAGAAGAATCGAGCCGAAGCAGGTTTGTTATCTACGACAGAACTTTGTTTGATAAGATGAACAAAGTCGAAAGATTTGATTACTTGGTGGATGGTTTGGAAGACATCTACATTAACCCATACACAGGAACGATGATAGAAAAGTGAGAGTGCTGCCTGTGAGAAAATTGCATAACAATACTGGTTTTTCTCTTACCGAGGTCTTGTTTGCCGTCGCTACACTCGCTATCGCGATGCTTTTTATAGCCGGCACGTTCCCCGTAGCTATCTATTTTTCGACCATCGCCACTGAGCGAACCATCGCAGCGGTAGCAGCCGACGAGGCCTTTGCAAAAATAAGACTCTATGCAGTCGGCGACCCGAACGACCCAAATGATGATATTAACCTCGCTGCATTGAAAGTCGACCAGCACACCGACTTTAACAACGTTACCTTTCCTGCAACATTTGGTATCGACCCTAACGAGTTTGCATATCCTTCGGACCCCGGCATCAATATCTCGGAAAAAAAATATTACTGGTCGGCCCTTTGCAGGCGAGTAGTAGACCCGACTACCGGGCCTACCCGGCTTGTGCAGGTAACGGTTTTTGTGAGCAGAAAGATAGGGGAGGCCGGCGGATATCGGTATCGGAATTCAGATGGGACGCTTGACCCTGCTGGCTGGTTCTATCCGATACCGATTGATGTCAACGTTTCTCAAGTCGGCCTCGATGAGCTTTCGATAGACCTTCTTGTTGACCCTGTTGAGAAAACATTTATTAACGATGGTTATACGATAGTGGATGACCGGACAGGACAGATATATCGAGTTTTGGAACGGTATGCGGGCGTGCCGCCGATTGACCAGGTGATAAAGCTTGACAGGCCCTGGCAGGGCGGTCTGACTGGTTTGGTTTGGGTGGTTCCGCCGCCGGTCAACGGCGGCAGATACCCCTGTATAGCGATATATCAAAAAGTAATCAGATTTTAACAAGTGCCTAAAGTGAGCTAAAGTGCCTAAAGTGAGCTAAAGTGCCTAAAGTTAATAATCAATAATTAATTGATTTGGTGTCTTCGTGGCGAAAGGAAAAATGAAAAGGGCGTTTACTCTAATTGAGCTTGTAGTTGCTGTTGCGATTCTGGCTATGGTGATTTCTTTTGCAGGCGTGATTTTCAAGGTCAGCATAGGGGCCTATCGCATCGCCATTGCGAACGCTGAAATTATGCGAAAGCTGCGGGCCATTACCGACCAGTTGAATACCGACTTCAAAAGCGTCGGTAAAGGTATGCCCATTGTGGTATGGTCAAATCGCATCGTATTTCTCGCAAATGGAGATTTTCAATCGATAAGACAATATCCAGACACATCCGGCAACAAAAAAACAGTGGCAGGTAATTTAGCGAGCATATTTTATGGCCCGGATCCGAACAACCCCAACAAGCCACGAGAAGAAAGGATATTATCAAGAGGTCAAATGATACTAACCGCTGACCCTTCTTTGCTACCTTTAGATCCAAACGCACTGGGTGAATATTGTCAGATGCCTTTCTATGAATTTAGAGCTAAATGCCAAAGCATTTTTGGGACTAAGCTTAGATGGGCAGGAGGAGGCTTGCTGGCTTTAGACCTTAATCAAGAAGAAGATCTGGTAAGGTATATGGCTAAAGGTGTAAGTGATTTTACAGTAGAGTGTGCCATGTGGGATGGTGCAAAGTTTATCTGGGAGAAAAGAAACGATTCCTTCGTGGATACTTCGCATGCTGCTCGATTTCATAGCAGTCCCGCGAGAGCTCTGAAGTTTAGTTTTAGGCTGCATGATTCGAAGGGGATTATAGAGAACGGTAGGCGGTTTACGCATATTGTTTATATAGGCGATTAAAAATCAGAAATTAGAGAAATAGCCGCAGAGGACACAGAGAAAAACAAAGAGAAGCACAAAACAAAAATATAAATTAAATTATGCTCTCGGCAAACTCTGTGTTCTCTGTGGCAAAAAAGATGGCGAAAATGAAAATGGAAAACAAAAAACTCGGGAAAAACAGGTTTTCCGCCGGCTCGGCCCTTATTCTAACAGTGGTTTTAACCACGCTGTTGGCCATCGTCGGCGTGGTGTTTGTTATGATGGCCCGTGTGGACAAAATATCAACGTCGGCCATATCGGAAAACAGGGAGCTTGGCTTCGCCGTCGAAGCGGTCATTGCAAGGATATCGCAGGAATTGGTTCAGGACATCCCCCGCCGCCAAAAACTTTGCTGCCCGGAACAGGAATACTATGACTATCCCGACCCGTGCAATGCCTGGCTGGCAAGTCTTGAGCCCGACGTAGAGCCACATCCGACGGATAAAACAGGAAAGCAAGACAGATATTACTGGCGGCAGATAAGCGATGTTACCGGATACTTAGCTGGTAGTGGTTTTGCTACGAGGTATGTTAAGGTAGATCCGCCAGGGACAAGGAAGGTTATTCTGGAATACCCTCCAATTAGGTTGGATGCGGTGGGTGAATTGGACCTTGGGACTCCGACCCCAGATGATGGGGCGCTTGACGACGAATGGAGAGGGCAATTAGCTGATGCAGACGGCGATGGTATAGCGGATTCGAAATGGATTGTGCTTGATAATATAACGACAAGCAAAGGCAAAACCATTTACGCAGCCATCAGAATCGTTGACAACCAGGCAATGGCAAATGTCAACAAAGCATGTATGTTTGACCCCAACAGCATCGTCCGTGAAAGAATCGACGGCTCAAGCCAGATGCAGATAAATTTGGCCGGGCTGGCAAGGTTCGGAGACGATGTTAATGAGATTCATTTCGCGAGGTGTGGTTCCGGCGACCTAAACTGGGATGCATTTGAGAAGAATGTGGTCTGGCGTACTGGGCCTCCGGCAAGTGGTTATTTGCCGTTTGATATATCCGATGAGCTTGAATTGCGCTACCGGTACTGCATAACTTCGAAGGCACTGACTCGATTGGAGCATGTGTGGGATTACACAGTAGGCGATGATATAAATAAATCTATAAGTTTTAAGAACGAGCCTTATGGCGGAGGTGGTACGCTGGAAGATTGGCAAAATGGGGTTACGGACCCCTATGACCCCAACAACTACAGACGGCATCTGCTCACCACTTACAACATCGACAGGATTATCGACCCGAACTGCGATAAGATGATTAACATCAATGAAGAAGTTCCCATCCAGTATCGACAGGATTATCTTCGGTTATTATATAATAAACTTCTCAGCAGTATCGACCCCCGTATAGTTGGTCCTGTCCGCCGGCAAATTGAAGCGCGTTTGGCACAGCTTGCCGTCAATATAATCGACTTCGCCGACCGTGATGACGATGATGATAACGGAGTTCTGGACCCCGGCAGCGTAACAACCTTCGTTGACCCCTGCGGCGTCACCCATTATGGTCTTGAAGCCCAGCCGTTTATTACTGAAATCGGTATGAAGAGTAAGCCCGGCTCTATTTACTGCGCGGTCGAGCTCTATAACCCGTTTGATAAGCACATAAATTTGGACGACTTCGAGATTGAGCTTACTTACAGTGAAGAGCCTAACAGTACCGGTGATGTGTTAACTGTACCGTTCGACAGCGGCGATAGAATCGATGCGAACGGCTATTTTGTGATTGCTAATGACCTGAGTGAGTTTGACATATACCGGGGAAGAGGGGTAAGCGTAAGGCAAGACCCAAGACTCAAGTTCTTTGGGCAATGGCAGCCAATCGATATAAGCTTACCGCCCCCACCGCCGATCCCGGGGTCCGAACCAGACGTGAGCTTACCACCCAAGCAAAGTGTTCGTCCAGGCGGCGATGGGAATTTGTTCCTTAAACGAAGAGTGGGCGCGGGAGAATGGATATATGTTGACCAGCAGGTGGTTGACCCGAACTGGGTGCCGAGGGACGACGAGCGATATTTCGGACGGGATGTCCGCCGCTGGCATGTTATTTATCAAACATTGGCAGAAGATGTATTCAGCTCCTATGGCAGCCTTGGCATAAGGAACTATGTTGACCCCAATGAGCTCGCAGGACACAACTTCAGTTTCTATCTTCCGAATCCCATAAAACCTCCTTATCTTACAACAAAACCACAACCCTACACTACAACAAAACCACAACCCTACACGAAATTGCTTACTGTTGGCGACATTACGCGAATCCTGACAATCGGGCACGGCACAACGCCTGACAGCACCATCGGCCAACGATTATTTGAAACAGCCAAAGACAAGGAGTACGACATCAGATTAGACCTGCAAAATCCCTTTTATAGAGATATTTTTCAATATCTGACCGTCTTCGACCCGAGCACCGACGAGATTGATAATGACAATGACGGCCTCGAAGATGCGAATGATATAATCGGCCCGGAATGGAAAATTCCCGGACGAATAAATATCAATACCGCACCGTGGTACGTGATAGCGCAATTGCCGTGGATGACCGAGCCAATAGCCCAGGCAATAGTCGCCTATCGAGATAAGCTCAGACTCCCCGTGGATTATCGCCAAAGCGCCACTATAATGCCGGACCCGAACAGCCGGTTCCTTGCAACCGGCATCCCGTTCCTCAGGGAAGAACCCGGCTTTGCAAGTATCGGAGAGTTGAACTTTGTTACTAATATTGCTGGTAATAACGCATACAGAATTCAGAGATATGAGCCCGATGGTAATGACCTTGGTAGTGAAGTTATTGGCCACCCCGGCTTCCCCGACCTGACGACCGATGGACTGGGCCTGGGCGACGGCGTTGTGGATGACTTCGAGGAGCGCGATATAATCTTCTCACGAATCAGCAATCTCGTTACTGTCCGCAGCGATGTCTTTACCGCTTACATACTCGTCCGCATCGGCACCGACGGCCCGCAGAAAAGAGTTATTGCCATACTTGACAGAAGCGATGTTTATTCCGGCAAAGACAAAGTACGGCTCGTTGCCCTGCACTACGTCCCCGACCCAAGATAACTCGTATATCGTATCGCGTATCGCGTATTGCGTGATGCGTATAATGCCGCACAATAATTGCCGCAAGACGGTCTTATTAGGGTGATTTGCTCGCCTGCCTGGTATTTCCGTAAGCCCCCATATTGATTCTGCTGCCGTTCGGAGCCGGTTCGAGCAGATATGCGGAACTCGGGTCGCCTCTATCAATACAAGGGCTGGTAACACTATCGAACACCCATCCTTGTTGGTTCAGTGGGTCCTCCGGGTCCCATCTACCTGCTTCCGACTTCAGGTGATAATCAGAACGCAGTTTGGCAAATAAAGGGTCTTCGTTGATATTTTCTACGCCGGCCCAGATGGAGATGGGGTCGAGAACGCCGTTGCTGTCAAACATCTGAATATCGCTGTATGTAACAGCAACAACGGAGTTTGCGTCCACATCATCAACGACGATTTGCCAGCCGGTATTACCCCAGATGATGGAATTTGTCACGTTTGCAGTGCCATCCGCGAAGCAGTGCAGGCCGCCTGAATAATACGGCTGGTCGTCCCAACTGGCGGCGTTATTTGAAATTGTGCAATTTTCAATTTCCACAAAGCTGCGTTTGATTGAGCTCACACCCCCGCTATAGTGACCTATATTGTTGGCTATGAGGCAGTTTGTAATAATCGAGGTAAAATTAGAATCAATAGCTATGCTGTAAATGCCTCCGCCGCTGGCCCAGCAATCATTATCTGTTATTACAGAGTTGTCAATCCATACCGCACTTTCTCGAACAGCAATCCCGCCGCCAGATTGTCGTGAGGCGTTCCCTTTTATGGTACAGCTGGATATTCTTGGGCTGCCTCCGTCGCAGTGTATTCCGCCGCCTTCCTGATGAATTTTGGCAGTCCAGCAAGCGTTGTCGATTATGTTGCAATCCATAATCACAGCATCACTATTTTCACATGCAATTCCGCCTCCGGATCCATAGGCCCAGTTATCGTTTATCGTACAGTTAATTATCGCCGGGCTCGCGTTCCTGCAGTATATTCCACCGCCCCGCAGACTTACATCATTTAAGTCATTCACATCGTAAGTGTATTTGTCTAATCCGGTCCCACAATCGTTCAGACTTATCTGACAATCGGTAATCAGGGCGTTACTATTTTCGTGGCAGAATATCGCACCGCCTCCAGATTCGGCTTCGTTTTCCGTTATGACGCAATTGCTAATCCACGGGCTGCTGCCCTCGCAGTATATTGCGCCCCCGTAACCACTCGGGTCGGCCTCAGGTTGCTGCGGCCAATTCAGGTCCTCAGCAAATCCGTTCCGAATGTTAAAGCCGTCTAAAACTGTAGTTGCAGTTTCACCGCTCTGGAAAATAAAGGCACGCCCATTGCTTTCGCAATCTATGGTGCAGTCATAGCGAAACGACCTGTATTTCGACGTTATTGTCAGTGCCTTACCGCCGGGATCAATATTGTAATTCCCCACACCCGTATAAGTGCCGTCACGGACGATGATGATAGTGTCATCGTCAGCAGCATCAATGGCCTTTTGAATGCTGTCAAACGGATGCTCGGAACTGCCGTCTTCATTCGGGTCGCTGTTAGCACCTCCAACAGACGCGTCAGGAACTCCTTTATTACGGTCGTCGGGAGCATCATCATCAACGAATATGTCGCGAATCGGTCTCGGCTCGCTTAAAATAAGAGAGTAATACTGTAAGCCATCGGCTAACGTTCCCTTGTGGCTAATCTCTGCCGTGTAAGTCCCCGCATTGGGTGAGGGGATATAAACCTGCTCGACGTTGTCCAGTATGTTGCCGTTGGCGTCAGCTACGGCAGCAGCATCCGGATTATTCGGGTCCAGTCTATACGGGTAATAAATTATGTTAGGGTCGTTATTATCAATGATACGCAAATCAAGGTCATTTATTAAGCAGGGCGTATTATTATCCGGGACGCCGTCATTGGCGTCATTGACGTCACCCGACCCGACGATAGCAGTTCCAGGCGGGTCTGTCCAGCACAAGGTCGCACGAATTGGGCTGTTGCCGTCAGATGTAAATGTATAGGTATTGGTATTGCTCGTCCCCCCAGCCAGAACACCCTCGATAATTCTTTCTCCATTGGGATCTTCAAAATCTTGCTTTATGTAATCGGCTGCCTGATTTGCATCCATCAACCCCCATCCATACCTGTAATCCGGCCCTGGATGGAGGGGGCGAAGGTCGGTCGCCGTATGGATTATCAATCCCTTCAGTGTACTGGCCCGCATAGCTTCGCCGGGGAAGCACTTGTTGTAATATTCCACCAGTAGAACCGCTGAGCCGGCAGCATTTGCAGAAGCCTGACTCGTGCCGGAATACGTATCGTAGCTGACATCATTGACCGCTGCAGGAGAATAAAGCTCGAATCCATTGGCAACGATATCCGGCTTGATTCGGCCGTCATCTGTGGGGCCCCAACTGCTAAAATCAGCCATCTCCCAAAAATCATCCACGGCACCAACGGTCATTATATTTTTAGCCGTGCTAATAGTCGGGATTGTATCGTATCCACCACTATCCCAGCTATCATCATAAGGAGCGTTCGGGTCGTTCACATCGTCATATATTCTTTGTACCCACATACCATCATTAGGGTCATTAGGGTCGTTGGGGTCATTGGGGTCCAGATACCAGAACTTCGTTCCGTTAACCGGCGCATCGTCATCTCTATCATTCCCCGCAGCTTTGAAGGGAAGATAATCTTGCAAAGGAGCCGAATAGCAAACCGAATCCCAGTCGGCAGCGTGAGGACCATACCGGCCGAAGTTTCTGTCCTCGCGTTCACCCCATACGCCGAACCAATACGGCTGCTCTACACTGAATTCGAGCCAATGGTCGGTTAAGACCGCCAAATCCAGTAAGTCAACTATGCCGTCGCCGTATGGCCAGGGAGCGATATCTACAAACGGGTCAGGGTCCGGCTCTCGCCAGTGGGCAGCAAGTATTGCAAAATCTATAAAGTCAACTATGTCATCGCCGTTATAATCGCCTGGTATTGCTCTGAAGATTCCCACCTCCCAGCCGGCTATGACGGCGTATGAATGGTTGGACAGGTATATTCTTCCATCTTCACCGTCCCCTGTTGCGGCCCGGCTGGCCATCTCGTAGGTGTCCGAATACCAGTCATAGGAATCGATATTTACCGCCGGAGCCATACCCTTTGCGTTAGGGGCAACGCCTCGCGCCCCGATTGTCCCGGTCGAGCTCAAGAAGCGTATTAGCAAGCGTATTAGGTTCGGAATTACTGTCCATTATCGTTACGCGGTCGCCAAACTCTTGATGTGAGGCAAGGATCCAGCCGGCATCCCAAATTCCTATGGTCAAGTCATTGCCGTCAAGGGAATACGGCGGATTGTGAAGGAGGTCAGCACGTGTTGAGATTGCAGCATCGGCATTGCAGGTTATGTAGTAAATTGGCCGACCATTCTCGATATCTATCAGTTCGAAGCTTTTTCCCTGAACGGTCCCCCTAACTTTCCAGCCGTGCCGTCGAGCCTCTTTCCAGAGCGGCTCCTGCGCAGCGGCTGTAGCAGCTATTACGCTTGCCTGTATAACAAATCCCAAAAACAGGCATCTGATTAGGGTCGCTGTCTTCGGCATACTAACTCTTTCCATCCATCTACCCGGTATCGCCTTTGGACTTTCCCTAAATTATACCAGAATCCTCCCTTAAAAGCCAATAAAAAAACTCAAAAACCAGCGAAAACACCCGAGTACCTGAAGGAAATGAAAAAGACACTTGGTGATTAGGACTTCAGAAGGCCCAATAATTCCGCGTGAACCTTTTTGTTAGCTGTTATTACCTGGAATTCCTGGCCTTCATAGCTGTCCAGGTCAACAGGAAAGATTTTACCGCCTTGCCAATCGCTCACAACAGCCCCTGCAGTCTCGGTAATCACCGTCCCGGCCGCTATATCCCATAACCTCGGGTCAGAGGCGATAGTGGCAATAAGTCCGCCTTTTGCCACGTAAGCAAGTTGCAGGGCCGTTGTGCCCAAATTGCGAAATCTTGTCCGCTGCATAATTTCGCAGGCCCAGCCCGGCACCTTGTTATCGAAATGGCTATCCAGACCGACGCTTGAAAATTTATCCATCTTCTCTTTGCCGGCTGTGATTCGCCTGCCGTTCAATTGTGCCTCACGGCCTTTGACAGCCGTGAACATCGAGTCTGTGGCCGGCTCAAAAATCACGCCCACAATCGGCTTGCCCTCATACATTACCGCGACACTGATGGTAAACAAAAGCATACGGTGCACAAAATTGTTGGTTCCGTCTATCGGGTCGATGACCCACCAGAGACGCTCGGCTCCTCTCGGCGGCTGCTTGAATATTCCGCCTTCATCACTTTCCTCGGCTATAAAACCGTGGTCCGGATAGTTCTCTTTGATTCGGTCCACGATTATCTTCTGGCATCGGGCATCGGTCTGGGTTACCAGCTCACTGCTGGTCTTTAGCGAAGCTTTGATAAAATTGATTTCTTCCATTGCCCGCTGACCGGCCAGACGTGCTGCAACAATCGCGGTTTCCAGCATCCGACTCAAGTTTCTCTGCTCTAATACCATATCTTGCCTTTCGTGCTCCGACCTTGACAGAATTACTACATTCTCTTATTTTAGCGTAGTTATGCAAATAAGCCAACATTTAAATAAATCGAAATTTTTCTTCCGTGCGTCGCCTCGCCAGCGGGTTACAGCGGCGGTTGTCTTCTTGGCGGTGGCTGCTTTCTTCGGATTGTTCTGGCTGACGGCACACTACAAAATCGCCCTGTGGCCTCCCGGCTGCGGCTTCAAGCAAAAATACGGTCTGCCTTGCCCAACCTGCGGAATGACTACTTCGGCGTCTGCCTTCGCTCAGGGCAGAATTTTCGAGGCGTTTTACATCCAGCCGGCCGCTGCGTTATTGTGCTCCGTGCTGGCTGTTTCGGCGTTTTTGGCTTTCATTATAGCTGTTTTTGGGGTATATTTTGGCTTTATCAAGCGTTTTTTTGCCGAAGTTAAAATAAGATACATAATTTTAGCACTGATAATTATTATTGCTGCCGGCTGGGCGGTAACATTGGCCCGGGCGTGTATTAGTGATTAGCGATTAGCGATTAGTGATTCGTCGTTTGTGGCCCGTGATATGGCGGAATTGATTTCGTCAAACGGCGCCGGATCCCGTCAGACGGCACCTTCCTTAAGTGAAGCGCAGGCACGTAATACAAAAAACAATCGGGGCCTATACCGAACTAATCAGTATAGGCCCCGAATTGGTGCAAAGCATTATGTCATTCCCGCGCAAACGGGAATCTACATAGGCTCGTCTCAGCGCCGACTACGGGAACAGTTGCTCATCCAGCCACATATCTGCCATTACAGCAAAGTCCTTGAAGTTGACATACCTGGGCTCGTCCTCGTACAAATCAGCGGGCGAATCCAGCGGGACAACCCCTATAGTTACGTCTGTAATGTGATTTCCGGTGGTCATAATGTGCTGTATCTGCTCAACACTTAGAGCGTAGCTGTAAATCTGGAGGTCGTCGATCAGGCCGTCCCAACCCTCGTCGGCGCCCTCATCTTTGCCGCCCTTGCCAACCATTAGGAAGTCGTATCCCGTCGTGGTGCCGGTGAAGGCATCATCGTCCTCTTCCGGGATGTCCAACACTCCGTTAATGTACAACTTCAGCCCAACTCCGCTCTGCCAGGTCACCGCAATGTGCTGCCAGTCGGTGGTCTGAACCTCGCTCGAGCTCTCGTCTTCCTCACGATCATTATCGCCGGTTGTCACCCCATACTTGATCAGGTTAATGTCGCCTTCGCCGCCATCGCTGTCATAGCGAATACTTTTCTTGTCCTGACCCCCGGGCTCCTCGAAGATGATGAAACCGCTATCTGTGCCAATCTCGTTAGACTTGATCCAGAGGGCAACCGTCAAGCCACCCAAACCATTCATGTAATCATTGGCATCGATATCGACA
>JABUBO010000289.1_pt1 | contig 15753 bp, 11 predicted proteins | sample 7240361 | NCBI WGS metagenome assembly JABUBO01 (sample SAMN07256346, study PRJNA390944) | subsurface metagenome | isolation source: Methane hydrate marine sediment | place: Pacific Ocean: Eastern North Pacific, ODP site
CACTTCCTTCACTCTTTTCACTCTCTTCTACAATTCTTGTATAATTAGTTTCTTCATTAATTTTTTGTACGGATTAATATACATTCCCCCGCCAATTTCCCAAAATTTCCTATTTGAGGGAGATGTATGAAAAATTTTTAGAAAATCAATTGAACTTTCTTTATCTTTCAATTTTATCGTTCCATAAATTGGAAATTCTTTAGGTAAAAATCTTTCTTTTATTATCTTTTCTTTCTCCTCATCATTAAATTGAAAAATCTTTTCCTTGAACTTAGGTTTTAAATTATCATAACATTTCTGAAGATAGTAATCATTTCTAAAATTATATTCTTTTAAAACAGGTATCAATGGATTTTTTTGAATAATATCTTTTGTAGGTGCAGTTTCATCGAATTCTATTTCTTTTTGTTTAAGTTTTTTTAATTTATTATACCCTGTATTCCCTAGAAATATAATTTTTTTGGGGTTAATAAGATTAATTTCATTGTATAAGAAGTTAACACACTTCGGTAAGCTATCCTTCCAAATTAGATTACTTTTAATTTTAGCGCTCTTTCGATAATTACATTTTACAATATCGGTAATATAAGTATTATCAATAAAATGTCGAAACTCAGACTTGTTCGAGAATAATTCTCTAAGTTTTTTCCAAAGTTCATTTAGAAGAATGTCTTTAAACTTTTTTATAGCCTTTTTTTTAAGCTTTTCAATATTTCTATCAGTAATTTTTAAATCTTTTTTCTGAAATAGATTATGAATAAATTCTTTGATTTCTTGGTTATCCCAATTCTTCTTTAAAAAAACGTCATCAATTACAGATAAGTCCAATTTACCCTCATCATCTATTATAAGATTTCCTAATCCGAAAGTAACATTTATGTGTGTTTTAAGTTTAGGTCCTGCAGCTTCTCCTATAATCATAAATTTTTTTGCATGGTTATTATCGTTAAAGTCAAGATAATTTAACCATCCAGGAAATTCTTGGGGTCGTTCAAAAAATTTTATTTTTTTTTCAATAAATTTCTCTTCACATTTTACACATCCTTGATTATTTCTATTATATTTAATGATATTGTTATTTATCTCTATTTTATCTTCTTCAAATCTTAATCTCTGACCCTCTTTTATCGTAAAATAATTATTTTCTAAAAGTTCTTCACCGTATATATCTTTAAGCAAGGCATAATATTTTTCTAGCCTACCTTCTCTTTTTTGCATTTTTTTTTACTCAGATTATTGTTATTTATACATGATGAGGAAGTGCATATTCCGACTTACTAAGACTAATTACTTAGTATAGTTGTCCTCAGAGTGGAGGCTCTCGGAAAGATATACACTTCCCAATTGAAAAATGTTTTCTGATTATAAAAACATTTGCTATTTATTTAAGAGGATGGACTGTTAAACAATTAAAAAAATACTGTTATATGAACGATATTAAAGTTCGCTTGATATTGAAGCATTGAAAAGAGAAGAAATAAAATTATCGGGAGAATTGAATGAAAAACTCTCAGAAAGGCGAACTCAATTGATAATCAAGTTTATTAATAAATTTATCAACAGAATTTTGATTAATTTTAATATAATCTCCATCAATTTTTAACCCAAATTCGAGTCCCCAATCGAGAATCTTATCATTAAATGTTTTATCATCAATTTTTAAAATCTTTTCCATTCGGTCTATCTTAATTTTTTCAGATATTTTTAATAGTCTTTTTAATTTCTCAATCGTGTTTTTATCAATTTTTTTATACATCTTATGTTCCTCCTACCATTTATGTTTCAATTACATGATTTACAATAGATTTTTTTATTGAAAATAATTTACTAAATTATAAAAAAAAAGTTATGTATTATAAAAATTTTGAGAAATAAAAGGATAATTCTAATATCACTCATTGAACAAGTTCAATATTTTTTTGGTGGATACTAAATTCAGTAATGAAGAATAATAATTTTTATGTTATGCCTGAATAAAAGAAAATGAACTATTCAAAAAAAATCTTTAAAATTATCAATGGAAAAATATTTAATTGTATTTAATTTCTAAGTTTAGAAAAGAAAAAGGGGTAATCCATTTTGATTTTAATTATTTTTCTCTCTCGTTTAATTTTTTATTCTTACTCTGGTAATTCTTTCCCCTTAGTGCCCCTTATTAAACAAGTATATATATAATTATTATAAATTTAAAATTTCTAACAGTCTGTTATTATTTATTAATTTGTTAATAAATTAATTTTAAGCAAAAAAGTAACATTGATTTGATAGAAATCAATAATCTAATAACGGTCGAATAGATTGTCTGAAAAAGAAGCAGAAGTGAAAGATAAAGAAAAACAAGAAAATAGATAAGATTTCTTTAAATTTCAAATTGGGTTGTTAGAAAAAGAGATAGTTAGTATCGAAAGTAAAATTAATTATTATGACACATATTCCTTAATAATAAAAGGTTGGGTGATTACGATTTGGACAGGGATTTTTATTTGGGCATTCCAATATTCCTATCTTCAATTAATTTGGATCTCATTTTTTCTCATCGTTCTTTTTTGGAGTTTTGATGCGTTTTTTAAGATATTTCAGAGAAGACATATAATAAGATCTCAATGGATTCAAGATTTTTTAAATTTTAAAGGTTATTTTAAAAAAAATCAAATCAAAATAGACAATTGTTTTAACGAGCAAATTCTCCCTAATGATTTATTGATCTTTGATACTGCGGGGAGAATAAATTATGAAATTAATGAGGATTTTAAAAAAAGAGTCGATAAGGTTTCGGGTTTCTGTATATGTTTTTTTCAAAGATACAATTGCACTATTTATACTGGATTAATAACAGTGACAATGATCTTTCTTGCAATTCAAGAATTTATTGATTATCAAACATATTGGTGGGTCTTCTTTTCAATATTATTCCCAATTTTAATGATTTTTATTAGTTATAAATTTCAAAAGATTGGACGAAAATATCGTTTTTGGAATAATAATCACAATACTTAATCTAAAAACCAATTAATTCGGAATATTTAACCCATATTAACCACCCTTATTCTTTTTCTTTATTTTTGTTTCGATATCAATTCTTTTCTATTTTTTTCCCACTTCTTAATCTCTAAACATAAAATTAATATATATATGAATAAATAATTTTTTCAGAATTGTAAACAAAGGAGGAATTTATTTTGGTGGGCAATATATCACGAACTTATGAAGAAATTTTTGAAACCTACTTAAATTTTTGTCCTTATTATCGGAGAAATTTGATTGATTTGAACGATATGTATAAATGGATTGAAGATATTGATTTAAGGCGGAGATTCTTTTCAAATAAATATGACTTCTTTATTTTGATGGAGTGGTTTAATGCAATTCGTTTAATCAAGCCTTTAACAGTACTATCTTATCCTCCAGAAAGATTTAAGGATACACTTTTTATAATAAAAACCAACTCTTCAGAGTTGGATCAACTCTATGAAGATGGTTTAATATCATTTCCTGAAGAAATTTATGATTTAAACAATAAATCCCCTAATGAGATAAAACTATGGGAATATCGAGTATATAAACCTGAGATTAATGATGAAAAAGATTATAGAAGGTTTACCGAATATGAACTAGATCATTATTTATATCATCCTATCCAATTTTTTCAATTGATAACTTATTTGAGAGGGTCAACATACGAGAATCTAAAGAATAAAAAGGAATATAAAAAATTTTATTGGAAAAGAAGATTAAATTTTAACGATTCTATGGTTAAAGAGATTGAAAAATATCTAAAAGAAAAAGATTTAACCAAAGAACAATATATTAAGCAAAAATCAGATAAAGGTATAGGTTTCCATCAGTTAGAAGCGATATATTTTAAGCAACACCGATGGTTAATAGAAAAAGCTCTTTTAACATGGATTAAATTTGAAAGTTTGTATCATACAAAATTTCTTAGACCATCTAATTCACGAGAAATTAATATAGAGCTTCAAATCTCTTTACGAGATTCAACTAAAGAAGAATTAATTGATAATATGTTCCGAGAATATGATAAGTGGTATTTGGAAGTTATGGACAATTTTTCAAAATACTTTACGATTAATGAATTTTCAACTCTAAAAGGTTTTATTCAATGGACAGAAGTTCAACTAGATTTTGATGGTTTGGACAATTTTAAAGATTTATTCTTACTAATCAATAACGAGAAGAAGATCAAATTAAAAGGATTTATTAATTATTTCGTTAATATGCTTCAAATAGTAAAGACATTAAGATTTTTTTATGATAAGTTCGTCAAAGCATTTCCTGAATTGGTAAATGAAAAATTCGAACCAAAATGGTATGAACCAAGATATTTATTTGAGACTGAGGATGAAAGGATGGAATATATTCAAAAAGTTTATCTCGATTATGGATTATCTCTGAAAGATACATATCTATTGTATGTTGAGGGTTCAACAGAAATGATTTTACTTGAGGATTGGCTATATTTAGTCTATTCAAGAACTAAGGTAAAAGTAGATGTAAAACGAATATATGGAAAGAGGGATAATATATTCAAATATTTGTCCAAAGAATTTAATGCAAAAGAGCATTTTTTAATATTAGATGGAGATAAACCAGGATATGCTGAAAGTAAGAAAAATGAATTAAAGGGAAGAAAAATTTCAGAGGATTCATTCTATATATTTTCCCCAGACTTTATTACGGCAAATTTCGAATCGGAAGAAATTGTTGAAGCCCTAAAGGGCTATTTTAATGATATAAGTGAGAAAATTTATGAAGGTACAGGAAAAAGAAAAATCTTGACAGAATCAGATTTGATAGAGATCAGAGAACTTCTTGAAAATAAAGAAGAGTTTGATAAATATGAAGATCTAGTAGAGAAATTCTTAAGATTTAAACTTCAGAATCCCACATTCAGATTAAAGAAGACAGATTTTGCCCAGAATCTTTTATATGCTATGAGAAAGAATTTATCTCAAACTAATAGGAGTAAAAAATACCTATTTGAGGAAGTAATTGGTAAATTTATATCTAGAATACAAAAAAAGAAATACCCTGGACTTGATATCGACATTTAGAATTTTCTATATTATCTCTCTTCCTTAAGGCATTCCTCCAAAAAAAGAGGTACCTAACGATCTTACCTTAAACAATAATAAATTTCTTTAAGGATATTTGAGAAAAAAGTGGTTTTTCTTAATGAGCTCTCATTCTATACTATTCTCTTTATTAATACATTTTTCCTATTTTTCTTATTAAGCCATTTATCTAATGTTTTGAATGGTTTAAAGACCTCAATAATGTTTTATTAACTTATTTTTATCTTTTGTAATTTTTCTTGTAATTCCATGGTTTTTTTAATAATCTCCACAACGATAAATATATCGATTTCTCAAAAAGCGGACGATTTGAAATGATAAGAAATTATTTGGATAGTAATCCTGAAGTGAAAGAAATTGAAAGGAGGAGATTTATGAGATAATTGAATCAATCCATAATATTATTGATTTAAATCATTGAGGATTATAATACAATATCTTTTTTAAGATAATGATGATGATTATAATAAATAATGGTTATAGTAGCGTATAGATAAAATCTCATGATTGAATTTAACTTTAAATCGAATAATATTTACAGAATTTTAAGTCATCATGTTTTTAAGGAATAATATTTCCCGTAACAAATTAAAGTATAATTCATTTAATTCATTATCATAGGATTTTGAATTTTTATGAAAAATATATTTCATAACTGCTGAATCAATTTTTCTTCTAGGTTCAAAACCAATATCTATTTCGTCCTCTAATCCAGGAAATGTTTTTTGATTTTTAATTAAATCCATTATCTCATCAGTTATTTTATTCATAGGGCAACTTCTTACAAATTGGACTAAAATAGGAGGAAATTGTTCGCTACTTAAATCATTAAAGGTTTGTACGAGATTTTCTTTATCGTTAGCATAAAGTTTTGAAATATTTGGTACTTTTAATTTTTTAATGATATATTTTTGTAATTGCATCCAACCTCCTCGATCTTCATCCCTTTGAAATAGATATTCTAAGATTCCAAAAGAACTATTAAACCATAAACATAAAATTTTTGCGTCTTGGATATTTAAATTTGAAATACTTGCTGAAACTCGAGACCAAGCTCGTGGTTCTTCAGAAAAAAATGAAAATATTGAATAACCTGGAGCTGTAATATCAATTCTTTCCACTAAAAATAAATTTGAAGTTCTTGAATCCAAATAATTTTGCCATAGATCCCATCTAATTGAAGATAAACCTACCTCATTTGCAAATTGCTGAAAATTATCAAAATTAGATTGTATAACATATTCTACCAAATTAGTTACATCCATTTTGGTTATATAAGTAACTAACCGAAAGGTTAATCTCGTATTAATCTTTGGTATTTTTAAAATAAGGTTAGTTTTTTGGTGTATTGCTTCAATATATGTTTTTGTAATTTTATTAATTTTCCATGGATCTGTCTTGATATATGAACGATCCATTGCGTTTAATGTCATCTTAATAAAACTTCCCTTTCCTCTCTCTGGTTCGTTCTTTGAATGAATTTTTACTCCTAGTTTTTCAAAATCAATAAAAATTGCTTGTTGGCGGGTATTTTTCCACATTTCAGATAATTGAAAATTAAAGAAAGAAAACTCTTGGAAAAAATTTTCCTTTAAAAAATCTTTTTGAAGTATATTTTTAGCATAAAGTAACTCTGTTTCATGGGGATTATAAATTGGTATTTAAGAATTAATTGCTTTAATTTGTTGGGCAACATTTGAATTTAATGTTTTTAAAAAGATTATTGATGATTTTTTATTAGAAGATCCTTTTAATTTTTGGGATATGAAAAGACATTCTCTAAAACTCGTATCTTCAGAAAAATTAGGTTTATCTTTTCTTAAAATAATATATTGAATATAGTAATTATTCAAAAACCATTCTCTTAAATCTTTTGCATCTTTGCCTCTAAGAAATGTTGTGGGAAGTACAAAAGCTAACTTTCCATTCTCAGATAATAATTTATGAGCTAAGATAAGAAAAAAATAACAATATTTAGAGGACTTTGATAAAATATTACTATAATCGCTAAATCTTTTCAATAATTCTTTTCTATAATCAGGAGAAAAATTAACCATCGTTTGCTTTTTTGTAAAAGGAGGATTCATAATGATGACATCTTGTTCTTTAATTTTAAATGCCTTTCCTACCTTATTATCTATTCCTAATACTCCTTCTTGAACAAAAGCTTTCTTATCATATTCCTCTATTCCTATATATAAATCCATAGTTCTCTGTTTCATATATGATGGAAACCCATTTGATAAAGGCGTTATAGTTTGACCCAAACTTAATGTAGTAGAATCTGAAATTGCAATTTGAACAAAATCTGTTGTATATTCAGGAGATTGAATCATTAGTTGAATAATTGCTAAATGACCAGCGAAATTCATAACATCAATTCCAATTATATCTTCTTCTAAAAATTTTCGATGATCTTGTTCAGTAAATTGTTGAATTTGTTCTAAAAGGGATTTTTTTTAAGATATGCTTCTTTTAAAAGAGTTCCACTCCCACATGCGAAATCAGCAACTCGATCTGAGTAATTTTCAATAGATAATCTTGCTAAAATTTTTGCTGCGTCATCTATTGTATAATAGCTAGCTACCAATTTTCTTAATTCCAAAGGAATTAATTGATGAAATATTTTGCCTAAAAAATCTTTCTCAATTTTATCAATAGTTAATCCATAAATTACCTTTATAGTTTGTTTTAATAATCTTAAATCATTAAATTGAGAAGATATATTATATCCAAATATTGGCTTATAATCATATTCTTCTTGATATATTTTTAAGAAGTAGTTATTCAAGTCATTTACAGATTGAAGATTTTCATAATCAATATTATTATATTTAGGACTTTTTGAAGTAATAATATGATAACATATTATCTGATTAATAAGAAAATACGCAGAACTAGCTTTAATAACATCATCTTTTGGAATTGTACCACCAAATATATTTTTAAATAATTCTAGATCAGAGATTGTTGTAATGCTTTTTGTCAAAGAACTTACAATTTTTCTAAGAAGCTCTATAACAGCATCTGGATCTGATTCAGGTTCCCTAGTTTGCTTTATATTATTTTCTAATAACTCCGGAATGTCCTCTAATCTCTTATTCCTTAAAATTTCTGTTCTACGCCCTTCACTTAAAAAGACAAATTTATATCTAAATTCTAAAAGAATTTGTTCGGTTTTCAACCCTAAATGTCTATTATTTTCAATAAATTTTTTTAATTCATCAGGATATCCAATAAGAAATCCTCCTGTAGCCCCAATAGCTTTTGAATAATCAATGGCTTGTGCAAAACCAAGATCCCAACTTGAATTCCATTCTCCTTCTCCATAATAATTCTTATTGTTACTTACAATTTGAAAATCTGCTTCTCCTATCGATGAATCTAAAAATTTTACACCAATATGAGAAAATATATTATATCCTTTGGAATTTAAATATTCTCTAAATAAATCATTTACAGTATCTTCATGTATTGTAATAATTATTCACCAATATTTTAAGCAATTGGTAATTATTTTAAATAGTTTAAACTAATAATTTTATTTTAATGGATTTTAATAATTTCTTTAATTCTTTATTTTTTAATATCAACAAAAAAATATTAATATTCATAATATTCCACGATAAAACTTATTTTTTTTTCAACCGGACTAACCTTTTTAATTCTCTTTTAGAATGATGGATTCATTATCTTTTAAGTTCATATATTATAATTCTTCAAATTGATTAATAAATTAAGGGGTCATTTGATATTTTTAATTTTCATCATTTATGGAAGGAAATTAATACTCTTAAAATAACTAGATTGATTATAGTTGGCTGATCTATCGTCTAATAGAATGTCTCGGTCCGATCAATCTAAAACCGAAATCTAGGAATTAATTTGATTTAAATTATTGAAAGAAAAGGAATTTCATTAAGAACATGAATCAATTTTGGATTATTAGAGAAAAATTTAAAAATTTGAAAGAAAATCTTTTTGATTAAAATATTCATATTTATTATTAATATGAATGAAAGATGTCTTAATCTCAATTTTATTTCTTTAAGGGATATAAGAAGAAGAAGAGTTTATTATCACTTTAATCACGATGAATCTTTATTATGTTGGTATTTCGAGAAAAAGAGGTTAAATATTGGAACTTCTTTCTTGATTACTATTGATGGACATATCGATTTTGTTGAGTTATCTGAAGAAGAAAAACAAATAATAAGTGAGTTACAAGAAAGTAAAAATAGTTCTTCAACTAGAAATAATAATCATCGAGGTTTAATTGATGATACCATTTATGAAGTGTATAATTTACGAGAAATTATTGAAAGGCAATTCAGAGGAGATAATGTATCTTTTATTCCTGCAGCAATGGAGCTTGATATAATTAATGACACATTAATTATCTCTCCAAATATGAGTGGAATGGAACAAATTGATTCATATATTGACTCACAAGAAAAGGACCACAAGCTGTATTATCTTCAAAATATTACTGATTTATGGACTCCGATTCATAACGCCGTTTTTTACGATAATTCCAAAGAGGAAAATATTAATATACGTGAAAGAATTGAAAATTTTCCTTTAATTTTAGATTTTGATTTAGATTATTTTACGGAGAGCCATGATGGTAAGACAGACATATTAAATGATGAGTAATTCAATGAGATTTTTAATAATGACATTTTTTATCGTTTAATGAGTAGAGCATCGATCATCACCATAGCATTACAACCTTCTTATTGTGGTGGTCTTATGAACTGTATTCAAATCCTATATTTATTAAAGAGTTATATCCAACAAAAATTTATGTATCCAATCTGAATGAACGTTCCAGTTAGGGATTGAGGATAAAATATTTATTTTTAAATATTTTCGAAATAAACCTAGTAAATTTCAAGTATAAAGATTATATACTAAAGCGTGCGCTCTTCTAGCATAAGTATTAAGAGTGATTCTTATTTTTACTTTTTGCATTTTTATTATGTAATTGATATTATTTAATATATCCTTAATATAATTTTCATAATAATATTCCATTGGTTTCAATGAGAATATTTTATTATTTGGAATTAAATACTTTTGATTAATTAATTCTTGTAAATCTCTAGCCCTATTTACTGTATTTCTTTTTATATCTTATTTCTCAGAATATTCTAACTATGAAAAAAGAAAAGGATAAAAAGTAAAAATCTCATTTCCAAAATAGGCAAACAGATATAATTACAGAGGATCTGCATAAAAAGGGAACTGTTATGAAAGAAATTGAAAAAAATACGGAATTATTAAATAAGATCGAATCAACATATAGTATGCAATTAGATAAAATTCTCTCTAAAAAATTATAAATTATACTTTATCAGTCTTGTTTCTACAAAAATGATGGTATCACAACATAAAGATATTATTCTTGAATAAAAATAATAAAAGAAGAATGAATGATATCATAAAGTAAAAATTTAAATGATCATGAATTGATGAATAATGTATAATAAGAAATTCCAGAGAATGGACAAATTTTGTTGAATATACTGATAGAATAAAATATCATTTATTATTTGGTGATAGATATATGAGTAATGATATTAAAAATAGCAAAGCCTATGAAATTGAAAAGCAAGTAATCATTGATATTGAAGAGGAAATCGGATATAAATTTAATATTCTTGATAAAGAGGAATTTTTTTATGCATTTCGTCCAATTTTTTATTCATTACTCGAATTAAAAAATGGATGGCCCCCTAATAATGATAAATGGCAAAAGTATCAGGACATAGAAGATAAATGTTTATTAGCAATTGTTATAGAATCTGATCACATTACTGGACTATCCATTCAAGATGATCCAAGAACCCCTATTAAAATCTCACAACTACCTAAATCATTTAAGAATTTAAAATTTCTTAAATATTTGGTTATAGGAAATCGTCATATTATAAATATACATCAATTTTTAGAGCATCTATCGAATTTAGAATTTCTTTCATTAGCAAATACCAGATTGGTGTATGAATCTGGAATTTTTAACAATTTAAAAAACCTTAAAGGTCTAGATCTTGGATATTATTCCAGAAACATTGATTTGATTAAGGAAGTTTGTAAAATTACTTCTTTACAAATTTTAGACCTTTCAAGAACAAACTTAAAGGTTATACCAGATTGTTTTCATAATTTATCTAATTTAAAAATTCTAGATTTATCAGATAAAAATGATCTTCAATCCTTTCCTAAAAATCTAAAGGAGCTAAATAATTTAGAAATATTAATCTTATATAAAGTAGGTATTGCAATAATCCCCGAAGATATTCAATTACCACAAAATCTTAAGGAAATTAACCTTAAATTTAATCATTTTCCTGAATTACCTAACAACTTTGAAGATCTGCCAAAATTAGAAAAGATTCAAGTAGATGGTGATGTGATTGCAAACTATATTAGAAAAACCAAAACAGAATTGTATAATGAATTTCAAAAAGATGTTAAAGATATTAATTTTCACATTCTTTATTCTTTAACTCGAAAGAAGAAAACATTTCTTGATTTATTACTTGAAAATGGGTTTAATTATGAAGAAGCTTTACATATCCATAAAGACTTACTTCCTCCTATTAAAATAGGAATTGATCTTGATTTCATAGATTCAGAAGAGGAAAGAGATAGAAAAAAAGCATTTAAAATCCTCTTAAATAATGATTTAAGAGATATTAAATCTTTGCATAATGATTTAAAATGGATTTGTGAAAATCAAATAACTATAAAGAAAGTAGTATTAGAAGAAGATGATAAAAAGAGAATAGTTAAGCTAGGCAGATTAAATATTTTTGTTGGAAAGAATAATTCTGGAAAAACTTATGCTTTAAAGCAATTGTATGATAAAATTAGGAAAATAACTCCTGAGGAAGATATGCTTTCTGAAGATGAACCAAGAGATTTTTCTGGTATTGAAGTTGAAAAAAAAGGCGAATATGAACTATTTAAAGAAGGGGTTGATTGTTTTTACATTCCAAAAAGCAGAATATATAATGATATAGTGACACAAGGTGAGAGAAAGGGTTTTGAAAAATCATTGAGTGATTTATTAGATAATTTTAAGAAATTACAGTCAGAAGCGGATATTTGGTCATTTGATAAAATAATTGAAGTAATTAACTTTTTTAATTCTACTGATGAGGAGATCTCTGAATTAGAGTCATCATCAAAAAAATTATTTAATGAGTTCCGTTTAATTTTAAAAAAATGGTTGGATGCACTTCATCTATATTTTCCAGATATCGACCTTAAACTTCCAAAGCGTTCTGATTTTAACACAGTATATGAATTTGATTGTAAAGATGCATATATCCCTTCTTTAAGTTATAATTTTAATGAGCTAGGAAGTGGTATGCAGGAATTATCTGTATTAATGTTTTTCATAGAACTTTTAAAATACTTGCCACAAATTAGAGCAGGTAAAATAATGGATACGAAAGAATATCATCGTATGCTTTTTATTGATGAACCAGATTTAAGTTTACACCCAGAGCTTCAAGAAAAGTTTTTTAATTATCTTATTAATGCATCTCAAAGAATTCAAATTATCTTAACAACTCAATCTCCATTTATACCTAAACCAGTTGAGAATCATATTTCTATTAAACTTTTTAGAAAAGACACCACAGGATTTCATTTTGATGAAATAACAAATAATAATTTTGTACTTATTCAGGAAGAACTTTTTAGATACCAACCATTAGAAATTGCTTTATATCTCTCAAAAAATAATTATGAATATTTTAAAAAACTGGATTATAAATCTGAAGAAGTCTCCATGGGATTGTTTACTGAAAAGAGATACTGTAAAGATAAGAACTATTTAGGTCTTTTAAGACTGGGAACCGTAAATTGGAATATGGAAGATAGGATATTGCAGAATGCCTACTTTTTAAGTTTTAATCCAAAAACTGTTGATTTAAACGATAGTTTCGATGTAGAACAAAACAATAAGAAAAGTTTAAGAGTTTTTATTGTTCAGCTTAATAAAATTCCTGATGAAGAAAGAAAGAAACTAATAGATAAATGTAATAAAAACTTAAAAAGTCAAAATTCTATTTTAAGATTATTTACTTTATGTACAACAGTATGGGATAAAGAAAAATTAAAAGATTTTATACTTCATTATAATACGGAACAACAGAATTCTGTGAGTGAAAAAATAAGACAATATCTAAAAGAGATTGAAGAAGATATCATAGAAAATAAAAGTTTGATCCTTTTTTCAGAGAACACTTTACCCTACGCAATTTTACTATTTTTATTAGACTATTCAAAGAAGAATAAAGTAGTTATTATTGGAGGGATGGAACATTGCACTCTGGGAAATTTTAACAAAATTATAGACAACCTTAAAAATGAGTTACGAGAAAGATATAAAGATCCAATAAATTACATGGAACTAGAAGTTGACAATCTTATTGATAATGATACTTATCTTAATCAGGCAGTAGTAATTAATGCTGATAAATCTTTTACATTTCAGATAAAAAATCTCCCTGTTTATTTTAATTCAATTAAGAGAAGGGAGGGAATTCCAATAATATTAAAACCATTATTTAAAAAGATCCAAACTGTTATTGGAAATATTGCAGTATTAATTTGTAAAGATCTTCTTGTAAATTCTGCTGTGATTGACACTTGGATGGATATACACGATATAAAAATACTAGCAACTCCATCTTTCACTAACTTAGTTAATCCTTTTAGAAACAAATTGGGAGAGATTATATCAAATAAAAAACAAAAAGATAAAATCTTTATTTTTGCAAATATTTCCGAATATGGCGGATCAGGTGCATATAGTTATGTTAATCGGAGAGATTTTGAACCAAATAGAAAGAGCTTATTTCCATTTTGTTACGAAATTAAAGAAGAAGAATTCCGACATAGTATCGAAAGTTGGAGAAAAAAGGATTTTACTTTTCATTAATTTTAAACGAGTAATTTTACCATAGTTATGGATTTATTGCACAAAACAAATTCAATTAGAAATTATAAGAATCTACTTATTAAGTATAAATTGGTCTTTAAAAAGGAAGATATAATCTAATCGAACCTATTGATAAAACTCCGTTATTTTCAATTCTTAAATTTATTTCAAGCCATAATTTGATTGAAGACATTAGAAGAGAAATAATTTTAAAAATTTTAATATCCATTTTTTTCTAAAAATTGAGAGATGACCATTTTAAAAACATTAAAATAATCTTCTACCTTCAGAGATTTTCCCTTTTCATTAATTAATTTATCAATACGAGTTGTCATCTTTCTAGACAATATAAATATCTTAAGATATTATATAAAAGAGGGCATATTGAGAGAATTGGTAATAATAGAATTTTCTACAGAATCTCTCCCTTAGGAATAGAATTTGTGGATTGAAGAATTAGAATCAATAAAAAAGAAATCCATTAATGATTAAGGAATTATAATAATTTTTATTTTTGTTCTATTTTTACTCTTTTTTTAAAATGGTGTTAAAATAGATCCTTATAAAGAAAAAAAAATGGGTGGGCACAAAATCCAGTGATTTCGAGTGGAATTGATCGAAATTTGTTACCTGATTGCTTAAAGAAGAGAAATATTATTTGATTTTATAGAGCTAGGCTCGATTTCCACTGGAGAGGGATTGGGCAGAGAGGAAACATTTAAGAGGAGCCATTTCTTTGATCTTACTATGAGTGTTAGCAAAATCAGAAGAAATTTGGCTCCCATTAAGATAGAACAAACCACTCTTCTTAAATTTTTCCCTTTTTTACCTAAACCTAAAACTCAAAGTTTGATCGTTGAATTAGATAAAAGAAAAGAGATCTCTGACGGAAAGGGCTACACATTGAGAATGAGAAGAGATGGAACCACCTACATTCGGGAAACACAATGTTTCAATTGCGGGTTTCGATTAATAAAAAATGGGCATAATCCTAGGATTGCGATTTTTGACAACGGACTTGGAAGGTACGAGTTTCGCATCCATCGGAAACGTTGTCCCAATTGCGGAGAAATTAAACCGGATTATTCTAAGTTAGCGCCGAAATATTGTAATTACCACGAGAACTACAGGCGAAAGGCAAGACAACACCACATGGAGGGGCTCATGCCCTCACAAATTAAGCGCGTGTTTAAAATTGATTTCAATATCGATATTTCGGAATCAACAATTGTCAATTGGGTGAATGAAGTCTCTGAACCACTCAGAGAAATGCTCAAGGAAACACCTGTACCTTCAAGTGGATACTGGGGCTACGACGAGATTCACATGAAAATTAGAGGGAAAAAAATGTATGCTATAGATACCGTAGACATAAACACCCGATTCATTCCGGCGGCTAAGATATTGCCTAATATGGGGCGTGATGCGGGAAAGGAGGTGCTAATGGAGGGTAGGAAAAATCGAGCATTATGGATTGAAGGGTTGGTAAAGGATTGCACGACCAATTTAGGAGGTCTTTTTAGAACTCGAAGTTTTAAGCACGTAATACAGCAAAATTGTTTAACGCACGTGAGGTGGGCGGTGTCCAAGCACGTGAAGGCATTTACGGGGTTATCCAAACAATCGAGAAAACCCGTTCCGAAAGAATGGCGTTGGCTTTTAAAACGCTTTTACGCTTTAATCGATTCAAAAGACGAGACG
>JABUBO010000290.1_pt1 | contig 15744 bp, 22 predicted proteins | sample 7240361 | NCBI WGS metagenome assembly JABUBO01 (sample SAMN07256346, study PRJNA390944) | subsurface metagenome | isolation source: Methane hydrate marine sediment | place: Pacific Ocean: Eastern North Pacific, ODP site
AGATTTACCCTCTAGCTGCTTTGTATCTCCCTGAAATTATTACTTCCCTAAGGCATTCCGAAATGAGACATAAGTTACATACAAAAATTACCTTTTAATATAAGCTGCTAGTTGAAAATAGGAATTTATAGTCATAGCCCTGAGATGAGCATAGCTCTCAGGTGACATTTAATGTTTAAGCAGAGGTAAATCTAATATGGCAATGTGGAAAGCCAGAAGCTGCCCTAAATGTGGCGGCGATATATTTCTTGATATAGATGAGGATACCTGGTTTGACCACTGTCTCCAGTGTGGCTATATATGCCGAAGGGCGAATGCCGAGTGCCCGGAATGTGGCCGTGAAATGTACTTTAATATGGGCAGGTATTATTGTCGCCATTGTGGTCACATTAGTGAATTGCATGAGGCAGGCGGGTGAAAGCACTAGTTATAGCCCTATCTCACTATATTCTGCCCCGGCTCTTTTGAATTAGCATGACAACCGCTGAGTAGTAGTGGTGCCGATGTCACTAGCCCTCAGTGCTGCCAAGGTGGCCACCAGAAATAACACCAAAAGCGATGCCGGCCAAAAGCACAAGTACCGCCAAGCCGCCCCAGAATGCGGTAGTAGAAACGGTGTCACCAACTATAAATGCCCCGCCAATAAATGCTGGGGCTACTTCCAAGGCGGTGAGAGCAGCCATCAATGCGCCTAGTAAACCGATTGTAATAGAAGTTATAGCTGCTATTCTCATTGATACCTCCTTTTATTTGTCAGCTAATTGGTTTTTGATATGCTTAGCTTTATTTTATTACCCAATTCATATATAATTTACAGCAGCTTGGATAATAACACCAGGTTGCCGAAAAGTCAATATTTTGCCTAAAAATCGTGGTGGCAAATTCATTGGCTTGGGCAGGTTTTTTCTAAATCATGACCAGTCTTGAGCAAGAGGTGGGCGCTCTACTTCGCGGGAAAGGACTTACCCTGGGGCTTGTTGAATCAGCCACCGGTGGTCTGATATCTCACCTTATAACCAATGTCCCGGGTAGCTCAGACTACTATAAAGGGTCGGTTACGGCCTATAGTAACCAAGCCAAGATTAGCCTGGTCGGGGTGAAGGAAGAGACCATCAACAAGTTCGGTGCGGTCAGTTCCCAGGTGGCTGAGGAGATGGCACAGGGCGGCAGAAGGGTACTGTCCGTAGATATATGCCTGGCAGATACCGGCATCGCCGGTCCTGGCGGTGCTACCCCGGGTAAACCGGTAGGCCTTTTTTACATCGGCTTATCATACCAGGCTGGGACCTACAGCCGGAAACACAGATTCCATGGCGACCGAGAGCAAAACAAACAAGATGCGGCCCAAGCTGCCCTATCCTGGTTAAGAGAATACCTACTAGACTTAAAGTAGAAATGGGGGTTTGATTGACAAACGAGCTTCCAGAAAAGCATGTTGTTACCTGCTTTCTTGAGTGTGATGCCAGGATACTGATTTTACGTCGCAGTGAGATGGTGGGCAGTTTCCAGGGAAGATGGGCCGGCGTTAGTGGCTATGTGGAGAAAACTGCTGATGAGCAAACTCTGATAGAGCTAGAAGAAGAAACCGGTTTGCGCAGAGAAGACCTAGAACTGGTAAGGAAGGGTGACCCTCTTGAAGCAGAAGATGAAGGCATCAAATGGGTGGTCCACCCTTATCTATTTCGGATAAAGGAACGGAATAAAGTCAAAATAGATTGGGAGCATAATAAGATAAGGTGGATAAAACCGGGAGACATCGATAACTACGAGACGGTGCCCATGCTCAAGGAAACCTTGGCTCAGGTATATCAGGACTAACCAGCCGGGCCAGTTTTTAAATAATCTATGGCCTGTTCCGGTGAAAGTAGCCCCTTCTCGGTCAATATGCCGGTAACCAGCTCCGGCGGCGTGATATCAAAGTGGGGGTTTTTAACTTTGACCTCTGGTGGTAATCTCCCCGTCCCAACCAGTTCAGATGGTCCCCCTTCCTCTAAATCGACATCTTCTCCTTTTAGCCTTGGGTCAAACTTAAGCCTTTCACATAAAACATAAAAGGGGACTTTAGTTTTTGCGGCAGCTATAGCCAGCTGGTAACTGCCAACCCCATTTACAACCTTACCATCGGCACATATTCTGTCAGCGCCGATTATAACCTTATTGACACTCGATATATAGAGCCCTATTGCCGTATCATCAATAAAAGTAACCGGTATGCCGTAGTGCCCAAGCTTGCCAGTGGTAATCTCACCGCTGGCGCCTGTCCCTGACCTAGTGGTAGTAACAATGATGTTGCCGTACCTATCAAAGGCTTTCTTCAGCACGGCTACTATCGTTGAGCTGTAGCTGTGAGTCATTACCCTGTCTCCATCAGAGATTAGTCTGGCGCCATGTTCAGCAATTTGAGCTACCGCCCTTATTGAATCCCTAACCGCCTCATCAGCCCTAGAAACGGTAAGGAAGGGTGACCCTCTTGAAGCAGAAGATGAAGGCATCAAATGGGTGGTCCACCCTTATCTATTTCGGATAAAGGAACGGAATAAAGTCAAATCCATTTTGGCAGCCTGGCTAACAACAGCACTGAGCAAGATATTGACCATGTTAAATACTGGCGCCATAGCCGGACGGGCTCGCATAAGCTGCTGTGCCACCTCCTTCTGCTCTCGTAAGAAACACTCAACACTGTCTGCCCAGCTGTGCTCGGCAGCCACCTTAAGAACGTTTGCTGCCTGCCTGGCTAGCTCACTGGCACCATGAGTGCGGTCATTTTTGACTGCATCTATCAGGCGGCTGATTTCCTGACTGATGCTCATGTGGCTATTATACTAACTTTAGAGATAATGGGTAAATAGCTGGTAGTGAGGCTGGGGCGATGAAGGCAAGGTTGAAAGACAAGAAGGGAAGCATCTCATTTGCTTCCCTTCATGATGTTTGGAGAAGTGTGAATCAGGCCATGCAACCGCTTTCCTTCTTACTTCTTTGGCAACTGGATGACAATATCCTCAGCCTGAGGCGCTGAACTCTTGTTGGCTCTTGCCTCAGCCTGCTCAACAATCTGCTGTGCCTTCTGTCTTGCTCTAGCCAGAACCCTGTCTGATTCATCAACCACCCTCTTTACCTTATCCCTGGCTTCAGTAATAATCAGCTCTGCTCTTTGTTTGGCCTCAGAGATAATTACCGCCGCTTCCCATTCTGCCTTCCGTTTTGCCTCATCTATGACCTCGGCTATCTCCTCCTCCCCCTTTTTCCTGCCCCTCTCCATAGCTTCGCTGGTAATCATCCCTGCTTTTTGTTTGGCTTCAGCGATAATTCTGGCTGGCTCCTCTTCAGCCTTCTTCTTACCTATATCTCTAGCATTTTTGATCATCAGTTCCACTTCTTGGTGTGCTTTTTCTTTAGCCTCTTTTACTTCCCGCTCTGCCTTCTGTTTTAACTCAGAAATAGCCTTAGCTGAGTCTTGGGCTTCCTTTTTAACCGATTCTATTACCCTCACAGCTTCCTTTTCCGCTTCCTTCCTTGAGCCAGCTACTATCTTACCGGCCTCCTCCTTAGCTGTTTGCCTGGCTCTGGCTACAATGCTGGCTGCTTCATGGTTAGCTTCGCTGATGATACGCTCTACCTCCCGCCGTTCCCTCTCCTCAGCCCGTTTCCTTGCTCTCTCATCAGCCTGGTTAATAATCTGCGCAGCTTCCTCCTCAGCTTTTCTTTTGGCTACTTCTTTAAATTCGACTGCTACTTGCTCAGCCTTCTGCCTCGACTCAGTTATATACTGCAGCACCCTTTGCTCAGCATCTCTCCTCGCCTGGTTAATAATCTGCGTAGCTTCCTCCCGGGCCTGAGCGATTATACCGGCTGATTCCTGCTCAGCCTCTTTTCTTATCCTTTCCCCTTCCTCTATAATAACCTGGGTAAGCCTTTGTTTGTATTCATCAAGAATCTTAGCTGCCTCTTCAGCTCCCTGCATTACTTTACTACTCACCTCTTCCATCTAGCCAACCTCCTCTTTTAATTGTGGTACTCAGCACATTACTATTATAACTCATTAGAACTAAGAAATCACAGAATAAAGTTGAAAATTAAAAAATTGTCATGTTCTGGTGACCAACACCTTTTCCTCAAAACTAGCTGTCCGGCGCACTTTTTGCCTTTCCTTGTTCAAGCCATCATTTAAGGATGCTCCGTTGGCACTTCCTTCCTGACACTTATTAAGGAATCTGAGAACATCCTCCTGCTTAAACCTCAGGTCATGGCGAAGTCCGATGGCATATGACCTGAGCAGCCCTTTTTTGCCCCATCGTCTGACGGTGCTGCAATGAACACCAAAGAAACGGGCAACTTCACTTATGGGTAATAACCTCGCCGGTAATTTGCTTTCGCGATATTCCGTTTTCATTCTTATTTTTTCACTACTGTTGGTACTCATAATTACTTTTTCATCCCAATAGTTGACTATTGATGATTTTAAGTATGCAATCATTTCTTCTTATACACAATCACCCAAACTAACTAATTTTATAGGAAAAAGGTACTAGAAAGGCAGTAAAAAGTAATATAAAAAAGCAGAAAGTAATGGTAGAACAGTCCTACAAAGAGGGGTTCTATCATTACTTACGGGTGGTTTTGAGGCCCAAGATTACCTGCCCTCTGCCTGCTATAGATTGTAGAAAAAGGAGGTTAAGGAGGTCACCAGAAACCTGATTGTCAATGCCAGTTATTAATGCTATACTTTGCAGAATGAAAAGGGTTGATGGTCGTGCCTATGATGAACTGCGGCCGATATGCCTAACCCCCGGTTTTCAGAGCTTTTCTGAGGGCTCGGTGCTGATAGAGCTGGGGAAGACTTGGCTGGTATGCTCGGTCAGTGTCGAGGAAAGGGTGCCCAACTTCCTGAGGGGAAGCGGCACTGGCTGGATTACCGCCGAGTATTCTATGTTACCCCGGGCCACTGTCACCCGCACCCCCCGTGATTCAGCTCAGGGTAGGATTGCCGGCCGGAGCCAGGAAATACAGCGCTTGATCGGGCGTTCACTGCGGGCAGTAACAGACCTCTCTGAACTGGGGGAGAGGACTTTGATTGTAGATTGCGATGTTCTGCAGGGGGATGGCAGCACCAGAACAGCAGCCATTACCGGTTCCTATGTCGCCCTGTATCAAGCGATGCAGACCCTGAACAATATGGGCATAATATCATCAATGCCGCTGAAGAGCGCTGTAGCCGCCACCAGCGTTGGTCTTGTTCGCAGCTATATGTTACTTGACCTTTGCTATGACGAAGACTGTCATGCCGAGGCTGATTTTAGTGTGGTGATGACCAGCAAGGGTGAATTTGTTGAGGTTCAGGGTACGGCTGAAACTAAGCCCTTTTCCAGGGAGACCATCAGCGCTGTGCTGGTACTGGCAGAAAAGGGCATCAAGCAACTATTCCAAGCCCAACAGCATGCCCTGGAGAGTCTAAGGACTGCTTAAGGTATTTAGGGCCTTATCTGACCGCTGCCGAAGATAATCCACTTATACGAGGTTATTTCTTTTAAGCCTAACGGACCGCGGGCATGCATTTTCTGGGTACTGATGCCCAGCTCAGCTCCCAGACCGAACTGACCGCCATCAGTAAACCGGGTGCTGGCATTGACGTAGACACAGGCAGCGTCAACCTTATTCAGAAAACATATTGCCGCCCCGTAGTCCTCGGTAACAATAGCCTCAGAGTGCCCAGAGCCATAGCGTTCAATATGCTCAAGCGCCTCGTCCAGAGAAGCCACCACTTTTACAGCAGCCACCAGTGACAGGAACTCCTTACCCCAATCCTCATCTGTAGCCGGCAGCAACTTTGAAGACTTATTTGACCTAAGAACTGACAGAGCCGCCTCATCACAGTGCATCTCTACTCCGGCCTTTGTCCATTCGGCGGCTATTTGAGGCAGATAGCGCTGGGCAATCTCAGCGTGAACCAGCAGGCAGTCAAGGGCGTTGCAGACAGTTGGCCGCTGCACCTTGGCGTTAACGGCGATTGCTACCGCCTTGGCCATATCGGCGCAACTGTCAATATAGGTATGGCAGACACCAATACCACCGCTAACCACTGGCATGCTAGCGTTTTCGGTAACGAATTTTATCAGCCCGGCACCACCCCGGGGGACAACAAGGTTAATAATGTCCCCCATCCTGAGCATATGGTTCACCAGGGTGCGGTCAGTATTCTCTATAAACTGGACGGCTCCATCAGGCACGCCGGCTCTAGTGGCTGCCCCCTGGACTACTCTAGCCAGAGCAGTGTTGGAATAAATCGCCTCCTTGCCACCCCTTAAGATTGTGGCATTGCCTGACTTGAGGCACAGGCTGGAGATGTCTATGGTAACATTGGGCCGGCTCTCGTAGATGACTCCAATCACTCCCAGCGGTACCCGCTTCTTACCTATGAGCAGGCCGTTGGGCAGGGTGCGCATGTCAAACACCTCGCCCACCGGGTCGGGGAGGGCGGCTACTGCTAGTACATCCTGTGACATAGATTGAATTCGCTCTGCCGTGAGTAACAGACGGTCAAGCATGGCGGCACTCATGCCAGAGACTTCTGCTTCTTTATAGTCAATTTCATTGGCGGCCAGTATTTCATCCTTCTTGGCTAGAAGGTCATCAGCAATATTGGACAAAGCCTTGTTCTTGACCTCAGTAGAAAGATAAGCCATACGACGTGAAGCTGCTTTGGCCGCCTTGGCTTTTACCTCCAGTTCTTCTATGGGTGATTTCATAACTTTGCTCCTTTTTATTGAAACCCTATCCCCTATATTCCCTTCCCCTTATTAGGAGGAAGGAGTTATTGACAGGGGCTTTGCCCCTCTAACCCCCGCTTCATAGCATTTTACTGTTATGGCGGGTATGATTCAAGGGCTGTAAAAGCTTATACTATTTACACAATGTTTGAAAGATGCTTTAATAAAACTAGACTAGATTAAGGGGGTATAACAAATGGCTGAAGTAGGTGACACCTTCTCCACCGGAGAAACAGCACCGGTATCCGGCGTCTATGAGTATGAAAGGCACATGGAATCAATGACACCTTTCACTTGCGCTCCGACACCTGAAGAACATCAAATAACCCTTGCCCAAGGTGAAACCTTCCCAGCCCATAAGGAATGTAAGCAAGGAGTCGTTTGGAAGCTGGTCAAGAAAACATAGCCATTAGCTTTTACAACCTTTGCTCCCTGTTTGATAAAAGTCTGCCTAAAGCACTTCGGCCATTAAAGTGGTAAAAATACTGGGAACCACGCCCTTGTTTTAACTCAGTATTAGTGAAAATGACACATTCACCCTTGCGACCGTCTTCTAGTTCAATTATGTAGTTGCCAGATCGCTTTATTTCTTTGCTTGTGGAGAACTCTCCCCACCATTTCTTTCTGGTATATTTAGTCGGGTCGGTCTCAATGAGCTGGTAATTTACCTTGGTTATAGGTTTATCTATTTCCTTATCATATAGAAGACCGAGACCGTTACCATAGTGGATTCCCATATCAACCCCTTATCTTAGCATACGGCAGTGTCGGCTGCACCTGCCGGTAATTAGATTTACTATTCAAGCGGGCTATTACCCCTAAAGTGATAGCAAAAGAGTGGTGATAAGCCATAAACAGCCCGGTTAACCTTCTTTTTGAGAAAGCATCTGCCCTTTCGCCCGTCCTCCAATTCAATAATATAGCCATCACCATCCCTGAGACGCCGGTACTCGGTCAGGGTGAGTTCTCCCCACCAGTTATGTACTGACTCATCATATAATTGGTAGTCAACATGAGCTAGGAATTCTCCATTGTAAGCACTGAGTTTGCCAATAGCCATAAGGCTCCTCTCTTTCAGAAAATTACCAGGTTATTTCGGTGCACTACCTCAGCACCATAGTCATAGCCAAGCAGTGTGGCAATCTGCTCAGAGTGAGCTCCTTTAATAACCTCAATATCAGCCGAGCTGTAGTTGCTTATGCCACAGCCGATGCGGACTCCCTGAGGGTCGTAGATATTGACTATATCACCCCGCTGACACTTGCCTTCAATACGCTGGATGCCGACTGCCAGCAGGCTCCGCTTCTGTCTTTTCAATGCCAGGGCGGCTCCAGAATCTACCACCAGCTTGCCCCTGACGCAAAGCCCGCTTAACATCCAGCGCTTACGGCTCTCAAGCTTTGAGGAAACTGGTAAGAAGCGGGTACCCACCGCTTCTCCTTGTGCCAGCCTCAAAATAACATCCGGCTGTCGGCCATCAGCAATAACCACCGCTACCCCGGAGGCTGTAGCCAGTTTGGCCGCCTCTATCTTGGTAGCCATGCCGCCAGTACCCATTTTGCTGGGAGTGTCAGCCGCCAGGCGTTCAATCTCTGAATCTATTCTATCCACCCGTGGGATGAGGCGGGCGTCAGGATGGCACTGTGGGTCAGCATCATATAGCCCGGCGATATCGGTGAGCATCATCAGCAGATCAGCGTCAATCAGGTTAGCCACCATGGCTGATAGATTATCATTGTCACCAAACTTGGCCTCCTGAATCTCGTCCACAGCTACCACATCATTTTCATTAACAATACACAGAACTTGCAGCTCTAACAAAGCCAGTAGGGTATTACGGGCATTGAGATAACCAGCCCGGTTAGAAAGGTCAGCCTTGGTAAGTAAAGCCTGAGCCACAGCAATATCATAATGCCCCAGCAGCTGCTCATAAACATTCATCAGGCGGCTCTGGCCTACCGAGGCCAGTACCTGTTTATCGGGGATGCTTCTCAGCTTCTTAGTCAGCCCCAGTTTATGTCTGCCAGCAGCGATAGCCCCCGAAGAGACTATCACCAGTCCCAGTCCCTGCTTATGAAGCTGTGCCACCTGGGCGACCAATCTTGACATAATGTCCTGGTCCAGATGGTCGCTGCCGCCGGTGAGCAGGTTAGTGCCAAACTTGGCTACAATGCGTTTATAGGGCAAAGATGATTTAGTCATTTTCTAAAAGCTAAGTAATCTGCTCCATTATAGCAAGGCAAACCAGGTTGGACAAGGAGTGTGACTGTGCTAGAATAGTACTTTAGGGCTAGTCCGTTTCGGCTAGCCCTAAGGGTGTTTGGAGAAAAGTCGCTTGAAGCTAGCGAAGCTTTTACATCTAGCTCGGGAGATGGTCAAATTCCCAGGTAAGACTCTTCCCTGAGCCTGATGCCTTGCCCTATCAACGTGTTGCCTCGGATACCTCAACCGTGTTGGAGAGAATACAGGTTCTCTCGGCACTGGCTAACCACGAAATGTCCAAAGAGCCTCCCCTGATTACCGCCTCAGTTCCAGCCTTAATGCAGAAGGTGGTTGCCTTCAGTGATTTCACTTCTGCCTGGCATAAGTTAAAGCTGGGGATGGATGTTGAACCATTCCACCTTTTGAGCCGGTGGCAGGCTATTGGCTACAGGATAGAAAGCATTGTTGAGGTGCCGGGCACGGTAAGCCATCGTGGCGGTATCATTGATATATATCCACCCACCAGCGAACTACCCACCAGACTGGAGTTCTTCGGTAACACCATAGATAGCATCCGCCTCTTTGACCCGACAAGTCAGCGTTCACTCAAGGCAACATCAGAAATTGTTATCGGGCCGACCACCGAGCTGCTGGCGATGTCACTTGGTAATAAAACAGAACTGGAGAAAGCCGTTAAAAGCATAGACTGTGCCAGTTGTAATACCAAATAAAGGCAGCATCCTGGACTATTTGCCAAAACAGGCCCTTCTGATACTTGATGAACCGGTAAGCATCCAGGAGGCAGTGGAATCTCTAGATACCGAAGCCAACGAGTTGCTTAATGACAAGCTAGAGCAGGGGGAGCTGCCCTGTAATCTGCCCAAGCCATATTTCACCTGGGGAGAGCTTGAGCCAGAATTGAATAGACAGCGGCACCTGGCGCTCACCAGCTGGCATACTGGCCGTGGTGAGTCGGGGCAGCGGCTTAATTTTGCCCCCGCTAGCAACTACGCCGGGCGACTGCCGGTATTCATCAAAAAAACCAAACAGCTACTGGACCAGAAACACCGGCTCATTCTGGTCAGCCATCAGGCAAGCCGGCTATCTGAACTGCTGGCTGAAGAAGACGTTATCGCTTCACCGGTTACTGAAGTAAAACAATTGCCAAAGCCCGGCTCATTGACTCTGGTCCAGGGTCTGCTGGCCCAGGGATGGGTTATGAACGGTAACACCCACCTGTTCACCGATGATGAAATCTTTGGTTTTATGAAGCAGCGGCGGCTGGTGAAGAAGCGTCCGGTACTCCGTCACAAGCTTTTTGTTGACATAATCCCAGGAGACTATGTGGTGCATGTTGAGTATGGCATTGCCAGATTTGCCGGTGTTACCACAATGAGCAGCAATCGAGTTGAAAGGGAGTATCTGGTGTTGCAGTATGCCGCTGGCGACAGGCTCTATGTCCCTACTGACCAGATAGACCGTGTTAGCCGCTATGTAGGAGCCAGTGACCGGCCACCGGCTTTGAGCCGATTGGGCACCCAGGAATGGACACGAAGCAAGCAGAGACAGAAGTCGCCGTCCGTGCCGCCTTTAAAGCAGTCATGGACTATAAACAGGTGGCAGTTCTGGTGCCGACCACGGTGCTGGCGCAGCAGCACTTTTTCACCTTCAGCCAGAGGCTGAGTGCTTTCCCGGTAAGGGTTGAGGTGCTCAGTCGTTTTAAGAGTCTCAAAGAACAGCAGGCTATCCTTGAGGGGCTTGCCAGAGGCACCGTGGACATCTGCATTGGTACTCACCGCCTGCTGCAAAAGGATGTTGTCTTTAAGGATTTGGGTCTGTTGATTATTGACGAGGAACAGCGCTTTGGCGTTGGCCATAAGGAACACCTTAAGAGGATGAGGTGGGAAGTAGATGTCCTTACCCTGAGTGCCACCCCGATACCGCGCACCCTTCATATGTCGCTGGTGGGCGTGCGGGATATGAGCGTTATGGAGACTCCTCCTGAAGAACGGCTGCCCATCAAGACCTATGTTACTGAATACGATGACCGGCTGGTAAGGGAAGCCATACTCAGGGAGCTTGAGCGTAACGGTCAGGTCTTCTTTGTCCACAACCGGGTGCAGAGCATAGCCTATGTTGCCGCCAAGCTCAGGGCGCTGGTGCCCGAAGCCAGGCTTGCCATCGCTCATGGTCAGATGCCTGAAGGTGAGCTGGAGAAAGTTATGGCTGATTTTGCCCAGGGTAAGATTGACATCCTGGTGTGCACCACTATTATTGAATCGGGGCTGGATGTGCCCAATGCCAATACCCTCATTGTCAACCAGGCGGATAAATTTGGCCTGACCCAGCTATATCAACTCCGGGGTCGTGTCGGCCGTGGTGCCAACCTGGCCTATGCCTACTTCCCCTATGACAGGGGCAAGCGCCTGACACTGGATGCCGAGAAACGCTTGAGAACCATATTTGAAGCTACTGAGCTGGGTGCCGGTTTTGGCATTGCTATGAAAGACCTGGAGATTAGAGGCGCCGGCACTTTGCTGGGAACTAAACAGAGCGGGCATATCACCGCCGTGGGCTTTAACCTCTATACCCGGCTGCTGGGCGAGGCGGTAGAAGAACAAAAAGCAAAGCAGGCGGGTAAACCTGTGGATAAGGCCAAACGCCTGCCGCCCCCAACCATAGACCTGCCCCTGCCCGCCTATATACCCGAAGACTATGTCTCTGATATTAATACCCGGCTGAGCCTCTACCAGAGCTTGGCAGAGATTAAAAATACCGAGCAGTTAGATGCAATGGGGCGTGACTTCAAAGACAGGTTTGGCGCTTTACCTCAGGAGGTGAAAAACCTGCTCTATGCCGTCAGGATTAAGCTCCTGGCAACCAGGGCAGGCATTGAATCCATATCCACCGAGGATAGCCAGATTGTCTTAAGGCTATTTGAGGGTATGCGCTTTGATAGGCAAAAGCTTGAGCCTATTTTGATAGACGGCATCAAGCTCGGCGTAACCCAGCTCAGGCTGGAATTCAGGCGATTGGGCAAAGAGTGGCAGAAGATGCTGGAAGAGGTAATACAAAAGATGGGGTGATATAATGTGGTAAAATTGTTTTTAAGATTCTGCTCGGCGGAGTTTTTATAATATCTTAAGTTGCTGTTTAGCGAGGTGGCATATGGCTAGGAACATCTTTAGGGCGAGAATGGACATTGATGAGTTTGCTGATGGATGCTCCAGGTTATTTATAGAATTTGCCGATACTAAAGGGCAAGAACGGGGCAGTCTTCAGTGGACGCCAGTGTGGAGTGATGTGAGTCAACTAATGGTGAAGGCAGTTGAGGTTGAACGACTAAATAAGCCTGGGAGCACGCACATATCTGGAACAGTTTGCTGGTGTCTGCTCGGAGGTGGTTACAAAATATGCGCCAGTTGAGCATGCCAAAATCATGGGTGGACGTTGTACTGAATACTGGGTAGACCGCGCAAATTCTAAAGTCTTTGTAAGAGTCTTATATCGAGAAATTAGTGATAGAGTCGGATGGATAGCGGGTGAGGATGTGTGGGAGTTAGCCATTCCTGTGACCGAAGAGAGACTTAGGGCACTCATTGATAATGATTCTCGGTGGCTTGTTTGGAATGGTAAAGTAGTCGAAATCCATTGATTTTGAATCACGGTCCCTGCTTTCAGGGCAGTCTAAGAGGGGCGAAGCCCCTCTTTTTATATCTTTCCCCCTCTCCTTCGGAAGGAGAGGGGGATTAAGGGGGTGAGGTTGGTAGACTGTCTCCAGCCGATGGCATTAAAAGAGGGAGAATGCTATAATAGATAGGCTATTTCCCCCATAAGGTTTTAAGGAGCCTGATTTGAAAATACTTCTGGTCTATCCCCGTTACCCGGACACCTTCTGGAGCTTTAGGTATGCCCTGAAATTCATCTCTAAGAAGGCGTCCTTCCCGCCGCTGGGTCTACTGACTATAGCCGCCATGCTGCCCCAAGAGTGGCCGAAAAAGCTGGTAAATATGAACATGACCGGTTTAAATGATGATGACATCAGGTGGGCTGACTATGTCTTTATCAGTGCCATGGTGACACAGAGAAACTCAGCTAAAGAAGTCATCGCCCGGTGTAATAAACTGGGCACCAGAATTGTGGCCGGCGGGCCACTCTTTACCACTGAATATGAAGAATTTGAAGATGTAGACCACCTGGTGCTTGGTGAGGCTGAGGTTACACTGCCGCTTTTTCTCAAGGACTTAGAGGCAGACAATGCCCAGCATATCTACACATCCACTGAGCGACCGGACATAAGTAAAACCCCCATCCCTCTCTGGTCTCTTATCAACATGAAGAAATACTCCTCAATGAATATCCAGTATTCCAGAGGGTGCCCCTTTAACTGTGAATTTTGCGATATAGTTGTCCTTAATGGGCATAAACCCCGAACCAAGAGCAAAGCCCAGATGCTTGCCGAACTGGAGGCGCTGTACCAGGAAGGGTGGCGGGGTGGTGTCTTTATAGTTGACGACAACTTTATCGGTAACAAGAGAAAATTAAAATCGGAGATTCTGCCGGCAATAGTTAGCTGGATGCAGGCGAGGAAGTATCCCTTTGCCTTCTCAACTGAGGCATCTATAAATCTGGCTGATGATGAAGAACTGATGCAATTGATGGTTTCGGCCGGGTTTAACACCGTGTTTATTGGCGTTGAAACCCCTAATGAAGAGAGCCTGGCTGAGTGTGATAAGCTTCTGAATAAAAACCGTGACCTAATGGCTTCAGTTAAGAAGATTCAGAACCACGGCTTGGAGGTTCAGGGCGGGTTTATCGTCGGTTTTGATAGTGACCCGCTTTCCATCTTCAGGAGCCAGATTAGCTTCATTCAGAAGAGTGGCATTGCTACGGCAATGGTCGGTTTACTGAATGCTCCTCGCGGCACAAGGTTATACCAACGGCTCAAGCGGGAGAACCGACTGCTAAAGGGTTCTTCTGGTGACAATACTGACTGTAGCATCAACTTCATTCCCAAGATGAACTACGAAACACTAATAAGCGGCTATAAGCATATCCTGAAGACAATCTACTCCCCTAAGCAGTACTATGAACGTGTGAAAACTTTTCTAAAGGAGTATAGACCCCAGAGAAGGCAAAACTCACTGCGGCTGCGGTTCTATCACATCAGTGCATTAATAAAAACCACCTGGTTTCTGGGTGTCAGGGAAAAGGGAAGAAGGTACTACTGGAAGCTCTTTATTTCCACCCTGCTGAGGCATCCCCGGTCTTTTCCTCTAGCGATAAGCCTGTCCGTCTACGGCTTCCACTTCCGCAAGGTCGTTGAGAAATATATCTGCATGCCAACGGCCAGTACTCTGAGAACCGAAGAATTAAGCGGATAAGATAATAAATAGTGTAGCCAGAAACCTCGGCCGGGGTTAAAATACTAGCCTGCTGTTCTTCTGGAGCACAGAAGGCTTTAAAAAGTGCTCTTGCCAGCACTTAGGCACAAGATAATACAGGGTTTACCCTAACTTTTTGGCTGCTCTTTGGGCTTGTCTACTTTTGACTCTACCCTTGGCTTCACTACCTGAGTATCACTGTCTGAGATGCCCAGGTCTTTAATGTAATCAATAGCATCCTGAACGGTTATTATCTTTTCCGCATCCTCATCTGGTATGGTAACTTTCTGGGTTGGGGTGCTAAATCCCTCTTCTAAGGACATTATCAGTTCCACAAGGTCCAGGGAATCAGCACCTAGATCATTAACAAAACTGGCTGATGGAACTACCTCAGCCTCGTCAACTCCCAACTGCTCAACAACTATATTTCTTAATCGCTCGAAAATGGTGGCCACCTTTTATACCTCCCTTTTCTTCTATCTAGTAACAAGGGTACTAACCGAGCCTAAGACCCCGTTAACAAATCTTGATGAATTGTCACTGCCAAAGCCCTTGGCCAGCTCAACAGCCTCATTTATGGCTACCTTAACTGGCACCCTATTATCAATTAAAAGCTCAAATATTGCAAGCCTCAAGATGTTCCTGTCAACCGCTGATATCTGGTCTATAGGCCAAGCTGGAGCAAAGCGCTTGATGTGTTCATCAAGCTCCGGCTTATTCTGCATGACACCGCTAACCATCTCACGAACAAAGGCATCATTCTCCTCGGATAATCCCGCATCAGCCAGAAGGTGGCTTACCACTCCGGCTGCCTCATGCCCTGAAGAGTCAATCTCATAAAGCGCCTGAAGGATGAATGCCCTTGCTTTTCGCCGTGCTCCCACTATGGCTAACCCCCATCTAAGCCCAATTATAGCACCCTTGGCTGTAATAGTGGACTAGTTCTACACAGACATGCCGCCATCAACAGCTAGCACCTGCCCGGTGATATACCTGGCTTCCTCAGAAGCCAGAAAGGCAACTGCTTCAGCTACATCACCCGGAGAGCCTGGACAACCGAGCGGGATACGTGCTATAAGCTCCTGACGCTGGCTTTCCGCCATCCTCTGGGTCATCTCAGTATCAATAAAGCCGGGGGCAATAGCATTTACCGTGATGCCTCGGGAAGCCACCTCTTTGGCAATAGACCGGGTAAAGCCGATAATGCCGGCTTTGGCTGAGGCATAGTTAGCCTGCCCGGGATTGCCCACCAGCCCGACTACACTGGCAATACTAATAATTCTACCCCAGCGCTGTTTAAGCATGGGCCTCAACACAGCCCGGGTGCAGAGGAAGACACTCTTTAGGTCAACAGCCAGTACCCGGTCCCAGTCCTCTTCCGACATTCGTTCCAT
>JABUBO010000292.1_pt1 | contig 15732 bp, 15 predicted proteins | sample 7240361 | NCBI WGS metagenome assembly JABUBO01 (sample SAMN07256346, study PRJNA390944) | subsurface metagenome | isolation source: Methane hydrate marine sediment | place: Pacific Ocean: Eastern North Pacific, ODP site
ATCGGAGAGGCCAGAGGTTAGGGAAATAAATAAGATAGCCTTTGCCTGCTGGCTTGCCCTCTTGAATGATTCTAGTATCTCTCCAGGAGAGGCGGCTGAGGTGGTGGGTAGGTTTTCCTTAGTCCTAAGCCGGGAGTAGACCTGCTCCCTATCTATCTCTGTTTCCAGGTAGTCCTTGCCATCCATTACAACATGGGAAGGCACTACTGAGATGCCATATTTTTCTGCTACCTCAGGTGGTATCATGGCAACACTGTCAACTATAATAGCTACTTCTTTCATTAGCCACCTCCTTTGTCGGGGTTTGATTTTAAGTATACCAAAAATAATACAAAAAGTATACCCATTTGTCAAGCAGAACTTTAGTTTAACGATAGGCACTTTGTCAAGCAGTATATAGAGATTGTTTATTAACCTCACCCCCTTAGATTTTTATTGGTAACCCTATCCCCTTCCCCTTATCAAGGGAAGGGGGACAGGGGGATAGGTTGCTAAACGACCTCAGTATAGACGAGCGACGAAGTGTAGGTTTATAATAGGGTTGGTTAGAGGAAGATAAGAGGCGATGCCGGCTCTTTATGTTGTGGCTACTCCTATTGGTAATCTAGAGGATATTTCCTTGCGTGCTCTGCGTACCCTGCGGGAAGTGAAGCTTATCGCGGCTGAGGATACCCGCAGGACGAGGCAGCTTCTTGTCTCCTATGATATTAAGACACCGGTGACAAGCTATCATGAGCACAATAAGTGGACTAAGCTGGGGTATATTTTAGATTGCCTTGAAGGTGGGGATGTGGCTCTGGTTTGTAATGCTGGGATGCCAGGCATATCTGACCCTGGTTATGAACTAATCGTGGCTGCTAGTCGGCAAGGTATCCCGGTGGTTCCCATTCCCGGGGCTTCGGTGGTTATCACGGCACTAGTTGTCTCTGGGCTGCCTACGGAGAAGTTTGTTTACATTGGCTATCTGCCGCATAAGGCTGGTGGCAGGCAGCGCCTTCTAGAGTCTATCGCTGATGAAAATGGCACTATAGTAGTCTTGGAATCTCCTCATCGGCTACGAGCTGCCCTGAATGATATATTGCTGGTTCTTGGAGATAGAAAAGTAGCCGTTTGTCGTGAACTTACTAAGATTCATGAAGAGGTTTTCCGGGGGACAATAAGCCAGGCTATAGAACACTTTACACAGCCCAGGGGAGAGTTTACTCTAGTTATTGAGGGCAAGGGAGCCAAGGAGAAGCCACAGTTGACAGAAGCTATTGAGAGGCAGTTACATAGTCTGCGCTTGTCTGGGATAACAGCTAAGGAAGCGATAGCCAGGGTAGCTGGAGAAACAGGGTTATCAAAGAGGGAGCTATATCGAGCCTGGCTCAAGCTACCTTGAGGTTTTGATGTATTAAAAATTAGATTAAGGAGGAGTTATTAGATGCGCCGAGGGTGTATATCTTTAGGAGATGTGCAGTGCGATGAATGTCACCGAATAATACCACATTCAGAGCGTTATTTGGTTATTGAGGAGACGGGGGGCGTGGTGTTACGTCTATGCGTGGATTGTAGCTTGAAGAAGGGTTATGCTTACTATAAAGAGGAGAAGGGTGAGCGAGTGCTAACCTTCTTTCCTGAATGAGTATTAGCTAGAGAAGATTATGGGTGAGAGAATTTTTATTGGGGTGGCTTGGCCCTATGCTGATGGGCCATTACATCTGGGGCATATTGCTGGGGCATATTTGCCATCGGATATATTTGCCCGCTACCATCGCATTAAGGGTAATGAGGTATTAATGGTATCGGGTTCGGACCAGCATGGCACGCCGATAACAATTAAGGCTGAGCAAGAGGGAAAGAAGCCTGAAGAAATAGCCAATCAGTATCATCAGCAGTTTCTTGATTCGTGGCAGAAGTTAGGTATTTCCTTTGATTTATTTACCCGGACTGGCACCGCCAATCATGCTGAGGTATCACATGACTTTTTCCTCACCCTTTTTAATAGAGGCTATATTTATAAGGCTACAATGTCACAGCCCTTTTGTCCTCATTGCCAGCGTTTTTTGAGCGACCGCTATATTGAGGGGACTTGCCCATACTGTTACTTTTCTGGAGCCCGGGGTGACCAGTGTGATGAGTGTGGCAAACCTATGATTCCTGCCGAGCTGATTGACCCCCGTTGCCGATTATGTGCTACCACTCCCCAGTTTAAGGATTCAGAGCATTTCTTTTTTAGATTGAGTGCCTTTAGGGATAAGCTTTTAGCCTGGATGAAGGGGCAGACCCACTGGCGACCGAATGTCCTTAACTTTACTATGCGCTATGTGGAAGAGGGGCTGAAGGATAGGGCTATTACCCGCGATATAAATTGGGGGGTACCGGTGCCACTGGATGGCTTTGAGGGTAAGCGCCTTTATGTGTGGTTTGAGGCTGTCATCGGCTACCTCTCGGCAACCAAGGAGTGGGCTAAGTCCAGTGGAGATGAGGGAAAGTGGCGCTCTTTCTGGCAGGGTAATGAGGTTAAGAGTTATTACTTTATTGGTAAGGATAATATTATCTTTCATACCGTTATCTGGCCAGCGATGCTGATAGGCTACGATAGCCTGAATCTTCCTTATGATGTGCCGGCTAATGAGTTCTTAACTATTGAGGGCAAGAAGCTTTCTACCAGTCGTCATTGGGCAGTCTGGTTGCCTGATTATCTCTCACGCTACGAGCCTGACCCGCTGCGTTACCTATTATCCATAAGCATGCCAGAAACGGGGGATACCAATTTTTCATGGCGGGAGTTTGTGCGGCGGAATAATGATGAGCTGGTAGCTACCTACGGGAACCTGGTTCATCGGGTGCTCACTTTTGTCTATCGTAGCTTTGATGGCTGTGTGCCAATGCCTGGGGAACTGGACGACTATAGTCGGGGTATTATTGATGATGCCAAAGAAGCTCTTATTACCATGGATATGCTTCTTTCTCAATGCCATTTTAGGGAAGCACTAAGGTCGGCTATGTCCTTAGCTCAGGAGACTAATCGCTACCTAGAAGAGAAATCTCCTTGGAAAGCAATTAAGGAAGATAGGCAAGCTGCCGCCACTGCCCTGTATGTTGCTATTTCAGTTATTTCGTGCCTTAGGACAGCGCTGTATCCCTTCTTACCCTTTAGCTCCCAGAAACTACACGAGTATCTGGGCTTCGAAGGTAGGGTTGAAGATGACGGCTGGCAGCCACGTTTCCCATCACCAGGGCAGAAATTACTTCCCCCTGAGCCCCTATTTTCTAAATTAGACGAAGGGTTGATAGAAGAGGAGGTTAGCCGGTTGGGGCATGTTAAGCACAATTTATGAACCTATCCAGGAGGACTTAGTCAAGGTAGAGGCTAGGCTGAGGTCAGTCTGCGAGGTTGATTTCCCCTGGCTATCTAAACTATTGGAGCATAGCCTGAAGAGCGGCGGTAAGAGGATTCGTCCCGCCCTTGTTCTCCTAGCGGGTAAGTTTTATAACTACGACCTTAGTTACCTTCTGCCTGTGGCTACGGCGATTGAGATTCTGCATACCGCTACTCTAGTTCATGATGATGCTATTGATAACTCCCTGGTTCGCCGTGGTCGTCCCACGATTAATAAGGTATGGGGTGAAGACAAAGCAATACTGCTTGGGGACTACCTACTGGCTAAGTCGGAGGAGCTGGTAGCTGATACTCAAAATCTGCGAGTAATAAAGCTCTTTGCCCAAACCCTTATGGCTATTTCTAGCGGAGAGTTAAATCAAGCCTTTAGCGCTTTTAATTTGGAGCAGACTCGGCAGCAATACTTACAAAGGATTTCCGGTAAGACTGCTTCTCTACTTTCCCTGGTTACTGAGTCAGGAGCTATTTTGAGCCAAGCTCCGGAAAAGTCAGTCGAGGCGCTAAAAGGATATGGTTATAATCTTGGTATCGCCTTTCAGGTTGTGGATGATATCCTGGATTTTATTGGCACCGAGGAGGAAATGGGCAAGCCCATAGGCTCAGATTTGGCTCAAGGCACCCTTACCCTGCCGGCAATACTTCTTTTGGAGCGTTACCCTGAGGATAATCCGGTAAGAAGGTTGTTTCAGAATGAGGATAGGCAAAGAAATATAGAACTGGCGATGGAACTAGTTCGTAACTCGTCAATCACTCAGGAATGCTATGCTGTTGCCTCAGATTATTGTGCCAGGGCTTGCCATAATCTTAGCCTATTGCCAGATAATGCCAGCCGCCGGTCATTAATAAAATTAGCCGATTACGTGGTAAAACGAAGAAAATAATTGTAGGTGAAGTTTTTTATTATTCGCCCTCAACCCAAATGCTACCGTCGTGGTAGGTTTCCCTTTTCTGGGTAGGTATTGTTTGCTTGAACCGGTCAATAACATACTGGCAGGCGGCAAAGCCCTCCTGGCGGTGGGCAGCAGCTACAGCAATAACTATATTAATATCGCCCACTTTTAGTTGGCCTATTCTATGGCATATAGCTATATTATTCAGTTGCCATTTTTGCCTAGCTTCACTGGCTATCTCAAGCAACCTGTTTTCTGCCTTTCCCTTGGTATCGCTGTATTCTACTGAAAGAACCTGTTTACCCCGGGAATATTCACGAATCAGCCCGATATAGGTGACCACACAGCCACTGCTATCAGTTTTAACTTTATTAACCACAAGCTCAGGGGAAATAGGCTTTTGTGTAATTTCTATCATGCCATATCGGGTGTAGCTGGGGCTTGTTTGGGGAAGGGTTGAGGTATGATTGGTGCTTTCTTGGGCAGGTGCTTAGGTTTGGTCGTAGCCTTTGCTGGCGTGGGGGTGGGTGTTGCTGTGGCTTCTGGCACAGGCGATGGTACCGGTTGGTTAAGTAATGAGTCCAGTTCTTCACCCTCCAGGGTCTCCTGAGCAATAAGTGTTTCAGCAACATGTATCAATTTTGGCTTGTTTTCAGTTAGAATCTTCTTGGCTGCTCTATGAGCGCTCTGAATAATCCGATTGACTTCTTCATCAATGGTGTCGGCTACCTTGTCACCGTAGTCCTTTTGTTCAGCGATTTCGCGACCGAGGAAGACCATCTCCTGCTTGTCCCCAAAGGTTCGTGGTCCCAGTTTGTCGCTCATGCCTAAGTCAGTTACCATGCTGTGAGCAATCTTGGTGGCCAGCCCAATATCCTCGTGAGCTCCTGATGTCCTTTCTTTGAAGATTAATTCTTCGGCAGTCAAGCCACCCATAAGGGTGGCTAACCTATCCTTAAGTTGAGAACGCGTTGTCAGGTATCGGTCTTCGGTAGGTAAAAGACGGGTATGACCAAGTGACATCCCACGAGCTACTATAGAAATTTTGTGTACCGGGTCAGCATTGGGTAGCATCCTGGCGACAAGGGCGTGCCCTGCCTCGTGATAGGCAGTGATTTCCTTTTCCTTAGGGCTTATCCTCCGGCTCTTCCTCTCTGGACCAGCAATCACCCGGTCTATGGACTCGGCAAACTCCTGTATGTCAATAGTTGTCTTGCCCCGCCTGGCAGCCAGAATAGCTGCCTCATTGACCAGATTGGCTAGGTCGGCGCCACTAAAACCAGCTGTCTGTCTAGCTAGTATCTCTAGATTAACCGATTCAGCCAGTGGCTTACCGTTGGAATGAACTTTAAGGATTGCTGTTCGACCGCTGATATCTGGTCGGTCCAGGATTACCCGGCGGTCAAAGCGCCCAGGGCGAAGTAAAGCCGGGTCGAGTATATCAGGTCGGTTGGTAGCGGCCAGAACAATCACGCTAGTATTGGTGTCAAAGCCATCCATCTCGGTCAGAATCTGGTTAAGGGTTTGCTCTCTCTCATCATGACCGCCGCCTAGCCCAGCACCACGGTGACGACCTACAGCATCAATCTCATCAATGAAGATAATGCAAGGGGTATTACGTTTGGCCTGGTCAAAGAGGTCACGCACCCTAGAGGCACCAACGCCAACAAACATCTCCACGAATTCGCTACCACTAATAGAAAAGAAAGGCACCCCAGCTTCACCAGCTATTGCCCGAGCCAGCAGCGTCTTTCCTGTGCCTGGCGGACCTATTAGCAATAATCCCTTTGGGATACGGGCGCCTAGTCTCTGAAACTTCTCACGCGACTTGAGGAATTCTACTACTTCGTATAACTCCTGCTTGGCTTCCTCTACCCCGGCGACATCATCAAAGGTTACCGTTGGTGTATGAGCTGGGAACAATCGAGCTCGGCTGCGGCCAAAATTCATAGCCTGGGTATTAGCCCCTTGAGCCCTACGGAATAGCCAGAACAGCAAACCGCCAAAGATTATAAGGGGGAGGAAGTTTATCATCATACTCCAGTTAAATCCGCCCAACGGTTTTATTTCATAGCCCCCTTCGGGAAGAACAAAGCCAAGTTCTTCGAGCTCAAGCAAGGTGAGATTACCTTTAATTGTCTTCAGTTCTGTGCCATCAATAGTAGTAATGAGTAGGGCATCATTTTCCTCTGTAATCTGCGCTATTTCACCACTTTGTGACATAGCTATAGCTTCATTGAGAGGGATTTCCTCAGGTTTCTTGGTCGCCGGCGAGTAATAGGCAAAAAGAGCTATAGCGGTAACTGCAATAGCTATAAATATTATGAGATTACGATTCAACCTCATTTTCGTCCTTTATCCTAAGTAGTAATTGACCCCAGCTTAACGCATTTATATTATACCAAAAATAGTAATAAATAGGAAAAATAAATTCAGCCAATGTCTTAATCTGATTTTATCAGGGTATTATAGGTTGCTTGCAGAAGCAGGGCATCCTCTTCCAGGTTAGGGCTTTCGCAGATAAAAAGACCCTTGACCTCGTAATCCTTTAATGCTTGGAGAAATTCAACATACTGGAAATCCGACTCTTTTAGGTTCAGATGTTTTATTTCTCCCTTCAGTCCATAGGCAATACCAGAAACATGGATGTGCATATTATCCAGGGCGGCTCTACCTAACCGCTCTTTGACTTGTAGCAGGAGGGAGGCAAACTCTAGGTAAGAATTGAACTTCCCAGTCCGAGCATGCCAATGGGCAAAGTCTATACAGGGAGCTAATCCTTCTAGCTCAGTGCACAGGTTAAATAATTCGTCTGGGATTCCAAACTCAGAGGGCTTACCCATAACTTCGGGTCTAATCCACACCTGATTACTTTCCCGCTTAAGCTGGTTTAGTGTTTCCCCCAAATATTTCTTTACTGTATTATAGGCTTTTTCAGGTGGGTCACCGAGATAATAAGCAGTGTGGAAAACGACGCTTTCAGCCCCACATAGAGAGGCAATACGGGCTGTCTGTAATAGCCGCTCTTGGCTAGCCTTTATCTTTTCTGGCTCACGGGCGTTAAAGTTTATAAAGTAAGGAGCGTGAGCTGACAGTTTTATACCTCTCTTGGTGGCTATTTCCGCAACCGGGTAAGCACCTGCCTTGTCCATCTTTACACCGCGGACGAATTCTATTTCCATGCAGCCAAGTCCAAGCTCGGCAATACACTCAATTCCTGATGTGGTGGATGATGATTTGGCGCTATGGGGAACGCCGCCGGTTCCAAAAAGTAGCCCCGCCATTTATTTCTAATTCTTCTTTTATTTTGAATTATAGTATATCACAATTCTAATGGATTTTATTATAGCTTAAATAGGTGAGTTTTGCCTATATTCACCATTATTGACAGTATTTAGCAACCTGTCCCCCTAACCCCCTTCCCTTATTAAGGGAAGGGGGAGTATAGGTAAGAGAGGGGCTTTGCCCCTCTAAAACTCCTTTTAAGGAGAGTCAAAGAGAGGCGAAGCCTCCCTTATATAATTGATTCCCCTTCCCCTTATCAAGGGGAAGGGGATAAAGGGGGTGGGTTAATAAATAGTGTCACCATTGTTGGCTCGTTTATTAAGGGGGGACTAAAGGGTGAGTTGATAAAATAGAGTAAATAGGATAGACTAGAAGTAATGATATACCTTGGCACTTCAGGGTTTAGTTATAGCGATTGGGTGGGGAACTTTTACCCAGTGGGTATGCCTAAAGGGGAATGGCTTACCTATTATGCTCGTGAATTTAATACCTGCGAGGTAAATTCATCCTTTTATGCGTTACCTAAACCCACCAACCTAAAAGCAATGGAAAAGAAAACAGGTGAAGGTTTCCTATTTTGTTTTAAGGCTAATCAGGAAATGACTCACCAGCGGGATGATAATGCCTCCGTTTTTAAGGCTTTTTGCCAGGTGTTAGAGCCTATCATCACTGCCGGGAAGCTGGGTTGTATCCTGGCTCAGTTTCCATATAGTTTCGGTTTTAATCGCCGTAACTGGGACTACCTCAGTTTGTTTAAGGAAAGGTTAGGTGAACTACCGGTGGTGATTGAGTTCCGTAATGCCCGGTGGCTGAGAAGTGAGGTGTTTGACTGGCTCCGTCAAAATGAGTTAGGCTTTTGTTGCGTCGATGAACCACCGCTACCTAATCTTTTGCCACCACTAGCTGAGGCAACGACTAAGATAAGCTATGTCCGCTTTCACGGGCGTAATAGTGCTAAGTGGTGGCAGCATGAGCAGGCTTATGAGAGGTATGATTATAGCTATACGCCCCAGGAACTCAGCGAATGGCTGCCTAAGATTCAAAAGCTGGATAGTGTAGCTGAAAAGACCTTTATCTTCGCCAACAATCACTGGCGTGGGCAGGCAGTTAGCACCATCCGTCAATTGCGGTTGATGCTGGATTAATTTGCCTGGCTTGACATTGCTCCCTCAGATAAACAATAAATATAGTATAATAGCTTACTTGTCAGCTCTAAGTGGGAAGAGTAGAAACGGTTATCTCAAACTTGACAGGTGAGCGGGAGGAGGAAGGAGTGACTACGAGTTTCAACTTACTTCGCTCTCGTTTGGAGAGTGAGCAAAAGCGTTTAATTGGTGAATTAGAGCAATCAAGGGCTAGCGTCCGTCCGGCAAATGAGAGGCGAGAGGGTAGTCCCTTTGGTAAGAGGGAGGAAGAAGCCACAGAGACCCTCGAGTTAGAGACGCGGCTAGCTTTGGAGAAGCGTGTCAGAGACCAGCTGGCTGATATTGAGCACGCTTTATCTAAGTTTGAAAAAGGAACCTATGGCTTATGTGACAGTTGCGGTCAACCTATAGACCCAGCCCGATTAGAAGCCCTCCCCCAGGCGAGCCTGTGCTTGAGTTGTAAGGCTGGTCAGGCAAAGGATGCGAAAGGTAGATAGTCTTCCGGGTAAGTGGTGGTGGAATGCAGTCTTTTCCCTTGTTGCAACATTGGTGGTGGTTGGTGACCAGCTTAGCAAGTCGTGGATAAGGTCCAATTTAGCTATAGGGCAATCGTTACCTGAAGGGGGATTCTTTTTTTTAACTCATATCCACAATACCGGGTCTGCTTTTGGCTTGTTTCGTGACCATTCATTCCCGCTAACTATAGTTGCCTTTGTTGGCATTGCTATTCTTTTCGTCTATGCCTTTTATGTTTGTCGTCGCTTCCCCTTATTGAATAATGTGCTGAGCAAGGTAGCCCTGGGTTCGATTCTTGGTGGCGCGGTAGGTAATCTAATTGACCGGCTGCGCTTTGGCTATATTACTGACTTTATTGGTGTTGGTATCTGGCCGCCGTTTAACGTTGCTGATTCGTCAATAACCGTCGGTGTTGTTGTATTTGCTGGCGCTCTATTGTATCTACTGTTTAGCCAGAGGCAAGAGACAAAGAGAGATAAAATAGCTTCCCAGAAGAATTAAGCTTTCCCCAGAGTGGCTTAAAGGGGGTGAGGTCTATACCTGCTTTCAAGGTATTTAGCTTTGTGGTTGAAAAGCCGGGGGTTCGGCTTGATAGGTATGTGGCTGAGAAGTATCCAGAGCTCTCCCGAACCCAGGCTCAAAAACTTGTTGCCGATGGCTATATCACGGTTAACGACCATGTGGCTAAAGCCGGAGTTAAACTTCATGTTGGTGACAGGGTAAATATTACTCTACCTCCTCCTCCACCCAGCCCCTTGACTCCAGAGGCGATTCCATTAAATATTATCTACGAGGATAACGACCTTCTAGTCATAGATAAACCAGCCGGGCTGGCTATTCACCCGGCACCGGGACACCCAAGTCATACTCTGGTAAATGCTATTCTGTCCTACTTGCCCAACCTGCCTGATATTGATGGCTCACTGCGACCGGGAATTGTGCATCGTCTGGATAAAGACGCCTCAGGGGTGATGGTGGTGGCTAAGAATAGTGTGGCTCAGGCTAATCTGATTAATCAATTTAAAGCTCGCTCGGTAGTAAAAGCCTATCTGGCGTTGGTTAAGGGGCATCTCACTCCGGATGAGGGCGTTATTGAGGCACCTATTGGGCGTGACCCCCGCAACCGAAAACGAATGGCAGTGGTGGCTGAGGGCAAAGAGGCACGAACCCAATATTATGTCATTAAGTTTGTAGGGAACTGTACCCTGGTTGAGGTCAGGCCTGAGACCGGTCGCACCCACCAGATTCGGGTTCACCTTTCAGCCATTGGTTATCCGGTGGTAGGAGATAGCGTGTATGGAGTAAAGTCAGCCTATCTATCCCGGCAATTTCTGCATGCCTGCCGTTTGGGCTTCAAGTTACCATCCACTGGCGAATATGTAGAGTTCACCTCCGAACTATCCCCTGACTTAGAGCAGGCACTAAAAGACATTGCCTAGATTTCTATTAAACCCCATCCCCCTTTATCCCCCTTCCCCTTGTTAAGGGGAAGGGGAAGAAATAGAAAAGAGGGGCATAGCTCCTGTAAAACACCCTTTATATTAAATTTACTCTCTTGAAGCAGGGGGGAAGATAATTTGTTCAGAGGGGCATAGCTCCTGTAAAACACCCTTTATCCCCGATTTCCCATATCAAACCAGGGGTATAGACAGGTTTCTATGGTAAAATAGCTTCAAAAGCCACTTGTTTAGCTTCACCAGATGGGGCCGGCTGGATTAAAAAAACCCTACTTTTAGTCAAGGCAAACAAAGAAGGGTGCTTTCTTGTACAGAGGAGGGAAACTCTAATATTCAGGCCTCTTCATTAACGCCAGATTCGCAGAGTTCCTCAATTAGAATTATAAGTGCTGTCTTTACCTTGAGCTTCATATATGCCGTGTACTAAGCCGGCTTGTATTGCACAGATGGCTGCCTCGAGGCGATTGCGTGCGTGCAACTTGTGCATAATGTTGCGTACGTGTACCTTAACTGTGTTATCGGTGACACATAAGCTACTGGCAATTTCCTTGTTAGTAGCATCTTTCGCTAGCAAAGCCAGTATCGCCTTTTCTTGATCGGTCAGTGAGGTGACCTGCTCTGGCTTTATCAAAATATGCATGTGGTCTTGGATAAACTTGAATACATCAGCTACTAATCTCGCCATGGATTGATCTATAACGAGCTTCCCTTCGGTGACAAGAGTGATCACTTTAAGGAGGCTTTCATACTTACTGTCCTTCAATATATATCCTGCAGCCCCTGCGCTCATAGTGGAAAGGAGGTCTGTGCTTGTCTTAGAGTGGGTGAGGACTATGATACGTGCCTGGGGCACAACTTGTTGAATACGCGATACTACGTCTATGCTTTCAAATAATTCAGGATCTATAAGCACGATATCCGGCTTATGCTTCCCGACAACCTCAATAACCTCGGATACGGTGGAGGACGTCGACACAACGTCAATGTTTGGCTCAGACTCTAACAGGTTCGCCAACCCTTTGCGGAAAACTTCATAATTATCTATCAGGAGTAACTTCATCTTCAGCCTATATCTCCTTGTGCCATAGTTATTAGCAATCGGAGGGCAAAGAGTAGTAAATCGTAATCCATATAGCTTACCTTTTCTGTGTATATATGTCAAATTACCCCCCCCATTAGGTAGCCCTTTTGGTGCCAGTCGCTATAAAAAGACTATACCTGCTTGGTATTGTCTGGGTAGAATGACTCATGGTATAAATGGAAGGAGTAAATATCCCGTCTTATTGAGGCAGGAGCATTTGAAACTGGAGTGTAGGCGGGTGGTCAGCCCGACCCCGCTAAATCTGCGGGGGATTTTTTCATCCTTCCCTCCTTTCTTTAGGGGCCTTGGTGCTGGTGTGACTGGTATTCCCCCGGTTCGTATAATTTCAGCCATACTTATACGTTTACTAACAGCAATGCTAGCCACCAGCACCGGGGAAATAACTTAGAAGATTACGAAGAGGAATTTTGGCAAGTTATTGTGGTAATCGGAATAGGTATAAGCCATGACTGAAATTGAAGAAAGAGCCAAATCTTTTAAGGACACTGCAAGAGATATTGCTCGGCGTATCTTCAGAAATGAAAATGCCGTTCTGGCCGGTATTCTGGTCGTATTGATAGCTATTTTTACAGTTCTGACCAAGGGGCATATTGTTACTCGAAAAAATATGCTGGGTGTTTTAGTGCAGAGTTCGGTTAGAGGAATAGCGGCAATGGGTCAAACATTTGTTATTTTAACCGGCGGTATTGACCTTTCAGTCGGTAGCGTAGCGCTTCTAGGTATGGCTCTGGCTGCAACGTTTATGGAGGGTAAAGTCGGTCCTCTACCGACAGCTTTGGGTATAGCGATTATGCTAGTAGTTGGAATGGCTATAGGGTCAACTACCGGTTTAGCAGTATCGCGTATCAAAATGCCGGCACTTATAACAACGTTTGCTTTGTGGATAGGCCTTGCAGGGGTTGCTCTCCGCGTTACTGGTGGGTATATCATTACTAATATACCGTCTCAAATAGCTTTCCTCGGCCAAGGGTATATCGCCGGATTTCCAGTAATAGGTATCGCTTTCATAGTGATAGCTGCAATTACCTATTTTGTTCTTAATCATACCACCTTTGGGCGCTCAGTATATGCAACTGGTGGCAATCGGGTAAGCGCCTGGCTCTCGGGCATAAAAGTGAACAATATAATAGTTTTGGTCTTTGCTATTTCCGGCCTCTGTGCAGGAATAGCCGCTTGGGCAGCAATGTCGCGTATCGCATGTTTTACAATGGCTGCTGTGCAGGGTCTTGAGATTGATGCAATATCTATAACTGTTATCGGAGGCATCAGTCTAATGGGCGGCAGGGGAAGCGTTATCGGGGTGGTAATCGGAACTTTTATACTTGGCGTTATTACCAACGGGATGAACATACTGGGAGTAGCTCCAGCCTATCATACTATCGCCAAGGGGGCGATAATATATGCTGCTGTGGCCATAGATTACATACGTAGACGTTGATATGAGGGAAGGAGGTGGTGCCTATTGATGAGATAAGCGAGCTTTTTAGGTACTAGCGTGAAAAAAAATTAGAGAAAGGAGGCTAAAGAAAGATGAGAAGATTTATTGTACCGTTAGTAACGGCAGCAGTAGTAGTTAGTATAATACTTACCGGTTGTGTTCCTGAGGCGGCGCCACCAGTGACACCACCAGTGACGCCACCAGTGACGCCACCAGTGACACCACCGGTAGAGCCACCAGTGACACCACCAGTAGCGCCACCGGTAGAACCGGGAGAAGAACTACCAAGAGGATGGCCACAGGAAGTAATCTACCCACCAGAAAATCCTTTTGAGGGCCTGGGGATAAAGCCTGATGGCACGCCATACACGGTTCACCACCTCTCTTTCAGTAGTATGCATCCTTGTGGCATGTTTTGCGATAGCATATTCCTAGACTATTCTAGAAGGGCTGGCTGTACTGGTACGGACCACTCTATACCATATGACCCCATGGGGCAGTTGGCAATTGTTGAAGACATATACCTTCTGCAACCAGACGCCTTGATTCTTTGGTCTATAGAAGAAGCCATGATGCTTCCCATACTTGAGAAGTATCAAGCCGCTGGTATAGATGTCTATCAAGAGGACCACGAGATTTTGAGCCCAGCTATTATAGGTTGTTCGCGTCACAGTGGAATAGGCTTGGGGAGAGCCGGTGGATTCCGTGCCATAGAAAGCGCAAGGGAGCTAAATAAACCTTATAAGGCTCTGCTAGTCCATGGTTACTTAGGGGCAACACCAGGTATTGTGCGTCCCTTGGGATTCCAAACTATCGCGTACGACAACCCTCAATGGCTTCAGGTGATCGCAGAAACTCCTGAGTGTATGTGGAATGATGCGCCGGCGGCGGATGCTGTCATGTCCATGGTCCCTGCCAATCCTCAAATCAACTGTATCTTTGAGGCAGGCGGGATGCTTGGAGGGGTTATTGAAGGTTTAAGGGCCATAGGCCAGCTTTATCCTGTGGGTCACCCTGACCACATTTATGTCACCGGCATGAATGATGACGGTCGCGCACCGGAATATATTGAAAAGGGCTGGATGGATGGTGCTATTGAACACTCACCCCTGAAAACGTGTGGCAATTCCTTTAAGATGTTTTTGATCCATACTTGCTTGGGGCAACCTCTGCCAGAACGCGATGTAGTCCTTGACTCTGTGGTTTACGATAAAAGTTTTATAGGCACAGAGGCATGGAATCTCTCATGGGACGTTCTTAAATACCAGGGGGTAGCTGTCGAAGATATGCCGCTTATTGACTGGGGGTATCTTGGTATACCTTGCCTAGAACAGTAAAGCTACCAGGCTATTGACGCCCATCGAGGCTGATTAGTAGCTACACAAGTTGGGTGCTGAGGGCTTGCTATGCCGGAATATCTGGCCATAACTTACAAAACATGATGTAAAGTGAGCAGGCTCTCAGCGCCTTTTGGCGTGGCAATGAAGCCATGGAAGTAGGTTCTTCTCTGATACTTTGTAAGAACCAAGGTAAGGGGGATACAAAGAATAAATTTGAAGGGATTTAGTTATGGGTGTTGAAGAGTTAGAAGCCAGGATTAAGAATTTAGAAGACATTGAAGCCATCAGGCGTCTGAAAGGCAAATTTGCCTACTTCGCTGACACTAAAAATTTGCAAGAATTCATGAAGCTTGTTGCCGATGATGCTGTATGGGAATTCGGCCCCCTAGGACGTTATGAAGGTAAAGAAGAGATTCTGAGGTTTTCTCGGGATATAACACTCGATACATATTCTTTCATGTTGCATCATTTTTATAATGTTTCTATTGATGTAAAAGGAGATACCGCTACCGGCATATGGTATTTCCTGGTACCAGCTACTAACCGTAAAGAAGAAAGGGCAGAGTGGCTGGGGGGTATGTACAAAGAAACGTATATAAGAGTGAATGGAGAATGGAAGTTTAAGGAAGTGATTGGGGACATTAAATTTGTTGCTCCTTATAATGAAGGATGGTTTAAAAAGTAATTTTATAAATTTTTGGTTTAAAAAAGCCAAATAGATTGGTGTTCTTTACTTTATAAGGGTGTTTATTAACAATATAATTGGATGTAATATTGGATAGACTTAAGGGAAAAACAATAATCATTTGTTTTTGGCAAGTTAAAAGGTGTCCACTTTTGGCAATCTAAATGGGGACCACCTTGGGTAAAAATATATACCTTAACTCACATCTTTCCTTTTCCTCCTCAGATTTTCCTTAAACCGGTAGCTATCCCCATTCATTTCGAGGATGTGGCTTTATATTAAGTTTACTCTCTTGAAGCCGGGGAAGGTAATTTCTTTAGAAGGGCGTAGCCCCTGTAAAACACCCGACTGTTACTCAATATCAAGTAGAAATAGTAAGGAAAGTCTGAATTATAGCAAGGAAAGTTTGAATTAGGGAAGCAGGCCTAGATTATAGTAAGGAAAGTCAAAGAGAGGCGAAGCCTCTCTTTCGTAATTAATTCCCCCCCT
>JABUBO010000293.1_pt1 | contig 15718 bp, 14 predicted proteins | sample 7240361 | NCBI WGS metagenome assembly JABUBO01 (sample SAMN07256346, study PRJNA390944) | subsurface metagenome | isolation source: Methane hydrate marine sediment | place: Pacific Ocean: Eastern North Pacific, ODP site
AGGAAAATTTGATTTGCCTGTCCATTCTGCGGGCCAAGGGAGAACTCCTGTGTCCTGGAAGAAAGAGAAAAGATGTGAAAAGTGTTATGATTTAAGGTTAGAGAAACTGGTGAAAGAGGCAAAAGAAGGAGGCTACGACTATTTTTCCACAACACTCTTATATAGCAAATTTCAGGAACACGAAATAATAAAAAAAATTTGCGAAAAACTTAAAAATAAGTATAATATAAATTTCTATTATGCAAATTTTCGCGTTGGTTGGAAAGAAGGCATAGAGATTTCCCAGAAGATGGACCTTTATCGACAGCACTATTGTGGATGCATTTTCAGTGAAAAAGAGAAATATTTTTCGGCAGCAGATTAAAATAGAAAAGAAATGAATATTATAGGAAGAATGCCTATTGACCCCATTTTTCACTTAATTTTTTAGTTTCTGGGAAGAAAATAAATGCAAAAAGAATTTAATTTATTTTTCAGATTGATATTTCTAATCCTCCCCATATTTCTGTCCCCACCGTCTTTAGCCGGGAACCGTTTGCCGGAAACAATTATTCGCATAGGGATTTTAGAAAATGTCTATTCAGCCAATATCAGTGCGGACGGTGGTTTTGAAGTTATTGATTTAGGAACGGGAAGGCATGTTAAACTGAAGAGCAGTAGTATCTATTTAATCTTGTCTACCTCTAAAGGAATAAGAATTGGAGATAAAATATTCAGCCCATCGCTTCGGTTCAATTCCCTTTCTGATAATGAGATGCTCAGGGTTAATGGTCGGAGATACCGGGATGGGATTAAAATTTCGTTAAACAATAAAAGGAACTTAAATGTAATAAACGAATTGGGGGTAGAAGGATACATTTATGGGGTAATGACCCGGGAAGTTTCTCCGGAATGGCCTATAGAAGTTCTTAAAGCCCAGGCAGTCGTTTCCCGAACCTACGTTATGAAAAATTTAGGAAAGTACGATAAACAAGGTTTCGACCTTTCAGCTACAATAACCTCTCAAGTATATGGTGGTGGGGAAGCAGAAGACCCGCGCACGTCCAAAGCAGTCGACCTAACCCAGGGAAAGGTGATTACTTATAAGGGAGAACTTATCAAGAGCTTCTTTCACAGTAATTGTGGAGGACACACAGAAGATGTAACCAACGTCTGGGAAGGAGAAGGGCGACTTCCCTATTTGAAAGGGGTAGTCTGTCCTTTTTGTAAAAAGACTCACCAGTACTACTGGGAAAAGACGATAAAGAAAAAAATGCTTAAAGAAAAACTAAATGAAAAAGGATACAATGTCGAAGACATCAAGAAGATTAAAATTTTAGGGAGAAGTTCCTCTGGTAGAGTAACTTATTTAAAAATCTATCACCAGCGAAGTCGCCTCAAAATCAAAGCAAGCCGTTTTAGGATGGTTATGGGTCCTAACCTCATCAAGAGCACACTATTTGCCATGGAACATATAGGTAACAGAATAAAGTTCTATGGCCGAGGGTGGGGGCATGGGGTAGGTATGTGTCAATGGGGCGCTAAGGGAATGGCTGAACGGGGAGCCAACTATCGACAGATTTTGCGATACTATTATCCTAAAACAAAGATTGAGAAATGGGAAGATTAACCCAACTCCGCGAATACGATTACCACTTGCCTGGAGAGCTTATTGCACAGACACCTGCTAAACCCAGAGACCACTGTCGACTGATGGTATTATCCAGAAAAACAGGTCAGGTAGAACATAAAAAATTCGTTGATATAGTGAAACTGATTAAGCCTGGCGATTTACTGGTAATTAATAATACAAAGGTAATAAGAGCCAGGCTTTTAGGAAGGAAAAGGGATACTGCAGGAAAAGTAGAAGTTCTCCTGTTAAGGCGGTTGGCAAAGCTGGAAAAGACAACTACTGGTTCTTGCGGAAAAAGAGAGAATTTCAAAGAAGTTTGGGAGACAATAGTCAAGCCAGCAAGGAGAATAAGGGAAGGGCTTGAAGTGGACTTCTGGAAGAACAGTTGGGCAAGCTCACGTTCTCCAGGAATTCCTTGTTTACTGGGCAAGGTTTTATCTACAGGAGGAGGGAAATTTATCTTTGGATTCGACTTTCCAGGAACTTTCCCAGAGAACCTGGAAAAGATTGGTGAAGTCCCCCTTCCTCCTTATATTAAAAGAAATTCTCACGATAGATTTAAACTTCAAGATAAGAAATGGTATCAGACAGTATTTGCAAAAAAGGAAGGGGCAGTAGCAGCTCCCACTGCAGGGCTCCATTTTACCACAAGGTTATTAAACAGAATCGAAGCTAAAGGAGCAAAGGTTGTACCCCTCACTTTGCACGTAAGCTGGGGAACTTTTAGGCCTGTAAGAGAGGCTGAAATTACCAGGCATAGACTGGATGCCGAATACTTTGAATTAAGTGGAGCTACTGCCAGAGCAATTAATCAGGCTATAGAAAAGGGAAAGCGAATCATTGCCGTGGGAACCACCACGGTAAGAGCTTTAGAATCATGTTGTGTAGAGGAAAAACCACCATCAATTTCTGCCAAATTGGAAAAGAAGGTCGTAGTAAAACCAGGAAAGAACTGGACAGAACTATTTATTTATCCTGGCTATAAATTTAAAGTAATAGACGGGTTGATTACCAACTTTCACTTACCGGGATCTACTCTTTTAATGCTCGTGGCAGCATTTGCTGGAAAGGAGAATATTTTCCAGGCATACGAAGAAGCCATAAAAGAAAAGTATCATTTTTACAGTTACGGCGATGCTATGTTCATCATTTGAAAACTTCAAATAGGAATTTCTTGGAGATTAAAATTAAAAGATAGTTTATTCATCGCTTGAGGAATTTTTTAACGCCAAAAAACTTCAGACTCTGCAAAGCGCAAATCAAAACTCTTCCCGCTAAGCGGGACTCAAACCCCGATTTATCGGGGCTTTGAAGAAAGTGTGTCGTCTTCATTTTTTTGCTAAAATTCCAAAATCTCTTCATAGACTATCTTTTAATATTGTAGCTGCAGAGCGATCGCGTAGGGGCGACCTTTATGGTCGCCCGCTGCTCTGCTAAGCAGATTATCTTTGTTCATAAACGAGGTGAGGTTGTTATAGGGTGGTAATGAAAAAAACGTTTGAAGTATTAAAAAAAAGTAAAAAAGCGAGAATAGGTAGAATTGTAACCACCCACGGCGTAATCAATACTCCTGTGTTTATTCCCGTAGGGACTCAAGCTACAGTAAAAACCCTGTCGCCCAAGGAACTGGAAGAGGCAGGAGTAGAGATAGTTCTGGGCAATGCTTACTATCTATTCTTAAGACCGGGAGTGGAGATAATAGAGAAGGCTGGTGGTATCCATAAGTTTATGGGCTGGAATAGACCAGTTATAAGTGATAGTGGTGGATATCAAGTTTTCAGTCTTGCCGACCGAAGAAAGATAAGCAAGGAGGGGGTAGAGTTCCAGTCGCATATAGATGGCGCTAAGCATTTCTTTTCCCCGGAAAAAATTATTGAGATTCAGATTAATTTAGCTTCCGATATTATAACCTGTTTTGATGAGTGCATTCCCTATCCCTGCGGGAAAGATTACGCCCAGCAGTCGATGGAATTGACATTGAAATGGGCCAGACGGTGCAAAAAGGAATTCAACAATCACCACTCATCGCCAAATTCACAATGGCTTTTTGGCATTATCCAGGGAGGGATGCATAAGGACTTAAGGAAAAGAAGTGCTGAGGAGACGATAGAAATTGGATTTGAAGGTTACGCAATAGGCGGCTTGAGCGTGGGAGAACCGCAGGATTTACGGAATGAGATTCTGGACTACACTACACCGTTCCTTCCCGAGGACAAGCCACGCTATTTAATGGGAGTGGGAGAGCCTCAACAACTATGGGAAGCTGTGGAGAAGGGTATTGATATGTTCGATTGTGCTATGCCCACCAGGAATGCCCGCAACGGTCAGGTGTTTACCTCCCGAGGAAAAGTAGTAATTAAAAATGCCCAATACAAAGACGATTTTGCACCTCTCGATCCAGAATGTGGATGTTACACCTGTCGTCACTTTTCCCGAGCCTATCTCTGCCATCTTTTCCGAGCAGGGGAGATTTTGGCATTAAGATTAAACACTTTACATAATATGCATTTTATGGTAAAATTATTCAAACAGATTCGTCAGGCGATTGAACAGGATCGCTATGAGGAAGCAAAAAGAGAATTTTTAAAAAAGTGGCATAATGATAGTGAAAAAATTCACTAATTAATATAAACATGGAGGTATCTAATGGATCTTGTTTATGCTTTGGGTCAACGTCCAGGAGGAGCGGAAGGGGCTCCCAGAGGTAGTGCATTTGGAGGCTTATTGCCTTTAGTTCTAATCTTTTTTGTTTTCTATTTTCTTCTGATTCGTCCTCAACAGAGGAAAGTTAAAGAACACCAGAATCTTCTCAATGCCCTAAAGAAGGGAGATGAAATCATTACTTCTGGCGGAATTCACGGGATAGTAAGTACAATCAAAGGCAATGTTGTGGATTTGAAGATTGCTGAAGGAGTAAAAGTGGTTATTTCCAAAAGTGCAATTGCCACAGTGGTCAAATTACCGGCCAGTCCCGAGCAAGGAAAAGAGACAAAATGAGTAGAGTAACAATTAAAGAAGTTAAACAGCATCCTCGGGTGATTGCTTTCTTGGAAGCGGCAGACCAATATATGAGTGCAGTGGGCTACACTGAGCATGGGCAGCGTCACGCTAAGTTGGTTTCCAATATTGCTCATAATATCTTAACCCACTTAGAATATAATCAACGATTACCAGAGTTGGCTACAATTGCTGGTTATCTCCACGACATGGGAAATATGATCGGTAGGACGCGTCATGAGCAGAGTGGAGCGCTGTTAGCTATTGAAATTTTGGAAAGCCTGAAGATGAATAGTAATGAGATTGCCTTGATTGCCGGGGCGATTGGTAATCATGAAGAGGAAACCGGTGATCCCATCAATGCCGTTGCTGCAGCCGTTATTCTAGCTGACAAGTCGGATGTTCATCAATCGAGAGTGCGTCCCAATCTAAAGATATTTGATATTCACGACCGTGTAAATTACGCATCGAAGAAGTCATTTTTGAGAGTAAACCACGCCAAGAAGATAATTACATTAGAACTCACCATTGATACCAAAGCTTCCCAGGTGATGGAGTACTTTGAGATATTTCTGACAAGAATGATAATGTGTCGGCGAGCAGCAAAATTTTTAAAATGTAATTTTGAACTGCTTATTAATAAAATTAAACTGCTTTAGGCGCTTTTCATATGTCAATAGGCATTTAGGAGATATTTATGCAGAAATCAATTCAGTGGAAAGCAATCCTTACAGCAATAATTGTTATATTGGCACTAGCATATTTATATCCAACATACCAATGGTATAGTAAATCTCCTGAGGAAAGGGTAAAGCTGGAAGAGAGGAAAGATAAAATTCTGGGCAAAATCCTGAAGCTGGGCCTCGATTTAAGGGGAGGAATGCATCTGGTTTTGGAAGTTGATTTAAATAGAATTCCCGAAGGAACTTCCCCCGGCGATGCTATGGAAAGAGCATTAGAGGTCATACGCAATCGTGTAGACCAATTCGGCGTGGCCGAACCATTAATTGCTCGTCAGGGAGATAGGTGGCTCGTTGTGGAATTACCTGGAGTGAAAGACCCCGAAAGAGCGATTGAACTTATTGGAAAGACGGCATTACTCGAGTTCAAATTGGTCAATGATGGAGTGAGAATAAGCGAGTTATTAGATTCTGAAGGAAAAGTTGATCCCAGCAGGATTCCCACTGGTTACGAAGTCCTGCCAGGGAAGGGAGAGACATTATTTTTATTGAAAGAGGAGCCGGAAATTACTGGGGCAGCACTGACCAATGCCAAAGTAGAGATAGGTGGCCAGTATAATATGCCCTATGTAGCTATCGATTTCAATAAGGACGGTGCCAAAAAATTTGCCAGGATAACAGAAATCAACATTGAGAGAAACCTGGCTATTGTTCTTGACGGGCGAGTGCAATCAGCTCCTGTAATCAAGAGTAAGATACCTGATGGCCATGCAATAATTGAAGGAAACTTCACCATGGAGGAAGCCAAGAACTTAGCTATTGTATTGAGGGCGGGTGCTTTGCCTGCACCAGTTAACATCATAGAGAATAGAACCGTAGGTCCCAGTTTGGGAAGAGACTCAGTTCGTGCTGGAGTAGTGGCCACGGGAATTGGTCTTATTTGCGTAATGCTCTTTATGGTAATCTACTACAGGTTATCTGGCTTGGTTGTCGACTTAGCACTCATCTTAAATTTGATTATACTTTTGGGAATGATGGCTTATTTTCGTGCAACCCTAACCTTGCCTGGCATCGCTGGCATCATCTTAATCATCGGTATGTCAGTAGATGCCAATGTTTTGATTTTTGAGAGGATCAGAGAAGAGTTAAAAGAAGGCAAAACGGTCAGAGTAGCAATTGATTCAGGATACCAGAAGGCATTCAGGACTATTCTCGATTCCAACCTGACTACATTGATAGCAGCAGCTTTCTTGTTTCAATTCGGCACGGGCCCGGTAAAAGGTTTTGCGGTCACGCTTTCTCTAGGCATATTAATTAGCATGTTTACTGCCTTAGTGGTTACACATATGGTTTTCGATATGGTTTTAGTGGGTAAAAAAGTGGAGAAGTTGAGTATATAATTGAAAGATAGTTAGCTCATCGCTAGGGAATTTCTTAACGCCAAAAAACTTCGGACTCTGCAAGGCGCAAAAATAAACTCACCCCGCAGAGCGGGGTTCGAACAAATTTTTGCTTGAAAGAGAAAAAGTGAAGCATCCCGATTTTCAATTGGGATGCGGATTAGGGGGTTTGGGGGAAATAATCTGGTTTCCCCCAAGGGGTCGCTGGAGCGACGAATAAGGAGCTCCGTGTTAGCGACGGGCGCGAGACGGTGAGCGCCCCGGAGGACAGAGAATCCCGATGGAATCGGGGTGAACGCCAGAGGGGTGAAACCCCTATGGAAGTGTTTCCTCGGGGAACACTTGTTCTCGCTTTTTGGCTGAAATTCCAAATGCTCTTTACAAACTTTCTTTCAATATATTAATAGAATAGATAGGAGAGAGGGATGCAATTTTTTGGTAAAACGAACTTCGGGTTTATTGAAAAGAGAAAGAAAGCTTTTATCCTTTCGGGACTTATGATTTTGGTCTCAGGGTATGCCATCTTTCACAAAGGAGTAAATTTGGGGATAGACTTTACTGGTGGCACACTCGTACAAATAAATTTCTCCCAGGAAATCGCCGTAGGAGGGATGAGAGAAACACTGTCGAGACACGAGCTATCCGGAGCTACCATTCAGAAATTTCCCAATACCAATGTACTGATCATTAGAGTAAAAAGTTTGGATGTCGGACCTTTAGAGATTGTTCAAAAGTTAACTTCCATTTTCCAGGAAGAGTTTCCTCAAAATCAATTTACCATTGAGCGAAACGAGGTAGTGGGACCCGTGGTCGGTGAGTATCTTAAAAAACGTGGTATAAAGTCTTTCCTATTCGCCTTCTTGGGCATTATTATCTATGTCGCCTGGCGCTTCATAGGTGGTATCTGGGGCATTGCTGGAGTAACAGCCTTAATTCACGATGTATTCATCACTTTTGGTATATTCACCATATTGGGAAAAGAGATTACTCTTCCCATTGTTGCTGCCCTCCTTACATTAGCTGGATATTCCATAAACGATACTATCGTGGTCTACGACAGGATAAGAGAGAATATCAGGCTGCAATATAAAAAGCCTTTGATTGAGGTAATAAACTCAAGCATTAATGAGACATTATCCCGCACTACGATGACTTCCCTGACCACTCTGTTGGTGGTCTTATCAATATTCATTCTGGGTGGTCCTGTTATTCACGATTTTTCTTTTGCAATTTTAATAGGGATATTTATCGGAACATATTCGTCTATATTTATAGCCAGTCCCCTCGTTTATGAGTGGAAGGCGAAAAAGAGTAGATAAGAACATGTAATGAGAAAGAAAATAATAGGCTTCTATCTAGCCTGCATAAATAACGAAAGAGGGAAAATCCATTCTCTTTTTCGTTCTTTATTTTTTATCTTATCTCGATTCTACTATTTAGCGATTAAGATTCGTTGGCTCATCTACAAACTGGGAGTCATCCCTAAAACCAGGATACCCTGTGCTGTAATTAGTGTGGGTAATATTACATGGGGTGGCACAGGAAAGACTCCCGCTGTAATTATGATAGCTAGACTACTCAAAGAAATGGGAAAGAGAGTTACCGTTTTATCTCGAGGGTATGGAAGGAGGAAGGAAAAGGATAAAAAGAACAAGATATCGATAGTATCCAACGGAAAGAGGTTAATCCTCTCTTCCAGGGAGGCTGGGGATGAGCCTTATCTCCTTTCAAAAAATCTACCCGATGTTTCCATAATTGTAGGAAAAAATAGAATAAACAGTGGAAAATATGCAATAGAGAGATTTGCTACTGAAGTTGTGGTTTTAGATGATGGTTTTCAATACTGGTCCTTGAACAGGGACATAGACATTGTAACCATAGATTGTTTAAATCCTTATGGTAACGGCTATTTAATTCCTCGCGGGTCTTTAAGAGAACCTGTCTCACATCTATCCAGGGCAGACATCTTTCTTTTGACCAGAGCAAATCTTGTTTCCCGGGATGATTTACACAGGATAATTGGTGATTTAGAAAGACTCAATCCTCACTCGACAATCCTGGAAAGCGTCCACCGGCCAAAATATCTACAAGGTTCTTTCTCTGGAGAGAAGAAAAATTTAGATTTTATTAAGGATAAAAGAATTGTTGCTTTTTCCAGTATCGGTAATCCTTATTCCTTTGAGAAGACATTAAAAGAACTGGGCGCAAAAATCGTCAAAATTTTCCAATTTCCTGACCACCACGATTATCAGCGAAATGACCTCCGGAAAATAGAAACCGCATGCAGAACTGACCTGGAGAAAAGAGAAGTAATCGCAGTTACCACTGAAAAGGATGGAGTGCGACTGGAGAGAATTATTTCTCCAGAAGCCGATAGGGTTTTCTGGGAAATTTGGATATTGAAAGTAGAACTGGAGATTGTTCGAGGCAAAGAGGAATGGCAAAGAAAAATAGAATCATATATCTGATTTTTATTCTTTTTCTCATTTTTTACAGTAGTTCAATAGATTGCTTGGCAAATTCTCTCTGGCGTAAAGTAGAAAATAAAGCTTTCCGAGTAGGAGAGAAGTTAACTTATATAGTTAAGTGGAAAGGGGTAGTTGGCGGGACTGCAGTAATGCAAGTAAAGAAAATTGTGAAAATTTCTGGCAGGGATGCTTATTACGTGACCCTTTCTACTCGTAGCTCGAGATTTTTCGACATCTTTTACAAGATTAGAGACTTTATAGAATCATATATTGATAAACAGGGTATATTTACCTGGAAGCAGAGAAAGAAATTGAGAGGAGGCAAGTATCGCTCTAATAAGGAGATAATTTACGACCAGGAAAAACATCAAGCTTTATATAAAGGGAAAAAGATTGATATTCCTGTTTATGTTCAGGATTCTTTATCCTCTATTTATTATTTAAGAACACAGAAACTCAACAAGGGAGACTCGCTAATTATAGATGCCAATGATGACGGCAAAAACTATTCAGTAGAAGTAAAAGTTATCGGGATTGAGAAAGTTGCCACTCCTTCTGGTAAATATAAAGCACTCAAGACCGAAGTAGTATGGAAGAGCGAAGGAAAGGTTCACGCAGAGAGCTCCCAGGTGTGGCTCAGCAATGACCAAAGGAAGATTCCGGTAAAAATAGAAAAGCAAAGCAAGATGGGAACGATTACCATGCTTCTAAAGAAAGCGAAATTCTAAATGGAAAAATCTGTGAACGGCAAGATTAAAAAGTTAGATTTTTTCTGGACTTTTTACCAGGTTCTTTTAGTTTTCTTCTTCTCTATCTTCTGGCCATTTTTTATTCAGAAAATAAGAAAAGGGCTGAAACAGAGATTAGGTTTTTTGAATGAAAGCATAAACAGAGCAAGAAATGAAAACCTCATTTGGGCCCATGCCGCTTCCGTGGGCGAAGTGGTAGCCATGGGAAATTTAATAAGAGCCATTAAAAAGGAATGCCCTGATTACGATTTTGTTATTTCCACATTAACCACTACTGGTCAAACTATGGCCAGAAAAGTAATTCCCGATGCCCGGGCATTCATTTACTTTCCTCTTGACTTCTCCTGCATAGTGGGAAGAGTTATCGATACCATCAAACCAAAACTGTTGATTATAACCGAAACAGAGCTCTGGCCGAATTTCATAAGGGAAGCAAAGAAAAGGACAATTCCCATAATGGTAGCTAACGGAAGGATTTCTACGGGCTCTTTTAGAAGGTATAAAATGGTTAAGTTCTTAATGAATAGAGTCCTGGAAAATATCGACCTATTTATTATGCAGAGCCGGATAGATGCAGAGCGGATTATCTCATTGGGAGCTAATTCCTCAACAGTCACTGTAACAGGGAATTTGAAGTTTGATGTAGGCACTGACATTCTTCTTCGCTCAGCAAATTCAAATCTACAAAGCAATAGATTAATTTTTGTTGCCGGTAGCACACATAGAGGGGAAGAAGAAATAATCCTCGATGTTTATGAAGAAATTAAAAAGTCTTATCCTCAGATAGTTTTAATTCTTGCACCTCGCCATATGCAAAGGGTAAACGAAGTGGAAAAGTTGCTGAATAGCAGAAATTTTAAATTCACCAGAAGGTCAGAACTCTCCTCTCCATTTCAAGGCAACAATCTAAATCAGATTATTCTCCTGGACACCATTGGCGAGCTCACTCATTTCTATGCTCTGGCAAAAATTGTCTTTGTAGGTGGAAGCCTGGTTCCTGTGGGAGGGCACAATATTCTCGAGCCGGCCAGTTTAGGAAAGGGGGTCCTCTTCGGTCCCTATATGGACAATTTTGAAGAAATAGCTCAATCTTTTATTTCCCGGGGAGCAGGAAGAGTAGTATCCGATAGAGAAGAGCTACTTAATAGTATCCTTAAGTTATTATCAAATCCCGAAGAATTAGAAAGAATGGGAAGGACTGCTCTGGAAATAGTTAAGACGCATAAGGGAGCTGCCGAAAAGAGTGCCATATTAGCAAAAAACCTACTCAAGAAAAATGGGGTCAGCTCTATTTTATTTTTTCTGGGGAAAGGTGAGGGGGATTAGAAGTGGTATTAGACTGGCAATGTTACCAATTTAGAATTTATTTCTTAGATAAAAGATTAAAATAAAATGAAGAGAAAGAAAAAGAAAAAAAATAAATTCAAAAAGAGATTTGAAAAAAACGCATCCTGGGTTACATTCTTAATTATGCGCGTGTTGTTTACGGTTACGCCCGCAAAAGCATTTCCTCTTATTGCCCGCTACTTAGAGGTCATTTCTCGCCCGTTTACCAGGAAGCACCGAAAAATAGCTCTGGAAAACCTCACTTTGAGTTTAGGAAAGGAAAAGAGCAAGGAAGAAATCGAATATATTTATCGTGCTTGCTTGCGAGAAGTTACTCAGAGTTTTTGTGAATTGGTTTCGGCAACGAGTTCTCTTTTTGGGAATTCTTCACGCCTCGATCAATTTAAAGAACAGTTTGTTTTAGAGGGAGAAGAAAATTTGAAACAGGCACTATCCCGGGGGAAAGGGGTAATAGGACTTTGTGCACACTTTGGCAATTTTACACTGATGGGAACAGGACTTACTTCCCGGGGGTATCCATATGCATTGGTGGTGAGGCCAGCAGATGAGTCGAGAGTAGAAAAATACTTCCAGAAATGGAGAGACCAGTTGGGTTTCCATTCCATACCTGCCCGCCCCAGATCGACAGCCGTACGTGGATCTCTCGGCGCTTTGCGTCAAAACAAGATACTTGCTCTATTTGCTGATCAGAACAAGGCAAGAGGCGGAGTATTTGTCGATTTTTTTGGTCGTCCAGCAGGAACTGTTATTGGACCTGCAGTCATGGCTTTAAAGACAGGTGCACCCATAGTTCCAATATTCAACGTGCGTCAGGGAGTGAATAAACATAAAGTTATTATCGGTCCACCCGTTGAATTTGAGATATCCGGTAATCAGGAAAAAGATGTTCTCACTGTCACAGCTAAGATTACCAAAGTTATCGAGGAGTTTGTCCGGCAGTATCCCACACATTGGTGGTGGTTTCACAACAGGTGGAGAACTAAACCAAAGAAGGAAGAGGAAGTGGAAACGCCGGAATCTTCTACTCCATTCCTTTAAAATGTAGCTGTCCCGATGAATCGGGACGAAGCTCTATTACATAATCGTGTCACTGCGAGCGACTGAAAGGAGCGCGGCAGTCTGGAGATTGCTTCACTTCGTTCGCAATGACAGCGCTTTGCTGCTACATGAAATGAATGTAAGATGTAGCTGTCCCGATGAATCGGGACGAAGTTCTGAATTAAAATGGAGTAGCGGAGCGGGAGCTCCGCGTTTAGGGAAATGGCTAAGATTTTAGTTAAGGGTGTAAATTGGATTGGAGATTCACTGTTTATGACCCCAGCTTTAGCTGCTTTAAGAAAAGGATTACCCAATTCCCATATAAGCCTTCTAATCAATCCCTGGGTGAGAGAAATATTTGATGGCAATCCAAATGTAGATGAAATCATTATTTATGATGAGAGAGGCAAGGAGAAGACCTTAAAGGGGAAGAGTAGGTTTATTCAGTCCCTAAGGAATAGAAATTTCGACATGGGCATAATTATGCAACCACGTTCCTATAAAGCTGCTCTTTTTGTCTATTTAAGTAGAATTCCAGAGCGAATCGGCTATAGTCATTCACTGAGAAATCTACTTCTAACCAGAAGAGTAGAGCCTCCTACGGCACCTCTCCACGATATAGATATGTTCCTAAATATCGTCCTTTCCCTGGGAGTAGCACCGGCGAGGAAGGAACCCTATTTGCCTTTCAGCCCAAAAGCTGACGATTGGGCCGACAGGTTTTTAGAAGAACGGGGAGTTAGCAAAGGAGAATTACTGATAGGTATCAATCCCGGAGCATTTAAGCAATCGAAAAGGTGGCCAGAGCCAAGATACACCGAGCTGTCCGATATACTGATTAAAGAATTCAAAGCAAAAGTTATCATTTTCCAGGGACCGGGTGAAGATGAAATTATAGAGAAAGTAGTAAGTTTAATGAGAGAAAAAGCCATAATAGTAAAAGCAGGTATCAAAGAATTGGCTGCGCTTTCCCGGAAATGCAAGTTATTCGTGGGTAACGATACAGGCCCTATGCATGTGGCTGCTGCCAGTGGTACTCCGGTAATTGCTCTATTCGGCCCTGCAGACCCCCAACGCAGCCGTCCCTGGGGCAGGGACCATGTGGTAATAAAGAAAGACCTGCCGTGCAGCCCCTGTTCGAGGGTAGTTTGCAAAGAACTGACCTGTATGGAATCGATCACCGTGGAAGATGTCCTTCAGGCCGTTCAAAGCCAGCTTAAGAGAATTGAGAAGTCTAATAGGGGGCACTCGCCGATAACAGAGGTTAAAAAAAAGGTTGGACAAGAAAATTCCGCCACAATTTGAGAAAGTAGTACAAGGCAAAACTACTATATTAGTAAAAGATAAGTATAAAGACCAGATACTAAGTCAAAAAGTGGCTCTCTCCAGAAAGATGAAGGAAGGAGAATTGTTTCCAGGGGTTAGTTTACTCAAGGGCAGGAACATAATTCCCTGTATTCCGATTAAAGGTTCCAATGAAAGGATGCTCGTAAAACGCTATGAACATGGAGGATTATTTCGTAAAGTAACAAGAGACATCCTCTTGGGAAATTCAAGACCATTTCGGGAACTGGCTATCCTGGAAACAGCGTCCCAAAAAGGCATCCCTGTTCCTGAAGTCCTTGCTGCCAGAGTCGACAGGATTTTTGGTCCATTTTATAAAGGAGAGATAGCTTATAAAGAGATTCCTGATAGTGCCAATTTATTGGAATACCTGAAGAGGCTCAATGAGAGACCGCTGGAGGAAAAGATGTCTCTAAAGAGAGAGATAATTAACTCCTTAGCCCAAACCATTAAGAAAATGCACGCCTCAGGAATATACCATGCAGATTTAAATGTTAAGAATGTATTGATTCAGAATACAGGAAAAGGAACTCGAGTTTATCTCGTTGATTTCGATTGCTCAAAGATTAAGCAGAACCTCTCCCTGAGAGTGAGGATTAAGAATCTGGCTCGTTTTAATAGGTCTTGTGAAAAATGGAAAGCGCCACTAACTACTACAGACAAACTCAGATTCTTTCTCTCCTATTTTAAAGGAAATAGAGTAGTAGAAGCGAATCTCAGAAAATATATTCGCAGATGTTTACATTTCCATTGGGGACACAGAATTTACTGGAAACTTTTTGGATAATGCCTCGATTCTGGTTCAGAAGGGCCATAAAAGAATATATTTGTAGGCACAATTTTCCCGATTGAAAATCGGGATGCAGAGCAGAACAACGGAGATAGGGCGAGAAAAATAGATGAGTAGACTCTCAGTAATTATCATCACTCACAATGAAGAAGAAAACATTAAGCACTGTTTGGAAAGTGTGCAGTGGTCAGATGAGATTGTAATTGTAGACTCTTTCAGTAATGACAAGACTGTAGAGATTGCCAGAGAATACACTTCCAAAGTATTCCAGAACAAATGGACCGATTTTTCTCAACAAAAGAATTTAGCCTTAGAAAAAGCAAGTAGTGAGTGGGTATTAAATATAGATGCTGATGAAAGGGTTACACCAGAATTGAAGGAGGAAATCCTCACAATTCTCAATTCCCAGTTGCAATCCTTTGATGGTTACTATATACCCCGAAGAAATCACTATCTGGGGAGATGGATCAGACATTGTGGGTGGTATCCGGACTACAAATTAAGGCTCTTTCGAAGAAGCAAGGGAAGATTTAACGAGCGCATCGTACATGAGTCAGTAGTAGTAGAAGGCAGGAAAGGACACCTTAAATCTTGTTTTAACCACTATTCATATAAAAATTTATCCGACCATTTAAGTAGAATTGATAAGTTCACTTCACTGGCTGCCGAAGAGATGTTTACCAATGGTAAGAGAGCGAGAGTTTTTGACCTACTACTTCGACCACTGGTTAAATTCATCAAGATGTACCTGATAAAGAGAGGTTATCTGGATGGGATTTATGGACTCATCGTTTCAATTATGGGCAGCTTCTATGTGTTTACGAAATATCTGAAGCTCTGGGAACTCTCCAGGGGGAAAATCCATTGAAAATAGCCGCTATACTTCCACATCTTGAAGTTTTTGGAGGAGTTAGAAGGTATATCGAAATAGGGAACATCTTCATAAGAAAAAGACACTCTTTCACGATCTACCATCCAGCTGGAAGTCCCCCGGGGTGGCTCCCTTTCTCTGGCCAGACAAAACCCATAGAGCAGGTGACCTTGGAAGAGAACGATATTGCAATGTGCAGCCATCACACAGTGGTCCCCTACCTGGAAAGAGCTAACAGTAAGAAGAAAATCTTCTACTGTGGTGCGGAGCGTAGGAATATTAGAGAAGGATGTAAAGACCCCGATCTACTTATTATGGGAAATTCGACAGGAATGTGTGAGATGATAAGGAGGAAGTATAAGAGGGAATGCATTGAGGCAATTGGGGGGATAAATCCGGAACTATTCCATCCTGTAGAGGTG
>JABUBO010000294.1_pt1 | contig 15693 bp, 13 predicted proteins | sample 7240361 | NCBI WGS metagenome assembly JABUBO01 (sample SAMN07256346, study PRJNA390944) | subsurface metagenome | isolation source: Methane hydrate marine sediment | place: Pacific Ocean: Eastern North Pacific, ODP site
TTCTCTGAACCCGAAAGTGCCGGTATCCAGCTCAGGCAGAACGTGTTGTCCGATTACGATATCGGGTGTTGGATCCCTGAGCGCTCCTTCCTCGAGCATCAATTTTGCACCTCCCGGCACCAATTCTTCTCCCGGCTGGAAAATCAATAATACCGTTCCTTCCAGTTCGTCTCTTAATTCGTTTAAAATTCTGCCTGTACCAATAAGAGCTGCAGTATGAACATCGTGTCCGCATGCGTGCATTATTCCTTTATTTACCGATTTAAAACTAAGACCGGATTGCTCGTTGATGGGTAAAGCATCAATGTCTGCACGTAAAGCAATCACTTTCTTTCTGGAGTTATTACCCCGAATTTTCTATCTATCCTTAAATCTCGATTTTTAATGAACCATGAGTCTTTGCAAAATAAAATAGGATTCCCAATAAGAAAATTTACAGAGGAATTCATCGGGAAAAAGAATGTTTTTGAGGCAATGAATTCAGAAGTCCTGAATTCCTGAAAAGAGATTTCAGGATATTTATGGATGTGCCGTCGAATCCCGATGATTTCCTGACTAAATTTTAGGGCTAACGATTTGATTCTATCTTTGAGGTCCATATTGGGAATCCTATTTTATTTTGCAAAGACTCATGGTTCATTAAAAATCGAGATTTAAGGATAGATAGAAAATTCGGGGTAAAAGTACATGGTTTTCTATTCCCCAGGCCCAGTCGGTTCTGATAAAGTACCCAAAGATCTGACTGCGAAGTCCGAAACCAAAACCTGCAACCACGGGTTCACGGTTAGCATCAATGGTTACCGTGATAGGGCCATTATAGAATATTTTTTTGTCGTAAGCATTTTGGCCTAAATAAGGATGCTCACCAGTCCAGGCTGTGCCGAGGTCGGCAAACCCTACAATTTGAAAATTGCTGAAAAAATTTGAACCTATTGGCCGGTTGATAAAATATCGAAATACAGGCCAGCGAATTTCACTGTTAATAACAACAAAACTATTTCCGTTCCTGATATTTTGGGAGAATCCCCGCATATTTGTGGCTAAAGCCTGGAATACGTATTTTTGCGTTGGATCGATCGGTACCGATTGGTCAAAGGTCTCAATTTTACCAAATAAATTCATCCAGTTATCAACTCCGCCTAAATAATAAATTAGTTTGTTGGTTCCGAATGAAGTGCTTGCCGCTAAGCGATTTGCCCAAATCAAATCCCTGTGTATCTTTTGATAGTGCCGGAAATCTGCACCCAAAACAAACAAATCTGATTTTTTACGGTCAATTTGCCGGTAAACTTCACCAAATATTTTAAACCGGGTTCCATTGTATAAATTGATACCCTTGATACGTGTATTATCATAAATAAATTCAAGCTTCAGGCTTGCCCATGTCCTGTATTCGTTCTCTTTATACAGATTTTTAGTATCTGTAGCGAGGTAAACGTTCCGGTCGTTCCTGATGCTCATGGTTCCTTTTAAAGAAGTAACCTGATTTAAAGGATACCTCATTGAAAAAAGAATCTCATGGGAATGAATTTTAACATAGGTTCTATCACTGGTGCTGGTATTAAATGCCTGCCGGTGAAAAATGAACTGCTTGTCAAACTTGCCTTTCAGGTTTTCGAAACTTAAAAGATACTCATTGCTATCGAAGTTTCCGGCAAAGCGAAAACCACCAATTATTTTGTAATCTTCAAACAAGTCATTGGCCCCGATTTTGAATAACATATTGAGCCCCGGATTATAATAAACCGCACCACCGGTAAAGGATTGATATGCATTATTCAGGAATCCGAAATCAACCTGATTGGCAATATAATTATTGTAAAATGATGTCTCATAGATCCTGATTTTTGGTAATTCGAATTCAGCCGTGTCGAGATCGATATCTACATAATCTTTTCTTAAAAGGCGTTTGTAATAATTTCTCTTTTCTTCTTCAAAAATGTACTTATTTATATCAATCAGTTCATTTTGCTCGAAATACTCGTATAAGGGTTTTGTAAGTGTATCCTGCATCCGGCGGTCTTCCTCAATTAATCTTATCCTTAATTGTTCTATACTATCCTTTTTATGTAATTCGTTAGTTAAGGTTTCCCTGAATTTAGTATTGACCAGACCGGAAATAGTATGATCTTCTACCAAAGCATCATAATACATGTTGTATTTGCCATTCAGGTACATGATTTCGGCGTATGAACCGGAAGAAGGACTGTAATTATGTTCCAGAATATTTCTGGAGTAATTGGTTAAAGGATACGATTTAGTGAAATACCTGTAATGGGTGGCTGTATCAACGTAGCTTATAGTACTATCGAACTCGGCTAAATACCTGTTTTGGATTCCATTCAGGTTATTTAAGTAAGTATAGGTATCGTCTTTGATCTGAAAAGGATTATGCTTATCAATATATTTCCATTCCGATAACCGGGTAAGCATCTTTGACCGGTTTTTAAAATCGTAGATAAATAAATCGAAATTTAAACTGGTTTTTCGAAGAATTTTTCGGCTAAACATTAAAGTATCATTGATCCTGTTGGAACTAAAAATGATTGCATCAGAGCCTTGAATGAACCTGGGGTTAAAATCATCTGCTATGTCTCTGGTAATTTGCTCGTTGGTTCCGGAGACGATGTTATGTACAAAAATATCGGTTAGCCCTTCTTTAACAGCCGAAAAAACAAACTGACTTCCATCGTGTGAATAAGAGAAATCAAGAATTTTATCAAAATATAGCAGGTTCTTTTTTTCATATTTTCCAGTCGATAACCGGTAAAAATAAAGATCCACCCCTCCCTTTTCCTCAGTAATAAAAGCCAGCAGCTTCCCGGTTGGATGCCATGCTAATAATGGATACGAATAGTCAGATATTTGATCAATCTTGGGCTCTTTCTTCAGGATCTTTTTATGTTTATCTGTTTGTGTGTTATACAACCATATTTTATATTGCCCTGATTCGTTTGTTACATAAGCAATATGCTTGCCATCAGGACTGATTTTAATTTGTTCATATACGCGTGTACGTTTTGGTTTTTTAATGATAGGGTTCTGATCGGGGATTTCCCTTGCCTGTTCAGGGGAACTGTATATGTCCTGGTAATATTCAAGCCAGTCGCCGGAGAGATCTTTAATCTTTGACCCCAGTACATATAAAAATCCCCGGTTTACATTTTTATTGATTCGTGTCAGGTAGATAATATTTGGAATGATTGCCTCTCCATAAGTCGATGCTAAAAACCGCCAGAAGCTGTGTCCTGCATAAACTGCTTCCTCTCCGGTCAGGCGATTAAATTTCTTATATTTTCCGGATAAAATACCATCTTTTACCCGGTTGTCGATCTCTATGTCCCAGGGATTTGAAATATAAGAGATTAAACCTTTTATATACCAGTCTGGTAAATTGATTAATGTGGAATTGGCTACCCTGTCTTTTACATCACCGCTGTAAAGCATCTCATTTATAAGGACCTCGGTAATGGCAGCTTTTATTTGTTGCTCATACTTCTTATGATCTCCCTGAAAAAAGATGATGACCTTATTCTTGATGATCTTGGTTACACCCCCGGTATTGTATTCTTCATTTCCTGTTAATAACCCAATATTACTTTGCTTAAAATCTGAAAGTTTGTTATAAATAATGAAGATCAATCGTTTGCTTAAATAGTAGTCGAAATAATCTTCGATTTCCATTATGCTTTTTTCAGCAATATTCCCGGTATATTCGGCTAATTCCCTGCCAAATTCATTATAGTAGGTATCAAATTTCTCAAAACGGTAAAATGACCAATAGAAATCATAATACTGTACCCGGTTTTTCCCAAAAGTCATTTGATATCCGTTATAAAATTGCCCAAAAACCCGGATGCCGGTCAGCATTATTAAAATGATCCATGCAGAGTATTTGAAAAATCGGGACTTCATACAAAATAAATGCCTAAATTTGAAATAAAAATCTAAAAAAACAGGTAAAATTACCTATAAATTACAAACTTTATTAATTTTGATTCGTTAAAATACAATGATTGTGCCAGATAAATGTTTTTTAAAAATTAAATAAAATAATTACCATGAAAAGAATGATAAATAGCGTAATGGTTTTGCTGATATTCCTGATGGGAGTGAACCTAAACGCACAGCAAAGAAATGCCACTATTGCTTTTGATAAAACAAATCATGATTTTGGCAAATTCAAGGAAGCAGATGGAAAAGTTAGTCATGAATTTGTGTTTACAAACACAGGCAGTGAACCCATCATTATAAATCGTGTTGCTGCATCCTGTGGTTGCACTGCAACAAGCTGGACAAAAGAACCAATTGTACCTGGCGGGAAAGGGTATGTTAAAGCGGAATACAATCCCCGAAACCGTCCGGGAAGATTTAATAAAACCGTAACTGTTTTTACCAATGCTGAACCACGTACTGTAATATTGAGAATAATGGGTGATGTTATACCTCGTGAAAAAACAGTTGAAGACATCTATCCTTACCAGATTGGAGGCATGCGGTTTAAATCCAATCACATTGCTTTTGTAAAGATAAAAAAGGGACAACAAAAAACTGTTCTGCTGGGAATGATTAATAACTCTAACGAAAAAATCACCCTTTCCTTTTCCCAGGTTCCATCGCATTTAAAGGTAAAAGCTTCACCTGAGACTCTGAAACCCAAAGGGAAAGGATTTATCGAAACCACATATGATGCCGGAAAGAAAAATGACTGGGGATTTGTAATCGACAGATTACAGATATTATTGAATGACAAGGCGGAAAAAAACAACAGGCTTACAGTTTCAGCTACTATTGAAGAAGACTTTTCAGGCTTAACACGTGAAGAGCTTGAAAATGCTCCTAAAGCTGAATTTGAGTCCAAAACCTTTAATTTCGGGACAATGAAGCAAAAATCGTCTGCTTCTTATGAATTTGTCTTTAAAAATACAGGTAAGAGCGACCTGATAATCCGGAAAATAAAGTCAACTTGCGGCTGTACGGTTGTAAATCCAAAAGAAACGGTTATTAAACCCGGTCAAACCAGTTCCCTGAAAGCCATATTTAATTCCGGAACCCGCAGAGGAAGACAAAACAAAACGGTTACAGTCATTACAAACGATCCCAAAAATTCGATGATTTTGCTTAGATTGACAGGTGAAGTGGAAGCTCCGAAGACAAATTAATGGCAAAAAAAACAAAAAGTGCCCTGAATATATCGGAAGGTATAAAACCACCGCCTTCGGTTAGTAAGGAGTCTGTAGCCAAATTTAAAAAACGACGAAAAAAAAAGTATTCCGTTCAGGATTATATCCGGGGGATTTTCGAAGGGAACAGGATCATTTTAAGCCAGGCTATTACACTAATAGAAAGCTCCTTATCAGACCACCAGGTTATTGCCCAGGAAATTATTGAACAATGTCTGCCGCATTGCGGAAAATCCGTTCGTGTTGGAATAACCGGAGTTCCGGGAGTTGGTAAAAGTACATTTATTGAAGCACTGGGAACCTATGTTACCGGGTTGGGGAAAAAACTGGCGGTTTTAGCCATTGACCCAAGCAGTGAGCGTTCAAAGGGAAGTATTATGGGTGATAAGACCAGGATGGAAAAACTGGCAGCCGACCCGAATGCATTTATTCGTCCTTCTCCCACAGCTGGTTCATTAGGAGGCGTGGCAAGGAAAACCAGGGAAACCATTATTTTGTGTGAAGCAGCCGGATTTGAAACTATTTTTATCGAGACAGTAGGAGTGGGACAATCAGAAATTGCTGTGCATTCAATGGTTGATTTTTTCCTGTTATTAATGTTAGCCGGAGCAGGGGATGAACTGCAGGGAATTAAGCGGGGAATAATGGAAATGGCTGATGCCATTGCAATCACAAAAGCTGATGGTGGCAATATTGAAAATGCTGAAAGAGCTAGGAACGAATTCCAGAATGCACTTCACCTATTCCCAGTTTCAAAATCCGGTTGGAGCCCAAAGGTGCTTACTTGTTCAGCCATCAATCTTTCAGGTATCGATACCATTTGGGATATCATTAATGAATATTGTGCCCTGACAAAAAATAATCTTTATTTCCGGGATAAGAGAAAAGAACAGTCAAGATATTGGATGTACCAAACCGTTGAAGATTATTTACATAACCATTTTTATAATCATTCTGATATTAAAGAAAACCTTCCGGAAATTGAGAAGGAAGTTCTTGAAAGAAACCTAAGTCCGTTTGTTGCTGCTAAAAAACTGCTGGAAGGTTATTTTGAAAAACTATAAAATTGATTAAAAATGAGAAATTTATTGTTAAGTACTGTCGCCGGACTTGTTCTGTTTTCTTGTACAACCAAAACCCAATATATCGTAACGGGTACGCTTGAGGGATTACCTGATACTTTGCAGGAAGATGCTAAAGTATACCTTCAGCAGAGAAAATCTGGCGTATGGGTTGATAAAGACTCTGTAGATCTGGTGGAAAGTTCATTTACCTTCACAGGTACAGTTGACTTTCCTGATATGTATTACCTCGGTGTAAAGGGAAAACGAGGCAAGGTAATATTCTGGCTTGAAAATTCTGAAATCAACATACAAACACATGTTGACACCATGAACAAGGCAGAAGTGACCGGTTCTTTGGTTCATAATGAATATACGGATTACCAGGATCAATTAACTCCGTATTATGATAAAAACAAGGATCTTTATTACAAATGGAAAGAGGCTAAGGATGCCGGAGATGAAGAATTAGAAAAGGAACTTGCAGCAGCAAGAGAAGCCATTTGGGAAGAAATCAAAGAGTTTCAGAAGAAATTTATTAAGGATAATCCGGCATCTTTCACTACACCTTATATTTTGAGAACCATAGCCTATGGAATGGAAGGCGATGAAATTGAATCGTATATTGAGGAATTTGATGAATCAATCAAAGGATCTCCTTTTGTGACTGAACTTCTGGAAAGAGCTGAAAAATTGAAAAAAGTTGCTATTGGGCAGCCTGCTCCTGATTTTACGCAAAATGATACTTCAGGTCATCCCGTCACTTTATCTTCACTTTTTGGGAACTACCTGCTGATCGATTTCTGGGCAGCCTGGTGTGGTCCCTGCCGTGTTGAAAATCCAAATGTTGTTGCAGTTTATAACGACTATCATGAAAAAGGATTTGATGTTTTAGGGGTTTCCCTTGACAGGGACAGAGAAAGATGGTTAAAGGCAATTAAGGATGATGGATTAATCTGGACCCAGGTCTCCGATTTAAAGTATTGGAGTAATGAAGCATCTCAAATGTATGCCGTTTTTTCCATTCCATCGAACTTCCTTTTAGACAGGGAAGGCATAATAATAGCCAGGAATCTCAGGGGAGAAGACTTCAGGGAAAAAATTGCAGAATTACTGGATTAATCAACTTAGCTCGTCCCAAAGGGATGCCTATGGCACAAAACCCTTAGGGTTTTTTATGAAATTAGCTGCCGGATCATTGCGCCGAAGGCATAGCAGGCAGGCTCTCCGAGGTTCTTTTTTCATTGATTGTCTTCTACCCTTCCAGTGTCGCCAGACCTGGAAGGGTTTTGATTTGAGGCACTACTTTTATCCAGCACCCTCATAGAGGATTGGATAATACTCTCATTTATCTTTAAAATTTAATATCTTTGATAAAACGAATGATTAATCAATGGCCACTAAAGAAAATAACACTAGCTCGAATAATTCATATAAACTAATTGGTTATTGGATTAGCACATCTGATTATGATTATGAAACCATGATAGATTTGTATCGCTCTAAAAGGTATCATTGGGCGCTATTCATGGGTCATTTGTCCATTGAAAAATTGTTAAAGGCATATTATGTCAAAGTAAAAAGAGAAAATCCACCTTTTATTCATAATTTATTGAGATTGGCTGAAAAAGCTGATTTAGAGTTGGATAATGAACAAAAAAACATATTGGCTACTCTTACAACGTTTAATATTAACACAAGATATGATGATTATAAATTGAGTTTCTATAAAACTTGCACCAGAGAATTTACTAAAAAATGGATTGAACATATCAAGGATTACAGACAATGGATAAAAGAACTTTTAAAATAATTGCAAATTATATAGAATATATTCGTGGCAAGAACATCCCAATAAAAAAAGCATATTTATTTGGATCGTATGCAAGAAATAGTTACAGCACGAATAGTGATATAGATTTAGCCTTAATATTAGGTGAGTTAACACCTGAGAATAAATTTGATACACAAGTACAACTTCTTTTATTAGCATCAGATATTGATACAAGAATCGAACCCCATCCCTTTGGATTAAAGGATTTCAATCACTCTAATCCGTTTGCATCAGAAATAATAAAAACAGGTATCGAAGTTTTGTAAACAACTCGTTGTGGAATTAGTCAGGGCGAGACTTTAAGTCAAACCCTGACTTCCATATTTTACTTCCGGATTTAATCTGAAGAAGAAAGAAGCTTATTAAGGTTAATTTCAAATTGTGGTGACTTGTAATACGGATCAAACTTAGGATTGTAAACGCTTTCCAGAGTGCTCTGATTGAAATATCCCTTTATGAATTGTTCCGGAAGTTTGTAAACCGGACTATCATCATCACTGATCCGGGGAGGCCCCTTGCTTAATACTTCGGAAAAATGAAAACGTGTATTTTTAAGCCTGCGTGTATATTCATTTATGATTTCATCGGCAATTTCAATTACAACGGTATAATGACCATAATTCCTGCGGATCATCAGAAAGTAATTTAATTCAACAAGATCAAAGCCGGAAATCTGGTCGGTTGTATGCATTAAATGATTTTCAAATTCAAACCCATCACGAATAATCAGATCAGCAAGTTCCCTGGTGGGCGTTTGGTGTATAAATTTGCTAATTTCCACTTCCGGACCGATAAACTCCTGGAATTTTTTTAATCGTGATTCTGAACCAGTATCCATTGGTACGCGTAGGTTATAAGATACGTAAGAATATTAAAAGGTAAAATGCCTAAAAAAAGAAATGTCTAAAATGCCTAGAATGCCTAAAATGAACTAAAATTAAAATTAGTAAAATTTTAACAGAATTTGTTAAACTCGTCATACGACTGCAACAGGTTTGTTTACCTGCCTGAGCAGTTATGCCGGTTCAACTCTCTATTACCGGAGAATTGGGCAGGGCAGGTGAGTCGTCTGACAAGTATCGTTCTGCACAAATGGATTCAAAAAACTGATTTACGAAAAATAGATTATTTTTGTAATCTTGTTTTTCGGAACTAACTTATAACTTCCTGAAAAAATTGTTTCAGTCCTGTAGATAATTTTTCAGATTAAAAAAACGATTTTACGATGAATTATGACATTGTAATTATAGGAAGTGGTCCGGGTGGTTATGTTGCTGCTATCAGGGCTTCACAATTGGGTATGAAAGTTGGAGTTGTTGAAAAAGCTGAATTGGGAGGAGTTTGTCTTAACTGGGGTTGTATTCCGACAAAATCTTTATTAAAAAGTGCCCAGGTCTTTGACTACCTCAAACATTCAGGCGATTATGGTATTAATATAAAAGGGGAAATTGAACCTGACTTTAAAAAGGTAATTAACCGAAGCCGTGAAGTAGCAAATGGGATGAGCAAAGGCATCCAATTTCTTTTCAGGAAGAATAAAATTGACCATATTCAGGGTTCCGGGAAAGTTACAGGTAATACGACAGTTGAGGTTGAGAACAACAATGAGAAAAAGGAGCAGTATTCTGCTAAACATATTATTTTGGCAACAGGCGCCCGGTCACGCGAACTACCTAACCTGAAAATAGATGGCAAAAAGATTATTGGATACAGGGAGGCTTTGACCTTGCAGGATTTACCAAAAACCATGGTCGTGGTCGGATCAGGGAGCATTGGGAGTGAATTTGCATATTTCTACAATTCGATGGGAACCGAGGTAACATTAGTAGAATTATTGCCCAATGTTGTTCCCCTTGAAGATGAAGAAGTGTCAAAGCAGTTGGGAAGGTCATTTAAAAAAGCAGGAATTAAGGTTTTAACCAATTCGACCGTTGAATCGGTAGACATTGCCGGAGAGAAAAACAAGGTGAAAATTAAAACGCCAAAAGGAGTTGAAGATCATGAAGCTGATATTGTCCTGTCTTCGGTTGGAATTATTCCAAATCTTGAAGAGATAGGCATTGAAGAAATGAATATCGAACTGGAAAATGGAAAAGTAAAAGTGGATGATTATTATCGAACCAATGCAGAATCCATTTATGCAATCGGAGACATTGTTCATGGTCCTGCCCTGGCTCATGTTGCTTCTGCAGAAGGTATTATCTGTGTAGAAAAGATAACCGGTTTAAATCCTCAACCATTGGATTACAGTAATATTCCGGCTTGCACTTATACCTATCCTGAAGTGGCATCCGTTGGATTAACGGAAAAAGCTGCAAAAGAAGCGGGTTATGATATAAAAGTAGGGAAGTTTCCGTTCACAGCTTCAGGTAAAGCCAGTGCGTCCGGGCATAAAGATGGATTCGTCAAGCTGATTTTCGAATCCAGGTATGGTGAATTAATTGGCGGACATATGATAGGTGCGAATGTGACGGAAATGGTAGCAGAAATAGTTGTTGCAAGGAAACTTGAAACAACCGGCCATGAGATGATTAAAGCGATTCATCCTCATCCTACTATGTCCGAAGCCATTATGGAAGCTGCTGCGGCTGCGTATGGCGAAGTGATTCACTTGTAACTAATCAGTGTGTCGAGAGGGAAAGAAACAGGATGTTATACGTTATATGTTAAAAGTTATAAGTTAACGGTTATAGGTTAATTGTTTTGCCACAGGCATTCCTTTGGGATAAGTTCAAATTACAAGATCACAAAAGAAAATTACTCCATATAACTTATAACCTATAACAAATAACAATTAACTTGAAAATCAAAAAGAGACTCTTGAAAGTTTCAGAAAATTTTTATGTTGAATTTTAATATCACATTTATATGAAGATAAAAAAAAGTGGAGCCCGCTTTTCAGCCATCGTAGGCATTGGTGAGAAAATCAAACAATTAAGTAAAGAAACAGGAAAAGAGTATCTGTATCTTAACAGGGGCATCAATGCAGTATGTCCTATCGATTTGTCTCAGGTAGTTCAGAATATTGATTTTAACTCGGATACAATCCAGGTTTATCCACCCAATTCCGGTATGTTTGAATTAAAGGAAGCAATAAACAAAGTATTTTTCGATAACAAGACTATTCCTGGGAATATCACTATTACTGCCGGGGGGATGAGCGGATTGGATCTGATTTTTCAGACTTTGGACATCAAAACCATTTATTTACCCTCTTATTACTGGGGTGCGTATGCACATATCTTAAAGATAAGAAACAAGGAATATGAAGTTTATCAGTCGTTTAAAGAGCTCAGCGGGAATGTTGAAAATATTAAAGATGCTGCAGTGATCATTTGCGATCCTAACAATCCCCTTGGTGATAAACATGCAGATGTGAACATATTGGAATTGGTCCGCAAATTAAATGATTCAGGGACGGTTGTGGTTTTTGACTCTCCGTACAGAAGAGTTTTTTATGATGATTCAGACAAAATGCATCAGGAATTGCTCAAACTAGACCAGGTTATTATTGTAGAAAGCTTTAGTAAATCAGTAGGATTAAGTGGTCAGCGTCTTGGTTTTGTTCATTCTGTAAACAAGGAATTTAATGAAGAATTTGGGATACGTATTTTGTATATAAATAATGGAGTTAATGCTTTTGCACAACAATTGGTATACCAGCTTTTAACTTCCAAAGAAGGAAAGAAGGCGGTTGAAGATTTTAAACGGAAAACCATTCATGATATTGAATTGAACATCCAATTTTTAAAAAAACATAAACTACTGGCCGAAAAGTTTTACAAGGAGTCGGCTCCCAAAGGTATCTTTGTAATCGTAAATAAGACAGAGGAAGAACTATTAGACAACTATATAGGCAGCGTTTCCTTAAGTTTTTTCACCCGCGATAATAAAAACGAGGCCAGCAGATATTCCAGGATTTGTGTGTCTGTTCCGTATGAAAAATTTATTCGGTTTTTTAAACCGTTCATCCGTTAATTTCCGGTAACTTTATTTTTCCCCGAAGGGTTCCAATTATCAATTGTCAATAGACAATAATCAATTGAATTAGATTCTTAGTATCGAAAGGGATCCTGTTTTTATAGCATGGATAAGAGCAATAATAAAGATGATGGTAACAATTAGAAAGATAATGAAAATGCCTAAGTCAAAATGTATTCCGTTGGTAGAATTTCTTATAAAGGGATTTTTCATGATGGAAATGGACAATTTAATTTGAATTAGAAATCCACCTTCTTAGAGGGTGGATATTTACTATGTTTTTAATTTCTTCACCTTGATATTGTTGTTTTGAATCTTTGATTTTGGGAAAAATGAATACGCTGAACGTAATTTTATCCTGTTCGGGAACTCCTTATTCATTTGCCTGAGTTTCACATATTTAAGGAATGTTTCGTAGGCAATATTGAAATTTACCACCAAACCCAAAAAACCATCCAGGAAGCCCAACCGTAAGAAATAATTACGGAAAAATTTCCATGTTGGATTTCCTATAATATTGAGATATGATGATGTTCTTCCCTCTTTGTGATATGCCATGGCAAAAATATCTGAATACTTGTTGATTTGCTCCATATGATAAGGAATGGATTTGTAGGAATAGTGATATAGGTTTCCATTCAAATGACACCTCTCACTTCCATTGTAAAGCTCAAATCTGTCGTGAGGATTTACACCCCCCCAGGCACCTTTATGTTTATCCACCAGCCGGAGTTTTTTATCCGGGTACCAGCCTCCAAACCGGATCCATTTACCACAATAGTTGTTTAACCGGTTAAAATAATAGCCATCGTACTTCCAATCCTTTTTGACCTTTTTTATTGAACGAATCAATTGTTCTGAAAGCTCCTCGTCTGCATCAACAGATAATACACGGTGATATTTTGTCCGGTCGAAAGCCCAGTTTTTCTGTTCAATATGCCCTTCAAATTTGTGCCGGATAAACCTTACGTTATGTCTGTTGCTAATTTCTTCCGTCCGGTCGGTAGAGTATGAATCTACTATCAAAATTTCGTCGGCAATATCCTGAACTGATAACAGGCACCGTTCGATGTTCTCTTGCTCGTTATATGTTATGATTACTATTGAAAGACCGGACATATAAACAAATGTTGAGTAAAAATGAATTAACAGGGTTAACGTTGCAAATCTAACCTGAAGTTATTTATTATGAAGCGATTTTAGCAAGTTTAATTAAGATTTACCAGAATATGTGTTATTATAAGATCATTTTTTTATCAAAATGGTTGCGTCTGTTTCAAGTTTTTTCTGTTTTGTTGTAAACGCAACCTTTTGACTTGTTTTTTCATCTATAGTTTAAAGGTTCTTTAAAAAATATATTGATAAGCTTTTTGTCCGGTTAATTTTATTAGTAATTTTACTATATTAAAAATCGGAAAATTCATCAATAAAATTGACAAAAAGTTTATCCGATATTATTCAGGGATGCCTCGACGGGAACGCTGAAGATCAGGAAATTTTGTATAACACGTTCTCCGCAAAAATGTTTGGGCTATGCCTTCAGTATACAAATGAATACGAAGAAGCCAAAGACATTTTACAGGAGGGATTTATACGTGTTTTTACTAACCTGAATCAATATAATCAGAAAGGTCCTTTCGAAGGTTGGATCAGGCGGATTATGATTAATACCGCCCTGGAGGAATACCGTGATAAACATTATTTGGCCAGGGTTGATGATGAGATTGAAAAAAGAAAGGAAATAATTGAAGTTGATGTAGTTGACGATTTGTCAGCCCAGGAGCTCATGAAATTTATTCATGACTTGTCTCCCAAATACCGTATGGTATTTAACCTCTATGCGATTGAAGGGTATTCACATAAAGAAATAAGTGTTTTATTAAATATCTCTGAAGGAACATCCAAGTCAAATCTATCACGGGCAAGGACGATTCTTCAGGAAAAGATTTTTCACTATAGCAAGATTGCCAATAAGGTGGTTTCATGATACTTGAGAATTTAAATATCGATAAGTTATTCAGAGAAGGATTAAGAGATATTGAGGTTAATCCACCTGTTAATGTATGGGAAGGTATTAGAAGCAGCATACAAACCGGAAAGAAAAAAATACCTGTACTATACTATATGGTCGCTGCCTCATTAGCCTTTTTCATTCTTGCCGGATCAGCTTTATTATTCTTCAGGAGTAAACCGGATGAACTTGCCGAAAATGTTAAGCCTTATCAGGAACAACAAGCGAACCTTATAAAACCCAATGCGGTTGCTCCAACTCAGAAAATACTACCGGAAAAATCCGATCTGTCAACCGAAAATCAGCAAATCACTGAATTGGGACCTGAGAAAACAATACCAGCGTCAAAATTAACACAGTTAGAAAACACCTCTATACAAGTTGATAATCAGAAAGTTCAAAACATTACAGACTTGTCCACACCCGGCTTATTCAAGATCAGCAGCCAAAATAAAACCGATACAGAATCTGAAACAGGAATAAGTTTCGGAGAAAGGCAGGCAAGATTAACCCGAATTAAACCGTTTAATCTTTACAAACCACTAAAGGTCAATTATTCACTGGCTCTTCGCCAGGCAAAGGAAGAGGAATCCTATTCCGGTTATTTAAATGAATCAGAGAATACGGAGTTGATAACAAATATCTCCCACTGGTCAGTGGGAGGCCAGTTTTCACCGGTTTATACATTCAGGGATATCATCCAAAGCAGGTCTAAAGGTTTAAAAGAATCTTATAATAACCTGGAAGATGCTTTGTTGGCATTTTCAGGAGGTGTAAATGTTCAGTTCACACCAAGAAACCGGTTATCCATTCATTCAGGGATCTACTATTCCAGAATGGGCCAGAGGATCAATGAAATTCTGTTTTACCCCAATGGATCAGTTGCCAATCAGGAAGGCGTTTATATAATAAAAAATTCTACCGGTGAAATAGAGTCAACTTTACCTGACGTAACTTTTGCTGATAAAAAAACCAACCGGGTTTTTCCTATTATTACCCCTCAACAATTACCGAATATTAAACCAATCAACGCTGATATCGTACAGAATTTTGAATATCTGGAAATACCCCTGATCTTCAAATACAAACTTATTGATAAAAAATTGGATTTCCACGTGCTGGGTGGTTTTAGTACAAACTTCCTAATGGGGAATAAAGCTTTTATATGGCACGATGATGAAAAAATTCCCATTGGAAGAACCACTGATATTTATACGTTTAACTTTAGCAGTACTTTTGGAATGAGTTTTGAATACGGGCTAAGTAAGAAACTGTCACTTAATTTGGAACCTGCCTTTAAGTATTATTTGAATTCGGTAAATAAGCGGGCTTTACTTCTTACACATCCATATTCAATCGGAATCTTTTCCGGGTTGAGTTATGATTTCTAGAATTTCCGGTTTGTTACGGATCACTACCTTGTTTCTTATTTTCAAATAACCCTCTCTGTTTTTTCTAAAAAGCACTACTTTTGCTGTTTTAAAATCATTTAATAATAATTATTCCAATTAAGATGGTCAGAATGTTTGCAACTACTGCCAAAATCATTAAGTCACGTTTGTTCTTCTGGTTATGGATTGCTACCAGCGTTATTTTTATGATATTATTATTGGGTTTTGATAG